>Ga0134128_10002521_pt1 | contig 22634 bp, 21 predicted proteins | sample KB31754_FD_96462 | JGI IMG/M metagenome (GOLD analysis project Ga0134128, IMG submission 96462) | Terrestrial soil microbial communities with excess Nitrogen fertilizer from Kellogg Biological Station, Michigan, USA - KB3-175-4 | ecosystem: Environmental > Terrestrial > Soil > Unclassified ... | reverse complement strand
AGGAACGCGGCGATCGCCGTCTCGCGGTCAGCCACGAAGCGACTCGCCGATGCGGGCCGACCAGGACGGCGGAACATCGAGCCGCGCCCGGCGTGCGCCCGCGCTGTCTCCCGATGCGAGCGTCACGCGCAAATGCTCGCGCGGCAAAAGCGGCCCGAGCCGCTCCGGCCACTCGATAAGCGAGATGCCGTCGGCGAAAGCCTCTTCGAGTCCGAGCTCATACGCATCCTCCGGCCGCTCCAGCCGATAGAGATCGAAATGCCATAGCGCAGGCCCCGTAAGGGATTGGTAAATCTCGACGAGGGTGAAGGTCGGGCTCGGCACCTCGCCGGCATCGAGCCGGGCGCCGATGAAGGCCCGCGCGAAGCTGGTCTTGCCGCTGCCCAGCTCGCCGCTGAGCCCGATCACGTCGCCGCGCTGCGCGCGCCCGGCGAGCTCGGCCGCCAGCGCGCGCGTCGCGCTCTCGTCTGGCAAGTCGATGGCGAGAATCCCCGGCGTCGTCACGGCGCCTCTTTTAGGCGGTTTCGCCAAGGCGCCGCAACCTTGCGGGACCGGCGTGCCGTCGTCATGGTAGCGGCGGCGCGGCAACGAGGAAGAGAGGATGCCTGAGAGCGTGCAGCAGACGGATGTGGCGATCATCGGCGCAGGGCCGGTCGGACTGTTCGCGGTGTTCGAATGCGGCATGCTCGGGCTCAAATGCCATGTGATTGACGCGCTGGCCGCACCCGGCGGGCAATGCAGCGCGCTCTATCCCGAGAAGCCGATCTACGACATTCCCGGCCATCCGGTGATCGACGCGGCCGCGCTTGTCGCAAAGCTCGAGCGGCAGGCGGCGCCCTTCGCCCCGCATTATCATCTGGATCAGCGCGTCGAAGGTCTCGAGCCGCTGCAAGGCGGCGGTTTCCGCCTTACGACCACGCGCGGTGCCGTCATCGAGGCGCGGGGCGTCATCATCGCCGCCGGTGTCGGCGCCTTTGGCCCCAACCGCCCGCCGCTCGCAGGCATCGAGGATTACGAGGGCAAGAGCGTCTTCTACATGGTGACGCGGCGCGAGGCGTTTCGCGGCCAGCGCGTCGTCATCGCCGGCGGCGGCGACAGCGCGGTCGATTGGGCGATCTCGCTCGCCGAAACCGCCGGCCGCGTCCTCGTCGTTCATCGCCGCGCCAAGTTTCGCGCGGCACCCGAATCCGCGGCGCGGCTCGATGCGCTGGCGCGCGACGGCCGGATCGAGCTGGTCGTGCCGTACCAGCTGCACGCGCTCGAGGGCAAGGGCGGCAAGCTCGACGCCGTCGTGGTCGCGGATTTGGAAGGCGCGACCAAGACGCTGCCGGCCGATGTGCTGCTGCCGTTCTTCGGCCTGTCGATGGATCTGGGCCCGATCGCGCAATGGGGGCTCGCGATCGATCATCACCACGTCGCGGTCGAGCCCGCGACCTGCATGAGCTCGACCCGGGGCATCTGCGCGATCGGCGACATCGCGGCCTATCCCGGGAAGCTGAAGCTCATCCTCTCGGGCTTTGCCGAGGCGGCGCTGGCGGCGCACGCGCTCTATCCGCTGGTGCGCCCCGGCGAGGCGCTGCATTTCGAATATTCGACGACGAAGGGCGTGCCCGGACAGCCAGCTTAAGCCGTCGCTCGCGCCGCCGCGCGCTTGCTCACGCGCCCATCGAGCCAGCAGGTGACCATGGTGCCGCGGCCCGGATTGGATTTGAGCTCGACGACGCCGCCATGCAGCTCGATGAGGCTTTTGACCAGCGATAGACCGAGGCCGGCGCCGGATTGACGCGCTTGCGAGCTGCCGCGCTCGAATTTCTCGAAGATGCGCCCCTGATCCTGCTCGGCGACGCCGACGCCGGTGTCGGAGACGACGAGCGCCACGCGCTCGCCCTCGCGCCGCGCCGCGAGCGTGACCGAGCCGCCCTCGGGCGTGAATTTGAGCGCGTTGGAGACGAGGTTGAAGATCGCCTGCTTGAGCCGGCGCTCATCCCCCGGAACGCTGCCGATATCGGCGGGGCAGTCGAAATCGAGCCGCAGCCCCTGGGCGCGCGCGCGCTCGCGCGCCAGGGTGATGACGCTCGACATCAGCGCGTGGATATCGACCGGTTCGCGGTCGATCTCCATATACCCGGCTTCGATCGTCGCCAGATCGAGAATGTCGTTGATGAGCGAGAGGAGCTGGCCGGAGCTTTCGAGGATCGATTGCGCATAGCCCGACTGGCGCGGGTTGAGAGCGCCGAAATACTGATTGGCGAGAATCTCGGTGAAGCCGATGATCGCGTTGAGCGGCGTGCGCAGCTCGTAGGAGACGTTGGCGATGAATTCGCTCTTGAGGCGGTCGGCGGTCTCGAGCGCTTCGTTGCGCTCGCGCAGCGCATTCTCGACGCGCGCCGAATCGGTGGTATCGAGATAGCTCAAGAGCACGTTGCCGTCGGGCAGGGGCACCGTCACGGCCTGCAGCACGGAGCCGTCGCGGCGCTCGAGCCGGGTGACGGCCGGCTGGTCGGCGGTCAAACGCGCGACAATGCGCGCCTTCATCTCGGGCCATTCACGGCCGTTATCGAAGAAGCCGCGCAGCTTTTCGGCGATCTCGCTGACGTGCGGCTCGCCGGCGAGAGCTTCGGGCGTCAGCTTCCACAGCTCCGCATAAGCGGGATTCCACAACTTCAGCCGGCCGTCGCTGCCGAGCACGGCGATGCCCTCGTAGAGATGATCGAGGGTTTCGCGCTGCACCTGGATGAGCGTGTTGTAGGAGCGCTCGAGCGCGAGGCGATCCGTCACATCCTCATAGACGAAGATCAGCCCGCCCAAGGGATGCGGGCTGACGACGAGGCGCAGCGTGCGCTCGTCGGGCAGATGCATCAGCTCTTCATGCGGCGCGATGAGCGAGGTGAATTGCGCGAGCAGTTGCCGCCGGAAGGCGCGGAAATCCGCGACCTCGGGCAGGCGGCGGCGCTCGCGCAGCCGGTCCATCACCTCTTCGATCAGAGGGTGGGTTGCGAGCCAATCCTCTTCCAATTGCCATAGCTGGGCAAAGGCGGTGTTGACGAAGGCGAGCCGCCGGTCGGCGCCGTAAATCGCGATCGCGACGGCGATCCGCTCCAGCACATTCGCATGCGCGGCGACATGGCGCTGCAGCTCCGACTGCGCCGCTTCGAGCTCGGTCTGATCGCGCGCGAAGCCCAAGAGCTCGCCGCCGGGATACGCGCCCGCCGCGTCGAGGCGGGTCTCGGTGAGGTCGAGCAGCTGGCGCGAGCCGTTGACGACGACATGGCGCGATTCGGCGGCGCTGCCCGATTGGAGCGCTTTTTCCGCCAAAGCCTGTGCCGCCGCGCCGGCAAGCTCGCGGCCTTCGGACAAGGCTTTATCGAGCGCCGCATCGACCGCGGCGGCATAGGCGCGGTTGCCGTCGATCAGCCTCAAATCCGCTTCCCGGCGCCGCCAGATCGGCAGCGGCAGGGCATCGATCAGCGCGCGCAGCCCATCGCGCTCGCGCTCGGCCGCGGCATGCGCCGCGGCATCGGCGAACCACACGGCATCGCCGAGGCTCTCGCCCGCGGCCGATGCGAGGCGCCGGCCGGCGATCGCCACGGCGGCGCCATCGCGCGCGAGCCGGGCCCGCATGTGAAAGGGCGTTCCCGCCTGCCGCAGCTGCGTCACCGCGCCCTCGAGCGCCGCCGCATCGGCCGGCGTGAACCGCGCCGCGAGCTCGGCGAAGTCGCGTACCGGCGCGCCCAGCGCCGCGATCCCGCCCGCAACGAAGCTCTCAGCACTGCCGTTCCGAAAGAGGTAGAGCGCGAGCGGTCCCGCCGCGAGCGCCGCTTCTTGCGCCGCCTGGATCGCGGCGAGCCGCGCCCGCTCGCGCTCCGATGCGGCGCAGCGGCGGCCCTGGACCCAGAGCGCTCCGCCGCAGAGGAGGACGATCGCGGCGATCAACCCCGCTTCAACCAGCACGCTTTTTCCCCCTCGCCGATCCTGCTCGGGCGATTATGGCGCGGTCCGCCGCTTTGCGCAGGAAAAAATGCCAGCGCCGCGCCGCTCAGGCGAGCGCGTTGAAATCGTCGAGCAGGGCGGCGATCCGGCCGTCATCGAGCTGATCCATGATCGCCGCGGCGCGCCGGGCGGCGGCGGCGAGATCGAGCGAGCGGATGCGCTGCTTCACCCGCGCGATATTGGCCGGCGCCATCGACAGCTCGGTGATGCCGAAGCCCAAGAGCAGCGCCGTGTAGCGCGGATCGCCAGCCATCTCGCCGCACAGGCAAACCGGCTTGCGCGCGCGCAGCGCCGCCTGCACGGCGAATTGGATGAGCCGGAGCACCGCGGGATGGAGTGGGTTGTAGAGATCGGCGACCGCCTCGTCGCCGCGATCGATCGCGAGCGTATATTGGATGAGGTCGTTGGTGCCGATCGAGAAAAAATCGGCCGAGGCGGCGAGTGCGTCGGCGGCGAGCGCCGCGCCGGGGATCTCGATCATCACCCCGAGCGGCGGCAATTGGCGCGGCAGCTTCACGCCGCGGCGTTTGAGGCGCCGCACCACTTGGGCGACGGCGACGCGCACGCGCTTCAGCTCGCTGACGCTCGAGACCATCGGCAGGAGAATGCGCACGGACCCCAAAGCCGAGGCGCGCAGGATCGCCGCGAGCTGCGTGTCGAGCAGGCGGCGCTCTTTGAGCGACAAGCGGATGGCGCGCAGGCCGAGCGCCGGATTGGCGGCATCGACCGGCAGCATTTTCGCCAGCGGCTCGGCCAGCTTGTCGCCGCCGATATCGAGGGTGCGGATGGTGACCGGCTTGCCGCCCATGCCGCGCACCAGATCGGCGTAAGCGGCGTATTGCTCGTCCTCGCTCGGCAGGTCTTCGCGATTCATGAAGAGGAATTCGGTGCGCAGCAGGCCGATTCCCTCGGCGCCCGCTTCATTCGCCTGGTCGAGCTCGCGCGGCAGCTCGAGATTGGCCTGCAGCACGATATCGGTGCCGTCGCGGGTGACGGCCGGCAGCCGCCGCAGACGGTGCAGCTGGCGCAGCTCGCGGACGAATTCCGCGCTCTTTTCCTCGTAGCGCGCGACGGTCGGCGGCGTCGGATTGAGCACGATGACGCCTTCGCTGCCGTCGACGACCACCACGTCGCCCGAATCGATCTGCTCGAGCAGCCCGCCGGCGCCCAGCACGGCCGGCAGATTGAGCGCGCGCGCCATGATCGCGGTGTGGCTCTCGGCGCCGCCGAGCACGGTTGCAAAGCCCGCGATCCGTTGCGGGTCCATCAGCGCGGTATCGGCCGGCGTCAGCTCTTCGGCGAGGATGATGGTGCCGTGCGGCAGGCGCTGGATCGCGGCGAAGGGTGTCTTGGTGAGGTTGCGCACGAGGCGCGCGCCGACGACGCGCACATCCTCGATGCGCGCCGACAAATAGGCATCGCCCATATCGGCAAAGCTGCTCGCGACCTGCGCGATTTCGTCGCGCACCGCGCGCTCGGCATTGATCTGGTCGTCGCGGATGCGCCGCTCGACGCCGCGCACCAGCCGCGAATTGAGCATGTGAAGATGCGCGTCGAGCAGATAGCCGGCCTCTTCCTTGGCGGTGCCGGGCAGGCTTTCGACCTTGCTCCGCAGCTTGCGCAGCTGCTTCACCGAGAGCGCGACCGCGGCGGCGAAGCGCTGCAGCTCAGGCTCGACCTGGCTCGCTTCGAGCTGGTATTCGGGAACGGCGACATTGTCGTCGCTGACAAAGGCGACGCCGATGGCAATGCCCGGCGAGACGCCGAGCCCTTCAAGGCGCCGCTCGGCTTTCATGTGGTCTCGTCGAAGCCGCTGCGCACCAACGCCGTCAGCGCCGCCACGGCGCGCGCGGCATCCGCGCCGGTGGCGCTGATCTGAAGCTCCGTGCCGGGTCCGGCCGCCAGCATCATCAACCCCATGATGGAGCGACCGGAGACCGATGTTTCGTTCTTCGCCACGGCGATCTCCGCGTCGAATTCGAACGCCAATTTCACGAACCGCGCCGCGGCGCGCGCGTGCAGGCCGCGGCGATTGCAGATCACCGCCCTGCCCCGCGCCGTCGCGGCGCCCCCGGGCGGTGAGGGCGCCTCCGCCATCAGCGCGCGTCAGCCAGCAATTGCGACGCGACGTTGATGTATTTGCGCCCCGCTTCCTGCGCGCCGCGCACCGCGGCGGCGAGGGTTTCCGTTTCCCTGAGCCCGGCGAGCTTGATCAGCATCGGCAAATTGATGCCGGCGATCACCTCGACCTTGGATTTATCCATCACCGAAATCGCGAGATTGGACGGTGTGCCGCCGAACATGTCGGTCAGCAGCACGACGCCCTGGCCGGCCTCGACCTCGGCAATGGCGCGCAATATGTCCTGGCGCCGTCGCTCCATATCGTCCTCCGGGCCGATGCACACCGCGGCGATATTGCGCTGCGGACCGACCACATGCTCGAGCGCGGCGACGAATTCCGCGGCGAGCCTGCCGTGGGTGACGAGTACCATTCCGATCATGCGACATCCTTCACAGCGTCTCGCGCGGCAGCGCGGGGAGATTCGGGACCGGAGGCATCGAGGTCGAGATCGCGATGCGCGACCGCGACGCGCCGCCCGGCCTGGCCGAGCCAGGCGGCGAGCCGCTCGGCCACATAGACCGAGCGATGGCGGCCGCCGGTGCAGCCGATGGCGATGGTGAGATAGCTTTTGCCCTCGCGCTCGTAGCGCGGCAGCAGCTTGCCGAGCCAGGCGCAGAACTCGTCGAACAGGGTGGTGAAATCGGGATCGGCGGCGATGTAATCGCCGACCGCGCGATCCTTCCCGGTGAGCGGCCGCAAGGTCGCGACATAGTGCGGATTGCTGAGGAAGCGGACGTCGAGAACGATATCCGCATCGCGCGGCAGGCCGCGGCGATAGGAGAATGAGGTGACGAAAATGCTGAAGACCGGCGCGGTGCCGACCGCGAAATGGCCTTGCAGCACGCGCTTCAGGTCATGAGGGCTCAAGAGCGAGGTATCGATCACGAGATCGGCGCGGTCGCGCAGCGGACGAACGCGCTCGCGCTCGAGCTCGATGCCGTCGGCCAGCGGCCGCTCCCCCGCCAGAGGATGACGGCGGCGCGTCTCGGTGTAGCGGCGCTCGAGCCGCTCGTCGTCGCAATCGAGGAAGACGATGTGGAGATCGAGCTTGCGCTCGGCGGCGAGGCGGTCGAGTGCCTGAACGAGAGCCGGAACCGCGAAGTCGCGCGTGCGCACATCGACGCCGACGGCGAGCGGCAGATGGGTCGAGGATGGCGCCACCAGATTGGGCAAAAGCGTCAGCGGCAAATTGTCGACCGCCTCATAGCCCATATCCTCGAGTGCCTTGAGCGCCGTGGAGCGTCCCGCGCCGGACATGCCGGTGATCACCAGCAGCCGCTCGGCCGCGCCGGCGCCCGGATCGGTCATCGCGCCACCAGCGGCGCCGCGCGCAGCGCGAGGCGCAGCTTCGCCGCGACCGAGGCCTCGAAGGGCGCAAGCGCAAGCAGCGGCACGCTGCGGCCGAGGAGAACGCAGGCCGAGGGCTCGGGCATGCGCTCGACCGCGGCCGAAGGCACGAGATCGACGACCATGCGCAAAGGGGCGGCGGCAACGCTCGGGACCCGCAGCAAGCCGAGCCCGCGCACCTCGATCTGGCCGGCGATCGTCGCCGGCGCGGTCATCGAGATGTCGCCGCCATCGAGGCTGAGTTCCGTCTGATCGTCGGCGACCAGCCGGGCGCCTTGATCGATGAGCCGCAAGGCAAGGTCGGATTTCCCGCAGCCGGAGGGTCCGCGCAGCAAAACACCCTCGCCATCGAGCGCCACCGACGTTCCATGGACCCGGATCATGGCCGCTCTAGTGCGCCGCTCTTTAGTCAAAGTCAATCTGTTTGGCACTGCAGCATCGGGCAAAAAACCGCCGTTAATCACATAGTTGGCAGGCGGACGCGATGAGTCCAAGGATTCAGCGGCTTTAGCCCCGGTTCTTGATATTCCCGCAAGACTAGTTTTGTTGCTCTAGACTCAACCAGAGAAATTCTCGCGCGGCAGCTCGATGGTGAAGCAGGCGCCGAGAACCGCGCCGGTCGCATCGGCGATGTTGGCCGCCCGGATGCTGCCGTGATGCGCCTCGACGATTTGCTTCGAAATCGCGAGCCCCAATCCCGAATGCTGGCCGAAGGCCTCGCCCACCGGACGCTCGGTGTAGAAGCGGCTGAAAATCTCGACAAGCTTGCCTTCTGGCAAACCCGGCCCCTCGTCCTCGACCGTCACCCGCACGACGTCGCCGAGGCTGCGCGCGCGCACCGTGATCGTGCCGCCCGGAGGGCTGAAGGAAATCGCGTTGTCGAGCAGATTGCGGAAAACGCGCACGAGTTGGCTCTCCGCACCGAAGACGGCGAGCGCTCCGCGCCGCTCATCGGGCAAATCGAGCGCCAGCTGCGGCACCGGTCCCGGCCCGTCGCGATACATGTCGATGAGGGTTTTGAGCAGCCGGTCGAGCGGGATGAGCGCCGTCTCGTCGCGCGACAGCTCGGCATCGAGCCGCGAGGCGTTGGAGATGTCGGTGATCAGCCGGTCGAGCCGGTGCACATCTTCGAGCACCACGCGCATGAGCCGGCGCTGTTTCTCGGGATCGTCCACCCGGGCCGCGGTCTCGACCGCGCTGCGCAACGAGGTCAGCGGATTCTTGATCTCGTGCGCGACATCGGCGGCGAAATGCTCGATCGCATCCATGCGCTGCCACAACGCGCTGGTCATCTCGCGCAGCGCGCCGGAGAGCTCGCCGATCTCGTCGCCGCGTTGGGTGAAATCGGGGATGACGACCTTGCGGCCGGAGCCACGCCGCACCCGCTCGGCCGCCGCGGCGAGCCGGCGGACCGGCCGGGCAATGGTGCCGGCGAGATAGATCGACAGCAGCACGGTGAGGGCGAGGGCGACGCCGAACAGCTTGATGATCGCAAAGCGGACGTTGCGGACGGTCTGCTCGATCCCCGACTCGTCGTTCGACAGCACGACGACGCCGAGGATTTGCTTGTAATACTGGACCGGCGCCGCCGCCATCAGGATGAGCTTGGGCCCGGCGCCGCGCGCGCCCCCCGAAACCTCGCCGAGAAAGGCGCGGATCACCAGCGGATCGTCGGCAATGTTGCGCGTGACGACGACGAGATGCGGCGCCTCCGACCAGGGCGAATGCGCGACCAGCCAATCGTAGAAGCCGGTGACGAGGCGATGGATCGTGCTGCCGGATTCGGGCGGCGCCAGCTTGTCGATCTGCACCGCCGCGCCGGCGTTCCCCAACACGGCGGTGTCGGCGATCAGCGCGCCCTTGGCATCGAGCAGCTGCGCGCGCGTCTTGGTCGGCTCGACCAGGCGCCGCATCATGTCGCGCGCGAGCGGCGTGACGAGTTGTATGCCGTTGCCGAGCGCGTCGGTGGTCGCGCCCTCGCCGACCGCGCCGGCGAAGACCTGCGCTTGGGTTTGGAGCGATTGCAGCTCGGCGGAGATGAGGCTCTGCCGATACTCGCCGAGAAACAAGAGCCCGCCGCCCAATAGCGCGAGCGCCAGGACATTGATCGCGAGAATTCGCCAGGTCAGCAGCGAGAGACGGCGGCGCCGCGCGCGGCGCCGCGTCGTCTGCTCGCCCGCCGCGCGCGCCGGCGCTTGGGACGGGGCGGCGTCAGTCGTCGCGGTAGCGATATCCAACGCCATAGAGCGTCTCGATCTGCGCGAAGTCGGAGTCGGCGGCTTTGAATTTCTTGCGTAGGCGTTTCACATGGCTGTCGATAGTGCGATCATCGACATAGATGTGCTCGCCATAGGCGCTGTCCATCAGCTGATCCCGGCTCTTCACATGCCCGGGCCGCAGCGCCAAGGATTTCAGCAGCAGGAACTCCGTCACCGTGAGATCGACGTTCTCGCCTTTCCAGGTGCATTGATGACGCGCCGGATCGAGCCGCAGATTGCCGCGCTGGATCGCCGGCTCGGCATCGCCCCCCGTGCCGCGCGCGAGCTCGCCCCGGCGCAAGAGCGTGCGAATGCGTTCGATCAGCAGACGCTGCGAGAAGGGCTTCTTGATGTAATCGTCGGCGCCCATGCGCAGGCCGAGCACCTCGTCCACCTCGTCGTCCTTCGAGGTGAGGAAGATGACCGGCACCGCGCTGTCCTTGCGCAAATGGCCGAGCAGCTCCATGCCGTCCATGCGCGGCATCTTAATGTCGAGGATCGCGAGATCGACCGGCTGCGCCGTCAGCCCCTTCAGCGCCTCGGCGCCGTCGGTGTAGCTGCGCACCGCGAAGCCTTCCGCCTCGAGCGCCATGGTAATCGAAGTGAGGATGTTGCGGTCGTCATCGACCAGCGCAATGGTACTCGGCATGAAAGATACCTCTAACGATGCTTCGTCGAGCTTTCAACTTCGAGCCGCACTATGGCGGCTTTATGGCGCAAGCGCGGCGGCAGCGCGTCGCTAAACTATAATTATATTATATATTACTTCGCCTCGAATGGGAGAGCGTGGACGATCGCCCGATGAGCCGCGCAACGCAACCGCAACAGCCCCGCAACAATCCGGGTGCCCAGGCGCGCGGCTTGATGCGCCGCTGCGAGCACGCCGCGCTGGCGACGGCGTTAACCACCCCGTCCGGTATTTGGCCCTATGGCTCGCTCGTGCTTGCCGCCTGCGAGCAGGATGGCAGCCCGCTCTTGCTGCTCTCGGCGCTTGCCGAGCATACCAAGAACCTCGCGCGCGACGCCAACGCCTCGCTGCTGTTCGACGGCACCTCGGGGCACGACGATCCGCTGACCGGCGCGCGCGCCACCGTGCTCGGCACGCTCGCGCCGGTTGCGGATGCGCAGAGCCGCGAGCGCTTCCTGCGCCGCCATCCTTCGGCGCGCGCCTATGCCGGTTTCGCGGATTTCCAGCTGTTTCGCATGAGCGTTACGCGCGCCCACCTCGTCGCGGGATTCGGCCGGATCGACTGGATCGAGGCCACGGACCTGCTGTTCGCTGCGGAGACGAGCTGGCTGCGCGAGGCCGAGCACGAGATTCTCGAGCATATGAATCGCGACCATGCGGCAGCGGTCGAGCTCTATGCCGCGCGTCTCCTCGGCTTGCCAGGGACGGGATGGCAGATCACCGGCGTTGATCCCGAAGGTTTTGATTTGCGCCGCGGCGGCGCCGTCGCCCGGCTCGATTTCCCGGCGTCCGTCGCCGATCTTTCCGCAGTGCAAAAATCCTTTGCTGCACTTGCTCAGTCGGCGCGACATCGCGACGCACCACCCCAGTCTTAAGGGGCTAAGAGCGTTGCGCGAGCCGGCTTGCGGCGATAACGTAATTGCAGACGGTCGAGCGAGCGATCGCGCCGCCGCGTTTTTACCGGCGGTGGTCGCGCGGAATACCCAAAATCAGCCTGGAGGTCGCGCCGTGCTTGCCACTTTTGCTGCTACCGGTTTCGCCGGCGGCGTCGTTGGTCAGTTCTCCTTCAGCATGGCAGGTCGTGCATGAGCGGTTCGGCACCCACACGCAACAAGAAGCTTCTGGCATGGGTCGAGGAAATTGCGGCGAAGTGCCAGCCCGATTCGATCCATTGGTGCGACGGATCGGCGGCGGAAGCCGAAGAGCTCTATGCGCAAATGGTCGCGCAGGGCATGCTCATCAAGCTCAATCCCGCCAAGCGCCCCAATTCCTATCTCGCGCGCTCGGATGCGGGCGACGTCGCACGGGTCGAGAACCGCACCTTCATCTGCTCGAAGCGCAAGGAGGATGCGGGCCCCACCAACAATTGGGTCGATCCGAGCGAGATGCACGCGACGCTCGACGGGTTGTTCGAAGGCGCGATGCGCGGCCGCACCATGTATGTCATTCCCTTCAGCATGGGGCCGCTCGGCTCGCCGATCTCGCATATCGGCGTGCAGATCTCGGATTCGCCCTATGTCGTCGTCAACATGCGAATGATGACGCGCGTCGGGCAGAAGGTGCTCGAGTTGCTCGGCGACGGCGAGTTCGTCCCTTGCCTTCATTCCGTCGGCGCGCCCCTGGCGCCCGGCCAGAAAGACGTGCCCTGGCCGTGCAACGCACAGCACAAATACATCGTGCAGTTCCCTGAAGAGCACACGATCATGTCCTACGGCTCGGGATATGGCGGCAACGCGCTCCTCGGCAAGAAGTGCTTCTCGCTGCGCATCGCCTCTGTCCTCGGCCGCGAGCAAGGCTGGCTCGCCGAGCACATGCTGATTCTCGGCATAGAAAACCCTCACGGCGAAAAGACCTATGTTGCGGCGGCGTTCCCCTCGGCTTGCGGCAAGACCAATCTCGCGATGCTGGTGCCGCCGCAGGGCTTCGATGGCTGGAAGGTTCGCACGATCGGCGACGACATCGCCTGGATCAAGCCGGCGCCGGATGGCACGCTGCGCGCGATCAATCCCGAGGCCGGCTTCTTCGGCGTCGCGCCCGGCACCAGCACGAAGACCAATCCCAACGCGCTCGCGACTTTGGATCACGACGTCATCTTCACCAATGTCGCGCTGACCGATGATGGCGATGTGTGGTGGGAAGGCCTGACCGAGCAGCCGCCCAAGCATCTCATCGATTGGCAGGGCAAGGATTGGACACCCGAGAGCGGGCGCAAGGCCGCGCATCCCAATTCGCGCTTCACCGTCTGGGCCGGGCAATGCCCGAGCATCGACCCGGCATGGGAGGATCCTGCCGGCGTGCCGATCTCGGCCTTTATCTTCGGCGGCCGTTTGTCGAAGACCTTCCCGCTCGTCTTCGAATCCTTCAACTGGAAACACGGCGTCTATCTCGCCGCGACGATGGGCTCGGAAGCGACCGCGGCAGCCGACAATCAGGCGGCGATCCGGCGCGATCCTTTCGCGATGCTGCCCTTCTGCGGCTACAACATGGCCGATTACTGGAACCACTGGCTGTCGATGGAGCGGCGCATCAAGAAGCTGCCGCGCATCTATCGCGTGAACTGGTTCCGGAAGGACGAGTCCGGCAAGTTCGCCTGGCCGGGCTTCGGCGACAATATGCGCGTGCTGCAATGGATCGTCGATCGCATCCATGGCCGCGCGCAAAAGCCGGTCGAGAGCCCGTTCGGCCTTATGCCGCAATACCAGGACCTCAACTGGACGGGCCTGCCTTTCCCCCAGGACCGCTTCGCCAAGATCATGTCGGTCAATCCCGCCGAAGCGCGAAGCGAGGCAATCGAGCAGCAGGAATTGTTCGGTCGCTTCGGGCGCCACCTTCCCCGCGAGCTCGAGGAAGAGCGCCAGGCCTTGCTGCAGCGTATCGAATCGACAGAGCGCGTTGCCGCGAAATAGCGGCGCTGCCGCGTCGGCCGGGTTAGTGCGCTTCCTCCCAGTTGCTGGCGGCGCCGGTCTCGACCACCAGCGGAACCGATAGCGTCAGCACCGGCGCGCAGGCGCCTTCCATGATTGTTTTGGCGAGTTCGCGCGTCGCCTCGACTTCTTGCTCGGGCGCTTCGAAGACCAGCTCGTCATGCACCTGCAGCAGCATGCGCGCCTTCAATCCGGCATCGCTCAGCGCGCCCGGCATGCGCCGCATCGCGCGCTTGATGATATCGGCGGCCGAGCCCTGCAAGGGCGCGTTGATCGCCGCGCGCTCGGAAAAGCCGCGCCGCGCCGGATTGGCGTCCTTGATCCCGGGGATGTGCACCCGCCGCCCGAACAAGGTTTCGACATAGCCGCGCTCGCGCGCCCGCTGCTTCATCCGCTCCATGTAGTCGCGGATGCCGGGGAAGCGCTGGAAGTAGCGCTTGATGTAATCCGCCGCCTCGCCCTGCGGCACGCCCAGCTGCTGGCCCAAGCCGAACGCGCTGATGCCGTAGATGATGCCGAAATTGATCGCTTTGGCGCGCCGGCGCGTCTCCCCGTCCATCTTCGCCATCGGCACGCCGAAGACCTCGCTCGCCGTCATCGCATGAATATCGGCGCCGGCGCGGAACGCCTCTTTCAGCGCGTCGATGCCGGCGACATGCGCCGCGAGCCGCAGCTCGATCTGGCTGTAGTCCGCGGATACGAGACGATGGCCCGGCGCGGCGACAAAGGCGCGGCGGATCTTGCGGCCTTCCTCGGTGCGGATCGGGATGTTCTGGAGGTTGGGATCGTTCGAGGAGAGGCGCCCGGTCGCGGCGCCGGTCAGCGAGAAGCTCGTATGCACGCGCTCGCTTTGCGGATTGATCTCCCCGATCAGCGCGTCGGTATAGGTGCTTTTGAGCTTTGAGAATTGCCGCCAGTCGAGCACGCGCGCCGGCAGGTCATGGCTGAGCGCGAGCTCTTCGAGAATTCCCGCATCGGTGCCGTAGGCGCCGGTCTTCATCTTCCGTCCGCCGGGGAGCTTGAGCTCGTCGAACAGCACCTCGCCCAATTGCTTGGGCGAGCCGATGTTGAAGGGATGGCCCGCGAGCTTGTGGATCTCGCCTTCCAATTCGCCGATGCGGCGGGCGAAATCGCGCGACAAGCGCTCGAGCTCGGCGCGGTCGACGCGAATGCCCGCGGCTTCCATCGCGGCGACCACCGCGACGAGCGGGCGCTCGATCGTCTCGTAGAAGGCGAGCATGTGCTCGGCGATCAGCCGGGGCTTCAACAGCCGGTGAAGGCGGAGCGCGTAATCGGCGTTCTCGGCCGCATAGTCGCGCGCCTTCTCGAGCGGCGCCGCGGCGAAGCCGATATGGTTTCGTCCCGAGCCCGCCACATCCTTGTATTTGACGGTCTCGTGGCCGAAATGGAGCTGCGCCAACTCCTCGAGGCTGTGGCCATGCGCTCCGGCCTCCAGCACGAAGGACATCAGCATCGCGCAATCGATCGGGCCGAGCGCGATGCCGGAATTGGCGAAAGCCGCGATGTCCTCTTTGATGTTGTGGCCGATCTTCAAGACGCCCGCCTCTTCGAGGAGCGGCTGCAAGCGGCGCAGCGCCTCCTCGCGGGTGATTTGCTTGGGCGCCGGGGCGGAGGGACCGGCGAGGGCGAGCCCATCGCCTTGTCCCGCGCTCTCCGGCGCGCAATGGCCGAGCGGGATGTAGCACGCCTCGCCCGGCGCAAGCGCCAGCGAAATGCCGAGGATCGCGCCGCGCGCGCGATCGGGCGAGCTGGTCTCGGCATGGATCGCCACCGCGCCTTGCGCGCGCGCCGCATCGATCCAGCGATCGAGGGTCGCGGCGTCCTGGACGAGCTCATAGCGCCGCACCGCATCGGCCAAAGCGACCGAGGGATGCACCGCGGGCGTCTCGGCGTCGGCGGAGGGGCTTGCCGCGCCGCCGGTCAAGCGCGGCTGCAGCCGCGCCAGCAGCGAGCGGAAATTCTGTTCCTGGAGAAACGCCGTGACTTTCGCCGCATCGAGCGGCCGCACCGCCAAATCGTCGATCGGGCAAGGCAGCGGCACGTGATCGTCGAGCGTCACCAGCTTCTTCGAGAGGCGCGCCTCCTCGGCATGATCGATCAAGGTCTGGCGGCGCTTGGGCTGCTTGATCTCGCCCGCGCGCGCCAGCAGGGTTTCGACATCGCCGTAAGCAGTAATGAGCTCGGCCGCGGTCTTGGCGCCGATGCCCGGCACGCCCGGCACATTGTCGACGCTGTCGCCGATCAGCGCCTGCACCTCGATCACCTTGTCCGGGCCGACGCCGAATTTCTCGCGTACCTCGGCTTCGCCGATCGGCTTCATCTTGATCGGATCGAGCATCGCAATCCGATCGGAGATCAGCTGCATCATATCCTTGTCGGATGACACGATCGTGACGGTCGCGCCGCGCGCCGCGCCCTCGCGGGCATAAGTCGCGATCAGGTCGTCGGCCTCGTAATCCGGCTGCTCGATGCGGCAGATGCTGAGCGCGTCGGTCGCGGCGCGCACCAGCTTGAATTGCGGCACGAGATCGGGCGGTAGCTCGGGGCGATTGGCCTTGTATTGGTCATAGAGGCGGTTGCGGAAGGTCGTCGCCGCGCTGTCGAAGACGACGGCGATATGGTCGGCGTCGGTGTCCTGCAACAGCTTCAACAGCATGTTGGTGAAGCCCAGCACTGCGCCGACCGGCGTGCCGTCGGGCCGCGTCAGCGGCGGCAGCGCGTGATAGGCGCGGAAGATGAACCCCGAGCCGTCGATCAAATAAACGTGCTTGGGCGCGCTCAAGACTCAGGGCGCCGGAGGACGCGGCGTGGTCCCGCTCTGCGGCGCGGCGCCGCGGATGAAAAGCCGCGAGCAATAGGGGCATTCGACCTTTCCCTCGGCCGAAAGATTGAGGTAGACGAGGGGATGCCCCAAAGGCCCGCCGCCGCCATTGCACGCGACAACATTCTCCGCCACATAGATCGTCTCGAAAGGCTGCATCGCTCGTTGACCTCACTGCCGCGCGGATGATACCCCTTGCCCCGACACAATCAATGACGACCTCTGCGCAGTCTCAAACGGCCTCGCCGCGCGCCGCCGGCGACAGCACGGCGCTGCCCGATCATGCGGTCGAGATCGCCGGGCTGACGAAAATCTATGGGCGCGCCGCCTCGGGCGCCAAGGCGCTCGATGGGATCGATCTCGCGATCCCGCGCGGCTCGATCTTCGGCCTGCTCGGCCCCAACGGCGCCGGCAAATCGACGCTCATCAACATCCTCGCGGGGCTCGTCATCAAGACCGCGGGCACGGTGCGGATTTGGGGCATCGATGTCGACCGCGCGCCGCGCCAATCGCGGGCGGCGATCGGCATCGTGCCGCAGGAGATCACGCTCGACTTCTTTTTCACGCCGCGCGAGCTCCTGGAGATGCAGGCCGGCTTTTACGGCGTGCCGAAGCGCGAACGCCGCACCGCCGCCATTCTCGAGATGGTGGCGCTGACCGAGAAGGCCAATGTCGCGGCGCGGACGCTGTCGGGCGGGATGCGGCGGCGCCTCATGGTGGCGAAGGCCATGGTGCATAACCCGCCGGTGCTGGTGCTCGACGAGCCGACCGCCGGCGTCGATGTCGAGCTGCGCCGCCAGCTCTGGAACATGATCCGCGATCTCCAGTCGCGCGGCGTGACGATCCTCCTCACCACCCATTATCTCGAGGAGGCCGAGGAGCTCTGCGACCGCATCGCCATCATCCACCACGGCCGGCTCGCCGCCTGCGACACCAAGGACGCGCTGCTGCGCCGGGTCGACGACAAGAACATGAGCCTCGCGCTCGTCGAGCCGATCGAGACCCTGCCGCCGGCGCTCGCGCCGCTGGGCCTCACCGTAGCAGCGCCGGGGCGCCTTGCCCTGCGCTATACCCCGAGCCGCACCGAATTGGCCGGCGTCTTCGAGGCGATCTCGGCCGCCGGCCTCACGATCCGCGACGTCACCAGCCAAGAAACCGATCTCGAAGACATTTTCCTGCAGTTGACGCGCGCGCCCGGCCCGGAGCGATGATGCGCGCTCTTCGCGCTCTCCTCGCCGCGGCGGCGCTTTTTTTGGTCCTGGCATCCTGTGCCGCACCCGATCCTTTCGACCGCATGAGCACCACCGCCACCGCGCCGCATCTGACGGCCAGCGACTTCGTCACCGATGACGGCACGCGGCTGCCGATGCGCCGCTGGCTGCCCGACGGGCCGATCAAGGCGATCATCGTCGGGGTGCACGGCTTCAACGATTATTCGCACGCCTTTGCACTGCCGGGCGAAGCCTGGGCGAAGCGCGGCATCGCCACCTTCGCTTACGACCAGCGCGGCTTCGGCGCGGCGCCCTATCCCGGCGCCTGGCCCGGCACCTATCTGCTCGATTCGGACCTCGCCGCCGTCACCCGCCATCTCCACGCGCGCTATCCCGGCATTCCGCTCTATCTCCTTGGCGAGAGCATGGGCGGCGCGGTGGTGATCACCTCCGTCGCGGGGGTCGCGGGCGCGGAGCGGCCGCAAGCGGACGGCATCATCCTGGCCGCGCCGGCGATCTGGGGACGCCAAACCCTCAATGTCTTTGCCCAGGCCGCGCTCTGGACCTTGGACCACGTCGCGCCGGGTCTGACCTTCACCGGTGAAAGCCTGCACATCGTGCCCTGCGACAATATCGAGATCATGCGCGAGCTGTCGCGCGACCCGCTGGTGATCAAGAAAACCCGCGTCGCGACCATCGCCGGCCTGGTCGATTTGATGAGCGCGGCCTATGCCGCGGCGCCGCGGCTGAAAGAGCCCATGCTGCTGCTCTATGGCGCCCATGACGAGGTGGTGCCGTCCGGCCCGATGAAGAAATTCATCGCGCGCTTGCCGCCGGTTCCGGATGGGAAGCGCGTGCTCGCCTATTACCCGGACGGCTATCACATGCTGATGCGCGACCTCGACGGCGCCACCGTCGACCGCGATGTCGCGAGCTGGATCTTGTCGCCCAAGGCGCCGCTGCCTTCGCGCGCCGATCGCCAGGCGCAGGCAGCGCTGGTGCCCGAGACCGAACGCGGGGCATCGGCCACGGTCGGCGATTTGCTTTAGCGCGCGGAATGCGGATGATCGGCTCGGGGAAAGAAACCGCTGGAGGCTTGAAGTGACGACGCTGCTGCCGACGACGCTCGTGGGGAGCTATCCGCAGCCCGACTGGCTGATCGACCGCCAGCGCCTGAGCGCGGTTGCGCCGCCGCGCGTGCGGTTTCGCGATGTGTGGCGCATCGCACCCGAATTCCTCGACGAGGCGCAGGACGATGCGACGCTGTTGGCGATCCGCGACCAGGAGCGCGCCGGCATCGATATCGTCACCGATGGCGAGATGCGCCGCGAGAGCTATTCCAACCGCTTTGCCACGGCGCTCGAGGGCGTCGATATCGACAATCCCGGACAGGCGCCGACGCGCACGCCCGGCCGCACCCAGCCGGTGCCGCGCATTGTCGGCCGCATCCGCCGCAAGCATGCGGTCGAGGCGCGCGATGTGCGCTTTCTGCGCGCCAATACCGAGCGCCGGATCAAGATCACCGTGCCCGGCCCCTTCACCATGGCGATGCAAGCGCAGGACGACCACTACAAGGATGAGACCGCCCTCGCGATGGACTACGCCGCGGCGGTCAACGAGGAGATTCGCGATCTCTTCGCGGCCGGCGCCGATATCGTCCAGATCGACGAGCCTTATATGCAGGCGCGGCCCGACAAGGCGGCCCAATTCGGCGTCGCGGCGCTCAACCGCGCGCTGCAAGGGGCGGCGGGCGAAACCGTCGTCCATCTCTGCTTCGGCTATGCCGCCTTCGTCAAGCAGCGTCCCTCGGGCTATTCCTTTCTGCCCGAGCTCGAGCAATCGGCGGCGCAGCAAATTTCGATCGAGACCGCGCAATCGAAGCTCGATTGCGCCGTGCTGGAGCGCCTGCCGAGCAAGCGCATCATGCTGGGCGTGATCGATCTCGCCGATCTCAGCATCGAGCCGCCGGCGCTGGTCGCCGAGCGCATTCGGCGCGCGCTGCCGCATGTCGCGGCCGAGCGGCTGGTGATCGCGCCGGATTGCGGCATGAAATACCTGCCGCGAGAGGTAGCCTTCGGCAAGCTCAAGGCGATGGTCGAGGGAACGAAGATCGTCCGCCGCGAGCTCGGCGGCTGACGCGGCTGCGTCAAGTCACGCGATAGAGATGGTCGCGGCTGTCGCGCACGGTTTCGGCCGGCGCGATCAGCTCCCAGCCGGGCAAATCGAGCTGCGCTTCGGCGATGACCACCGCACCGGGTCGCAGCATTGGCGCGGCAAGCGGCGCGAGCTCCGCCGCAAGGCGGGGCGAGAGCACGTTCAAATGCGCGAGCGCCGCCTCGCGCGGGCAGCGATCCCAGGCTTGCGGCAGCGTGTCCCGCGGATCGCCGAGCACGCGCTGCGCTGCCGCCGGCAGCGCCTCGGCCGAGACCGCGATCTGGCGATCGAACACGATGATCTCGCGGCGGCGCAAAATCTCGCGCAGATGATCATAGGCGGCGCCGTCGCCCCAGCCGATCTGCAAAGCGGGTCCCGGCAATTGCGTGACCATTGCCGCTGCCCGCTCGAGACTCGCGCGCTGCGCCATCAGGCGCCGGATCAGAGTGTCGAGCGCGCTCAATCTAAGGCACCAGCCGGTAGCCGCCCGGCTCGGTCACGAGAATCTCGGCCTTGCCGGGATCGCGCTCGATCTTTTGCCGCAGCCGATAGACATGGGTTTCAAGCGTGTGCGTCGTGACGCCCGAATTGTAGCCCCAGACCTCGTTCAAGAGCACGTCGCGGCCGATGATCTTGTCGCCGGCGCGGTAGAGATATTTGAGGATCGCGGTCTCTTTCTCGGTCAAGCGCACCTTCTTGCGCTTGGTGTCGTCGATGAGGGTCTTGGCGCTCGGGCGGAACGTGTAAGGACCGATGGTGAAGACCGCGTCTTCCGACAGCTCGTGCTGGCGCAGCTGCGCGCGCAGGCGCGCCAGCAGCACGTTCAGCCGGAACGGCTTGGTGATGTAGTCATTGGCGCCGCTGTCGAGGCCCAAGATCATATCGGCCTCGCCGTCGGCGCCCGTGAGCATCAGGATCGGCGAGCGAATTCCGGCGCGCCGCATGACGCGGCAGAGCTCGCGCCCGTCGAGGTCGGGCAAACCGACATCGAGCAGGATCGCGTCGAAATACTGCGCCTTCGCCATGTCGAGCGCTTCGGTGCCATTGGCCGCTTCGGCGGCGAGGAATTCCTCATGGAGCTGCAGCTGCTCGGCAAGCGAGCGGCGCAGCGCGGCGTCATCATCGACGATCAGGATCTTGTGGCCGGCCGCCATGCGCGTTCCCGTTCCTGTCCCGGATTGTCCGGCTTCATCCTCGACATGCGTCCTCTGCTTCTCGCTTGCACGCGCCGTTTCGCGACGATCTAGAGCTGAACTTCGACGCCCTTCCAGAAGGCGATGTAGTCCTTGATCTGCGCTGCCGCCGGCTTCGGCTCGGGATAATACCAAGCTGCGTCCTTGTTCTCGGCGCCATCGATCGCGACGCTGTAATAATGCGCCGTGCCTTTCCAATGGCATTGCGTGGTGGTCGCGCTGTCCTTGAAGAAGCGCCGATCGATCGTGTCCGGCGGGAAATAGACATTCCCTTCGACCATCTCGTAACGCGGACTGTCGGCAAGAACCCGTCCCTTCCAGATTGCTTTCGCCATCACCTGCCTCCTCGGTTGCGCGCAGCGATCTTGGCGGTCTTGCCGGGCAAAGCCAAGATGTCGCGATGTCCGATTGCGAGTTTGAGCCTACCATTGTCGAGGAGCTGCCGTCGCCCGGTCTCCCACCCCTCGATCACGGATTTGTCGAGGGGCCGCGCCGCTGCAGCCGCCTCGGCCTCGCCCGCGATCAATTCGGCGAGAAGCATGGCGTCTCCAGCGCCGAGGCGCCAATCGCTGGCGGCTTGCTCGACCTCGAAGCCTCGCGCCGACAGGGCGCGCGCGAGCACCGCGGGCGCGCCACCACCCAACGCCGCGCCGAAGCCCTTATCGCTGCCCTGATGGAGGCGGAATCCCGCCGCGACCTGTTCGTCTCCGGAGAGGGGCGGCTCCCAAAGTCGCTGGCCATCGGCCGTCAGCATCGCGAAAAGCGGCAGGCCCCGACGCTCAAGCCAGGCAACGAGACGCTCGACCCAGTCCGCCGAGACGAGATCGAACAGCGCCGAAGCCGTGACGCCATCCGCCTCTAAGGTCTCGAGCACTGCCCAATCCCGCGCCAGATCGAGCGCCCGGCCGGTCACCTGCCAGCACGCCGCGCCGGCGGTGAGGGTGATCCGCCCGCCCCCCGCGAGGATCGGATAGCCCTGGCGCCGCGCCCAGAGCGTCATTTCCTCCACCTGCGCGGCGAGCAGGCTCGGATCGTGATCGAGCAGCAGCCAATCTTGATCGCCGCCGAGCCGCGGCATCAGCGCCCGGCAGGTGGCGGCGGTTCCGGCGCCGAGATCGATCAGTCGCAAGGCTTTGCCCGGCCGGCGCGGCAGCGCGGCGGCAAAGCGCCGCGCAAGGCCCGGATCGCGTGCCGCGAGATCGGCGCTCTCGCGCAGTCTCAGCCAATCCCGCGAGAAGCCGGTCATCGCAGGAGACGCGCAACGCCGTTGCGCCAGCGCGTCACTGCCTCATCCCAATCGGGCAGCGCCCGACCCGCGGCAGCGGCGCCCGCTGCGAGGCGCGCGCGCAGTGCGGGCTCCTCGATCAAGCGCGACAGCGCCTCGGCCAAAGCGTCCGCATCGCCCGGCGCAACGAGAATGCCGGCCGCTTCCGGCACGGTCGTGGGAATGGCGCCGGCGCTGGTCGCGAGGATGGGCAGCCCATGCGCCATCGCCTCGGCGAGCGCCATGCCATAGCCCTCATGGAAGGAGGGCAGCACGAAAAGATCGGCCGCCGCGTAAGCCTCGCCCAACGCCTCGGGCGGGATCTCGTCCTGGAGCGTCACGCGCTCTGCCAAGCCCTGCGCCGCGATCGCTTGGCGCAGCGATGCGACATAGGCAGGATCGCGCTGCAGGCTGCCGATGCAGCGCAGCCGCCAATCCTTGCGCGGCAGCCGCGCCAACGCCTCGATCAGGACGAGATGACCCTTGCGCGGCGTCGCGGTGGCAACGGTCAGCAGCCGCAACGCATCGCCCGGCGCGGCGGCAGACCGCGCCCGCGCCGGCTTTGCCGTTCCGGGCGGCGCCACCGCGAGCCGTGCCGGCGCAACGCCGTAAGCCGCAACCGCCTGCGCCGTCGCATCGCT
>Ga0134128_10002520_pt1 | contig 22638 bp, 23 predicted proteins | sample KB31754_FD_96462 | JGI IMG/M metagenome (GOLD analysis project Ga0134128, IMG submission 96462) | Terrestrial soil microbial communities with excess Nitrogen fertilizer from Kellogg Biological Station, Michigan, USA - KB3-175-4 | ecosystem: Environmental > Terrestrial > Soil > Unclassified ... | reverse complement strand
GGTCTTTGTTTGCCGCCAGCAATGTCCGCATTACGTCTGTCCGCTTATCAAAAACCTCGATTTTATGACCTGGCAGCATCTCCCTGAGCGTATGAACACTCGACCAGCCGATCGAACCCGCCGCACCGACCACGCCGATCGTGCCATGCGAGTCGACAGAAGATCGGCGCATTACTTCGGTCGTTGTTTTTGCGAGCATATAGACGGTTCCCCCGTGCCCGGTTGTCGTTACAAGGCCGCTCATACCGGCGGGCTGCTTTAGTTTTTTGCCGAAGTCCGTCAAGAGGGGCAGGGTTGCCCCTAAGCCCACAAAATGTGCACCCAAGCGATGATGAGCGAACGCCGCGGTTTCGACGAGTATGTGATTAACGGTCTGTGTCAGCTGCATCGATTGCTTGGCATCAGTTGGGTTGGTGCAGATGTCGCGAACCATGTCCGTGTACAGCGGAGCCAATACAAGAGCCCCTGTTTCTCGCTGATCACTACTGCGCAGATACGTGTCCAATACGGTCGGGGGCAGTCCATAGATCGTGCGCATACGGATCTCTGAGGATATTCCGAAGCGTTGCGGATCCAGCAAAGGCAAAAGGGGGGTTGACTCGCTTGCGTAACCACTGCCCTTACCCGCATCGGACGGGTCGTCGCGCGTTGAACGCACGGGCACCAGGAACGCACGTTGAATTTGTCGTCCGAGATCTTTCAGACCCTCATAGAAATCAAATGAGCTGTCGACAAAGTATTGGCTTCGCTGATACGCCTCTTCGACCTCGGTGTTAGCGGCGTCCGTTTCGCCTAGCACGGCGTCTCGCACCTGTTCGAGTTTTTTCGACATATCAGCGCGTGAGAAGTGTGCATAATCGGGCGGTGATGCGGTCCAGGCATCGCCGGTTGCCTGTAGGCAGCTCGTCACTGCGGTTAGCTCTTGTGAGCTTATCGTGCGTATCCGGTCGGTCATCTCGTCCTCCTTGGGGAGTGCAACTTCAAGTTTTTATATGTTGTGTGGATTGCTGTGCGTTGAGTGGGAATCCAGTCACCCATTCGGCTCGGATAGCCGCAGATCCAACTCATCGCGCTCAATCGTGTGTGTGATAGCAAGGTCGGAGCAATATTGCGTCAGATCGGCTTCCTGTTGTTCCGTCAAATTGTCGATGTCATGCGGGCTGATATCCGGATGTTGACGGAGAAATTCGGCGATCTTCGCGCCGCCCTCGTGAATTTGACGTATATACAGAGAAACTTGTCGCGAGTCCATTTATGCGCACCCGCATGGGCGTTGTGTCGGCGGATTGCCTGCTTCAAATTGTGGCGATTGAGCGCCTGCCCGCCGTTCACGGATATCGCGGTAGGTGTCGGCGGGGTGTAATGCCCTGTCCATCAGGGCGCCTCCGAGCATCGCCGCGAGCGCGCCGCCCATCGATAACACTCCTACCCCGGTGTATAGCCGGTCCCACAGCTTGTTCATCGGTCTTCGTCCTGTGGGTAATGCGATGTGGACTCGGCGACAACGCAGATTGGTTTGAGAATGCGCATATAGGCCCGGAGCGCCCAATAAGCCACCTCGTCTTTGACGCGCTGCAGCTTCGTGGTCCACAGACCCGGTTCGGTGTCTGGTTTACCGCGCTTGTAGACATCCCCCGCGCCGCCGCGAGCAGCGGGGGCGATAACGGCCATTGCGTTGACCAATGGTTTCGTCATTGCTGGTTCCTTTCTTTGTCGATGTTGTTTCGGGCTGCTCGCGGCTCAGGTACCACTCGCGTGGGTAGGTTGACGCGGATAACTTGGAGGATCCTTGGAGGTTGAAATCGCCCTAGATATCCCGGAGGCTTTGATGTCCTGGTTATCCGGAGTCGGTTTGCGTGACTTCTGTTCACGACGCCCACAGAGGAGCCGTGCCCGTGCACACGCGTTATCCCGAAGAGTTCTGCCGCAAAGCGCTTGAGTAGAAGAATCGTGAAACGTCAAGCGGGCCAACGAACCTGACGCGAACGTGTCATGGAGCTATCGCTGCAGAGCCACCTGTTGGCTGGACGGCCACAACGCCGCCAGGATCTGATCCAGGTGGCGCGCCATCGTTAGCTGCGCCTGTCTATCGGTATAGCGGGTATTGACATCGGTTTGCATCTGACCCGACAGGGCGGCCCGTCGATCCAGTAGCTACTACGGTTTACCGGCCTCGGCGGACCCGTTGGTGCGGCAGTGGAATCCCGGCGTTGGCTTAAGCGTCGAGACGCCGGATCACCACGCCCGCTGCGCCGCCGAACCGCACCATGGCCATCCCGGCATGCGACACGACGTCATGACCCTCGGGCAGACATTTTCACCCGCGACCCGGCCGCGATATTCTTCACCTGCGGAGTGCCTTCCCGTCAGGATCTTTGAACCGTAGAAATATCCCTTGCAGGACAAGCATTTTCGCGTAGCTAAACTCCGAACTCACGATCTTCCGCGAAAGATCGGGGCGCGTGTTCGAATTCCACCCGAAGCGCGACCAGAAACCGCAGCTCAACGCGCCGTCACTACGCCAACACCGCAAAAGTGAGCCAGTCAGGTGGACAGAGGCCGAGACTAGGGATCGAACACTTCCTTAAGGGCGGCGCCGTCGAAGTAGTCGCGCCACATGACGACTTTCCCATCGCGGATTTCAAAGATTCCCATGACGCGCAGCGGCACTTCCGTGCCACTTTCCGCGCGGATCGTATCGGTACGCTCGTTCATCACGATTCCGCCGTCACTCACCTGATGGTGAATGACTACGACGATATTTTTGAACGCGTAAAGGATGCCCCCAATGAAATTCCGGATCTCGTCAAGACCGGTCACCGGTGGTACCGGGACATTTTCGTACACGGCGTGATCGTCAAAGAACGCCATGATGGCATCGAGGTCTCGCGCTTCCCAGGCCTTCAAGAAATTGCGTACGACGGTTTCGGGATCGGTTGCTGTCATGGGTTCAATCTGACGCCAGTCAGGACCCTAGGTCAATAGACCCCGCTACGGCTCGGAGCAAAAGGCCGCTGCGACACCGCGAGGTTGTCCAAGAATTCTCCAAGGGGTAACGCGGAACCTTACTGTGACAGCGGGCGAAAGGAGCAACTAACGATGTCTCCTTTCTGGGACCTCTACGACGTACCGCTGGGCCTCGAAATCGGTTTGCCGAGTGCGGCGTTGGTCGCAGGCTTCATCTATCTCGCCGAGAGACGCCGAACTTGGACTGAAGATGATTCGAACGCTCGAAAGAATCGGCAGCCTGCTGCGACGGCAGCTGAGTCCAGTCGCACCACCACTGTCTTGACGAAGTAATTTCTTGAGCGATGACAAAAGACCCGGGTGAACGACCAGAGTGGGTGTGCTCGCTCGCCGCTGCGCTGGAATGCGTTCGCTCCCAAACCGGAAGGCGGGGCAGCACCGCGCGCGAGGCAGCCGTTCTGGTCCTCCTGACCGACGGACCGGACGGCGTGCAGGTGCTGCTAACCGAGCGTTCGTCAACTCTCGACAGCTACCCCGGACAGGTGACTTTTCCCGGCGGCAAGAGGGACCCCACCGACGCTGACCTCACCGCGACGGCTCTCCGCGAAGCGCGCGAGGAGGTCGGACTGGACCCAGGCAGCGTCCAGATCCTCGGCTCACTGCCAACCACGGTCGACCCGACGGGCAAGACCACCGTGACGCCGGTGCTGGCCTGGTCTGCCAGTCCCGACTTCCCGGAACCGGTGAACTCGAAGGAGGTTGCCAAAATTCATCGAGTGGCTATTCGTGGCCTACCAGCTTCGCTGGCGAGCCAACTTGGGACTATGACGGCCGAGATCATCGACGCTGTGCTGGCCTTGATGGACGCTCCAACGCCCTAAGCTTGGCTACTCGAACCGCGGCTCATCGGTAGAGCCCACAACTGGGTCGCTGATGTACGCGCCCCCAAGTTCGTTGACCGCAGCCGCGCGCAACTGCGGATCGTAAACCTGACTCGTCAAGACTCGGAGGCCTGGGTAGAGCACTTGCGCAATCGCAGGGTCGTACGTGTTCAGCTCAGCGACTACCTGGGTCAAAGGTGTGAGCACTTGACCGTAGTCATACTGGGGCTTCACATAGTCATCGGCAAGCTCTCCGAGGAAGCGGTCATCCTGCCGCTTTTCACCTCTAGCCGTCAGCTGATAAGTCACGTGCTGGTCGTCAGCAGACTCAGAATCTGGAGTGGGTTCGACGAGGCCGGCGTCGTGCAGTCCGGTCAGAGCTAACGAAGTTACCGCGGGACTACAGCCGATCGCGTTAGACAGGTCTATTGGCGTTTGCTCTCCAAGCACCAGCAGATTCAACACTCGCTCCTGGACGCTCAACGGCAGGTTTATGCCCGCGGCGGATTGCCGACTTCCCAGGACGCTTTGAAGAAGTCCCGAAACCGCCGAAAGAAGCGATTGGCGAACGGAGGGGGCGGCCCCCTGGTCAGCGCCGCGCTTCAAATCCTTGATCGCGATGACTGCTTGGCTGAGATCTTGTTCCGACCCGGAAGCAACAAGCTCCGCGGCAAGCTGCCCGATCACATGAGACCGTTCATCGTCGAGCTGCTCATCCGATGCGTCCAGTAATTCGCGCAACGAGGCGACAGTTTCGCTCACTTGCATAATCCCTTCCGGTCGTTCCCTGCCTCGGACATTAAATATTCATTTCAATGATACGAATTGAGTGCGACTTTCGTCTGAGTAAATGAGCGCCGCATAGGGCGTCTTCACGGACGCGGGTATTTGCAGCGCGCCAATCCACGATTTCGCAAGCGGCCTACCGATCACCACGGTGGGTACCGTCACGCCACCCGGCCAGTGAGGCGGCCCGTTCACCACGACCGCGAGCGCTTGCGACTTTCGTATGACAGCACCGATGCTCATCTCGAAGTCTCCGGTCTTGGAACTCATTGAGGGGACAATCACCAAGCGCGGGCAAAGATCGCCCACCGCGTCCACAACGGCATCATCCAAAAGATCTGCGCAAATCAACGGAATCATCGACCAGTTGATACCAGCGTGGATGCGCATTTTGGTTGAGCGATCGATATCCTCTTCAGCACCCGAGGCGATGTATTCACCGATCTTGTCATGCTCAAAAACCGGCGGATTCGGAGTGGCATAGACCGTTGACATCCTGTTGCGGCGTTCGCCTGGAGTGGGCTGTACGTGTAAGCCGCCGGCGATCACCACCCGAGGGCCTCGATCACCGACCTTTTTCAGGGCATCTCTGATCATCTGGACGGTGCCCGTCGTACTCGAGCATTCGGGCGTCACCATGATGTCGACGTCTAATGCGCTGGCTTCTCGTAGTGCTTTCTCGAAAATTTTGTCTTGGTTTACGGCATTCTTCGGACGCATACCGAAAAAGCGGCCTCGCCACTCTTGCTTCGAATCAGTATCTGTCTGTACCTCGTCGGGGCGAAACTCGGCCTCAAAGTCGCCGTTCGGCAAGACAGCGAGAATGCTGACCGGTCCCCCCCGCGCCAGGGCGCTATCCAGATATGCGCCAGCGTCCGTGTCGTAGATGACCGATAGCGGTTGGTTTGTCGAGGAAGGCCACAGCGCCAGGCCGTCCACCCGATCGAACGCAGTAGCGGAACTTCGCCGAGGTCGACGCGAGAAGGCAACATCGCCGTACATCGTCGAGAGGTTGACCGACGGGGTCGGATACGGGTCACCCCCCGTCAGTTCTCGGGGTGACTGCCACTTGGCGCACAACTTGATGTACGCCTTGGGGTCGCGTCTTCGTACCGCCTCATCAATGGCCAGAGCTAGGGCCCGCGCCGTCACCGCGAGATTCGCCGTCCGCTCCAGTCTTACTTTGGTGAATTCCTTGGTAGTGGTGGACAGGCCTATGCTCTCGAACGCTGACGCCGATTCTTCGGCCAACACCGCTGACTCTTGCCGAAGCTGCCGTCGCGTTTTGCTGCCTTGGGCTGCGTCCACCACCTCCTTCGCGTGTCGGCGACATATTTCGAGAAGTACAACCAATAGATCGACGACGTCGAGTGCTTTGTCGATTTCGCTGATTGCCCACTTAAGTTCCGCGGAGGTGTGCGTGCTCAACTCGCCCCTCCGGTTATTGCCAAAGCGATACTGAGCAAAACTCTCCCACCTTTGCGCTTCACGCCGCCCCTTATCATCACATCTCCTCTGCCCATGCGATATGCCCTTGGAAGTCAAGGGATTTCGCCATCGCGCGGTAGCTGTCCCGTAACTGCGCGCACGCTGCGACGTCTCCGCGAGCACGCGACAGCAGCGCCTGCGAGCGCAGTAGCCAGATGTCGCGAGGAGCCAAGCCGGCTTCCGTCGGTGCCTGGTCAAGGCGCCCCATCGCTGCCTCTGCTTCGACGAGGTCGACGTCGTCCCCGCGAGCGAGCAGGGTGTCCACAAAAATTCCGGTCGCCGGAACGCCCCAGGACAGCAGTTGGCCCTCGCGGACAAGGTCATCGAGCGCGGCGCGCATAAGCGGGATCGCGCTACCGACGTCTCCGCGCCTCGCCATCTCGCGCGCCAAATACACACGGAGGATCGGTAATTCGCCGAGGTTATGACCCCCACGCGTGAACACGTCGATGGCTTCGATCAGCAGCTCTTGTCCTCGATTTCGCTCCGCATTTTCGGGACGATGCACCAGCGCAACGCCCAGCGATACGCGGGCGAACGCGAGCGCCAGGTCGTCGGCAGATCGCTCGGCAATCGGTATGGCCGCTTCGATCTCACTTATCGTGGCATCGTCGGCGCCCAGTACGCCGATCATCACACCCGGGAAGTAGACGTAGCCGACCACCAGCGTGTAGGAGAGCGGGTCGGCGTCGCGGGCCAGGACCAGTCCGTCGCTCAGGTCGACGCGCCACCCAGAAATACCAATGGCATAACGAGCTATAGCTCTCAAGGTCAACGCGACGGCTAATGGGGAAATCCCAAGCAAGAAGTTGCCTTTGGCGGGATCACCATCAGACAAATCGATGACCCGCTGCGACCATCGCAACGCGTCAGACCATTCGCCGCTCTCGATCTTGGCGTAGATCAGCGGAACGGTCAGCCCCACCGTCAGGATCGGGTCATCGATCGATTCGATGAGCGCCATGGCTTCCGATGCCAGCGGCGAAGCTTCTCGCATGCGCGCCTGATAGGCGAAATCGAGTGCGAGCCCCGCCATCGCGATGGCCAACGACGCCTTATCGCCTACCACGCTGCACAGCTGGCGCAGTTCGTCGAAAAGGACGCCGGCGACGTTCGCATGGGCGCGCCAGGCGCTGCCGCACAACATGGTTCGAGGAGCAATGCGCATCGCGGTGGTGTTCGGATCATCCCCCGGCAGGGCGTCAGCGAGCTTTTCGGCGCGCTGCCAGCTGAGACGAGCTGCGCCGATGTCGCGATTCATCGCCCACCCTGCGAAGCGCATCTGCCAGCAGTAGGCTTCGTACCCATCCCCCGCGGCCTCGAGATGCTCGGCGATCAGCGCAGCGTTGTGTTCAGCTGCCTCCGGGTCACCTGATTCGATTGCGGCGGCCAGCCGTCTATGCAGTTGAGCCCGATCGGATTTGAGCTGTGCTTCGTACGCGACGGTGCGTATCAGGGGATGGTGAAATGCATACTCGGGCTTTCCGGTAAATCGGGTTTGGTCGATGAGCTCGCCTTTCAGCAGCTCGTCCAGGACGGGTTCAACCCCAACCGTTTCCAGCAGGGCGCGACTAAACCGCGCACCGATGACCGCAGCTGCGCTCAAGGTGCGCTTCGCCTTCGGGTCAAGTCGGTCGATGCGCGCGGCGATGGTGGCGTGCAAGGTTGCCGGCACACCGACCTCACCAGTTTTGGTGGTCGATGCGTAGGCGCCGCGCTCGCCGGCCAGCACGCCGCGCTCGGCTAGGTCACGCACCATCTCTTCGGCGAAAAACGGATTTCCGGCGGCCTTCTCGGCGATGACGGTGGCCGACCCGCCGACCGAGGGATCCGGACCAAGCAGCTGGGAGACCAGTGCCGCGGTCTCCGGAATACTCAGGGGCGCAAGGGCGAAAGTCTGAGCACCGGGCGTCCTGCTCAGTGCGCCGCCGTACTCGGGCCGATAGGTGACAAGAACTAACGAAGGCGTCTGAGGGATGACGGTCAGGAATTCGGCCAGCATCGACTCGCTGACCTCATCGATCCAGTGCATATCCTCGATGACGTAGACCGCTGGCGTTTCGCGGGCAAGTAGCGCGGCATTCACGAGCGCGGTCAACCGCCGCCGACGGGCGTCCGGATCAATCTTCGGCAACTCGACTCCGGGCTCGGCAATTCCCAGCATGTCGTCAAAGAGGAGCAAGTCCTCGGGCTCCGCGTCGGTAGCCTGAGCCCGGATCTGCGTCCGGGCAGCTTGCGGCTCAAGACTTTCGACCCCGGTGGCTGCTCGCAGCAGTCGCGCAACCGTATGGAACGGCACCTGACTTGTGTGCGATTCGCAGAAGGTCGTGAATACCTCGACATCGCGAGCCGCTGCCATCGCAGAAACTTCCCGCGCGAGGCGACTCTTACCGATGCCCGGCGCCCCGAAAAAATTTACGACCGCGCCGTGGCCGTCGACCGCGCGTCCCAACAATTCCTCGACCGCGAGCATCTCCCACCGCCGACCCACCAAATCCGACTCAACTCGCCTCGTAGCACGGTGGGGTGCCTCCATGCCCAACAATCGCCGGGCCGAGACCGGTTTGTCGGCGCCGTTGATCCGAATCAACTCGGGAGGGCCGAGAACCGCTGCGCGGTCAACCAATCGGGCGGTCGACGTACTGAGCAGCACCTCGCCCGACAAAGCGGCGGACTCCATTCGCTGAGCCATCCAGACGTCCTCACCGACTGCGGTGTAAGCGAATGGCCCCGAGCCGATTTCACCGGCGACCACTTGGCCGGAGTTCAGCCCGACGCACACTTGAAGATCAACCCGATCGCGCTCTCGGACTTCGACGGCGAGCTGCTTGATGTCGTCCTGAATGCCCAAGGCCGCCAGACAGGCACGCATAGCGTGGTCCTCCAAAGCCACTGGGGCACCGAACACCGCCATCACCCCGCCACCGGTGACCCTCTCGACCGTGCCGCCGAAATGCTTCACGACCGCCGCACATCGGTTGAGAAGGTCAACCATGATTTCGCGTAAGCGCTCCGCGCCGACGGTGGTAGCAATGTCCATCGAGTGCGTCATGTCGGCGAACAGCACGGTCACCTGTTTGTACTCCGCCGGCTGAGTCGCTTGTGTGAAGAAATGTGCGGACTGTGCGGTGATCCGCGGCGGTGCTGCCCCGGGTGGACTGGGAGTTGTCAGCGCCCCGCGCGCCGCGTTGGCGAGATCCTTGGCTGTGGCATAACGCTCAGCGGGTTCTTTGGCCATTCCGGTGGCGATGACCCGGTCCATCGCCGCCGGAACCCCGGCCTGTAGCTCTGACGGATGCAGGGGCGGCTGCAGCATGTGGGCGACGGCGAGCTGTTCCAGGGTGTTGGCCGGAAAGGGCAACTGACCGGTCAGCGACTCAAAGAACACACACGCCAGCGCGTAGATGTCCGCGCGTGCGTCGACGACTCCGGCGTGGAACCGCTCGGGTGCCATGTAAGCCCAGGTGCCGATCGGAACTCCGGTGTCGGTTAACGCAGCATCGTCGGCGGACCGTGCAATACCGAAGTCGATGAGGTAGGCGAAATCGTCTTGCGCGACAAGGATGTTGGACGGTTTGACATCGCGGTGCACAAGACCGATATCGTGGGCTGCATGCAGCGCTGACGCGACCTGCTCGATGATTGCTACTGCGCGATCGGGAGACAGCGGGCCATCCTTCAGGAGGTCCTCCAGCTCGCGACCCTTGATCAACCGCATGCTGACGAAAAGGCGCCCGTCGATCTCTCCGAAATCGTGAATCGGGACGACGTGGGGTTCGTCGAGTCCAGCTGCTGACCGGGCCTCCCTCCGGAAGCGCTCCTGGAAGACGTCGTCGTCCGCGAGATGCGCGGACAGCAGCTTCAGGGCCACCATACGGTCAGTGCCTGTGTCGTGGGCGCGCCACACTTCGCCCATGCCGCCCCGGCCCAATAATTCAACCAACCGGTAGCGCCCGAACGGTGTGCCCTCCACGTTCTCCTCCCAGCCAAACTGCAGTTGAGGACACGATAGGCCGAGTTGATACGGTCGCGGATCGAAACCCGAGACCAGATCCGATGCTGGAAATGCGACGTTGTTGCGGCGGCCTCCATGATTACGGCGTGGCGCCTATCGACATCGTTGTCCTCCAGAACCAGCCCGGCGCTAGGCGACGCCGAGGGCTTGGTTCTGCTTGTTTGCCTCCTGATAACACGCCACTACCGACCAGATGTCGGCGGCGATCGCGAAGATTGCTCCAATACCCATGAACCAGACCGTCATCCAGAAAAGAACCCACAGACCCGCTATCCAGACGCAGGTGGCCCTATTGCCTCCCATGAGGAAAAGGACCAACGGCGGCAAAAATAGACCTCCGATCGCGTATAGGACTGGGTTCTTGTATAGGTGCGCGTTGCCCGGCGACCGTTGACCTGTGTGAGCTTCGGGCAACCGCTTCGCAGGAGTGGGGGCCAAGTCTTGTTGTAGCTCCCACTCATTGCCGTCCCAATATTTTTGACCGGTATTGCCAGTGGGGTCGGGGTACCAGCCAGCCGGCTGTGGTTGTGACGCCATCATCGTCTTTGCCTGTCTCCGGGCCATGCCCGGGTCGGAATACCTGAGTGGGTCGATACGACCGGTCCTTACGGCCGGCTCCAGACAGGTTGCGGCCTACGGCTTGGAAGATTCTTGGCGCGATGGATGGTGCGAGGCGTCGGTGAATAGGAACTCAGCTGGGAGGCATCGCCAGGAATCGACTTAGGTCGGAAAAGCCCTCCAGCTCAACGTCGTTGAATCTCGAATGTGAAGTCGTGACCGCAGATACCGATGAGATCACCGTCGGCCAGGGTGACACTGGGACGTATCTGCTGGTGTCCGACCTCCACCCCGTTGACCGACCTCAGATCGGTAATCACGAAACTCCCGCCGGTGTCGATGATTACCGCGTGGTGCCTGCTCACGTTGTCGTCGTCCAGGACTATGTCATTGTCCGGCAGGCGACCTATCCGCGTCGCCGCCGCCTCTAAGGGATGGTGCCGCCCGCTCGCATCACGCAATCCCGCGACAACGGACTCGCGCGTGGACAGATTGTGCGAGGCGGACATTGAGCGCCTGGCAGTGGTCTTGGCGACCTTTTTGGTATCGACAGGCTCCTGGCGCAGGATTCGCTCGTGCAGGAGGCTGAGCGAGGGGCTGGGGTCGATACCCAGCTCCTCGGCCAGCACCGTTTTGAGTCGGCGATAGGCGTCCAGAGCATCGGACTGACGTTCGGCAACGTAGTAGGCAGTGATCAGTTTGGCCCACAGCGGTTCGCGATACGGATGTTTGGCGGCCAGTGACTCGAGCTCACCGATTATGACGCCGGCACGTCCGCACGCGATTTCAGCTTCGGCACGGGCGATCTGGACCAACATGTAGTCCTCGGTCAGCGCGGTGGCAAACGGCTCGACAAAGGCAAAACTGCTCAAGTCGTCAAGTGCCGGCCCACGCCACTCGTTCAGTGCCGCCGAAAAGTGGCTGCTGGCCTGATCGAATCGTTCCGCTGCGGCAGCCTGCATTCCCGCGGTTTTCTCGGCGATGAAGCAGTCCATATCGCACTCGCCATCAGCAATGCTGAGTCGGTAGCCCGCCGATGCACTGGCCAACACCGCATAGGGATCAGCGCCGGCGCCGGCGAGGATTCGCCTGAGGTTGGACACATAGGAGTGGATGCTGGTGCGTGCCGCGGACGCCGGCGACTGATCCCAGGCCGCGTCGATCAAGGACTCCGTGCCAATGGCACGATTGCGGTTGATCAACAGCATCGCGAATACAGCGCGCTGTTTCGGCGTACCCAACGCGACAGGTGTACCGGCCACCGTCAGCAGCAGCGGTCCCAGCAGACCGAACCTGAGACGCGCTCCGACCCCCGCGCGTTGCACTCAAAGCCTCCTACACGAAGCCCCCGCAAGCTCTAAGTACGATATCGCAGTAACTACCAATCAGCGGGTTATCGCCGTCAGCGCACGAATAGCTCAGGATCGAACTCGGCTCTTCTGCGACGCAGAGACCACTCGTCAGTAGTCGAAGGTCATCGTGCCGATGCCGTCGGGGCTGTAGCTGACGTAGACCGGGTATGCCTGGAAGGCTTCGTAACCGGTGTTCATTACGTCGTCCGAATTGACCGTGGGGCCGTACCCGGCGTTCGCGTCGAACGAGTACAGGAACTGACCGGTGCTGGTGTAGACCGAAATGTTTTCTCCGGACAGGTTTTCCCCGAGCTGAGCGTTCGTGAGGATGGATTCGGGCATCGTTCCGTAGATACCGCCGGAGTCGAGAGTCGCCTCGACGGGTACCGCGCCCCCGCTGCCGACAGACACCTCCAACTCAGTTATCGGAGCGCCTTCAACGGAGGCGTAGGACGGCAACGGGTTGGGACCAAACTCGAGGTAACCACCGGTTTCGTTGAGGAGCACCCCTTCGTTCAGGTCGCCGGGCAATGCGGTGACGACACTGTCTGGGCCCGGGGTCATTCCGTTTTCGGCGCCAATGCCAAGAAAGCCGTCTGCGTTTGCAGCGCCCAAATAGCCGGGCAGCGAATAGTCGCTCAAATTGAAAAGGTTGCTCAAGGTTGCCGGATATGCGAAGAGTTCGAGGTCCACGGGGGTTGGCGCGGTTTCGATACCGTTCCCGAAGTCCACGGTCTCGTCGTATTGGAGGTAGAAAACGTCCATGTTCGGGTCGGCAGGGCTGCCGCCGTAGCCGACGGTGCCCGACGTTATCGGCGCGCCAAGGTGCAATAGGTTTTGGAGTCCGATGTCATACCAAGGCACCAACAGGCCCTGCGAGCCGGTGTCGGCCACCACAGGTATGTCCGGTCCGCCGCCGACCGAGACCTCGACGACCGGCTCGATACCACCATCTGTCATCTGCAGTGGGACGGTTGCGTTTTCCGCGGCGGCGGCGGCCAGGGCGGGCGCCGCGAAGCTACCGGCGTCAAGGCTCGAATCCAGAGAATTCAGAAGACCCGGATCCGCCACGGTGACGGCTTGGGCGATGGCGTCGATGACGGGCTGGAACAGGTCCTCGATATCGGCGTGCGCTCGTGGCGCGGTGGCCGACGGGATCATCCCTACCGCCAACACGGCCCCGGCACTGATGCCTAAACCAACAACACGACCGCTGCGGCTAGCTTTGCCATTGCGCGAGCGGGTCGTGGCCGCCGACGCGGCTGAGTTTCGTTTCATTGCAGCCCTTTCCTGGCTCTGACTGCAAAAGTTTGAAGCGACCTTCTTGGACTTTTCTTGGAGCGAAAATGGGCATTCTGGGGCCGGTTTACTCGGCCCGGCCGCCAAGGTGTTTGGCCAGAAATCGGTCAGCCCGGTGATAGAAGTCGAGCCGATTATCAGGCTTGACCAGACCATGCCCCTCGTTCTCATACATCACGTACTCGTGCTCAATCCCACGTTTCGCGATGGCCGCGACGATCTGCTCGGATTCGGCGCGCTTCACCCGCGGGTCGTTCTCACCCTGGGCGATGAGAATCGGAATCGCGATCTCATCAACCCGCGATAGCGGTGAACGCGACCACAAGAAGTCCCGGTCCTCGCCGACCCGCTTGTGCCACGTCGCGATCATCGGCTTCCAGTACTCGGGGAACGAGTCGATGAGCGTGTTCAAGTTGGACGGGCCGACCATCGAGATCGCGCACTTGAAGACACCAGGCGTGAAGCTCGCACCGATCAACGCGGCATACCCGCCGTAGGATCCGCCGTATATCCCCACTCGGCTGCGATCTATCACACCCTGTGCGACAAGGTAATTGATGGCATCGAGCAAATCTTCATGCATCTTGGCGCCCCATTCGTGGTTGCCCGCGTTGAGGAAGTCTTTGCCATAGCCGCTGGAGCCGCGAAAGTTCACGTGCACACACGCGTATCCCCGGTTCGCCAGCCACTGCGCCTCGGGGTCGAGCCCCCAGCAGTCGCGCGTCCACGGGCCGCCGTGCACGACCAGCACCGCGGGAAGATGAGCTTGTTGGACTTGCGCAGGGAGCGTGAGGTAGCCATGGATCCGCAGTCCGTCGCGTGCCGTGAAGGCGAACGGCTCCATCGGCACGAGCGGGTACTTGTTTAACTCGGGCCGGTGGTCGAACAAGAACGTCGCGGTCTTGTCGGCACGGTCCCAGGTGTAGAACTTCACTGGCCCTGAGTCGCTGTCGAACGCCACCAGCCAGGTCGAATCGTCGTTGTCGCGGTCGCTGATCACCAGGTCGCCGGGATTGAGCCGCTCTAGCGCTTCCACGTCGGCGCGCATCGAATCGTCGAAGATGCGGTACTGCAACCGATCTCCATACACGATTACGCCATCGATGTCGCGGGTGTCCGGGTTCATGATCGCGCCGGTGATGTCGTAGTTCGGGTCTTCGGCGATCACCTCGACGACGCCGGTCGCAATCTCCAGCTTCACCACTCGTGCCGTGTTCGAACCGACAGACGTCTGGAGGTACATCCCGGAGCCATCTTTCGTAAAACCCAGCGGCCCAGTCGTTTCTGCGTCCTCCGGAGGTACTTCGAGAAGGGGCCGCCAGTCGGACCATTCGTCATCGCGCACCATGATCACGATGCCGCCGTCGGGCGTCGGCGCCACGGCACCGCGGACCTGGAGATCGTAGTCGACCACCCAACTGAGGAAGCCGGGATTGTCGACGACCTTCTCAAGCGCACCGGTCGTCAGATCCAGGCGGTACACATCGTGCAGTTGCGGATTCTCTTTGTTGAGACCGACCAGCACATCATTGGGAAACCTTTTGCGGCGGGCGATCAGCCGGCACTGCACATCGTCGAGTGGGGTGAGGTCGCGCTCGACCCCCGACTCCAAGTCGATGTCGTACAACCGGAAGTTCTCACTGCCATCTTTGTCCCGGACGTACATGAGATGGCGGTTGTCCTGCGCCCACAGGTATCCCTGGATCCCGCGCCCGACATCGCGGGTGACGGGCCGTTTGTTACCCGTTCCGACCTCATCGACGAACACGTTGAGCACGCCGTCCAGCGGTGCCATGTAGGACAATCGCTTTCCGTCCGGCGAGATCTGCGCTTTGGCCCTTTCCGGGTTGCCCAGCAGCACCTCGAGCGGGATCAACCTTACTTCGGCCACGCTGAATCTCCTTGTCGCCATGGGATATTCGATGCAGCGGTTCTCTCAATTTCCCATCTTGACCGCGCCGCCATCCCCATCACATTCCAGATACGAGTCGGCGTGCGAGCGCCCGGGAAGCAACGGTGAGTAGCACTTAAAACCGTCAACGGTCATGAGCTGAAGCGTGCCGCCGTCAGCGGGATGTGGTCCAGTCAAATAATCCGACGCGGCATGAACTGCGTCGGCACAGTCGGGATTGCCGTTGAGCACTATCACGGGCAAAAAGGTGCCCATCCTGTTCTCGACGTGACCACAGAGGGTCCCTGGCGGTTGCGCGTCGGCCACTGGCGCGGAAGCTGCGGCGTCGGCTCCCACAGCAACCACGATCGCGGCCGCGACGGGTAATGACCAACGCGCGACGAATTTCATTGGGCGAGTGCGAGTTTTGATCATTGTCGACCTTTCTCGGGGGTTAGGTGAATGCCTGTTTGTGCTATTGCGCAAATGTCACGTCGAGAGTCTGCTTGGCGCCGTTGGTTACCGAGACTCCGCTGTCGTTGACGCTTATCGAGTCATCTGTGAAGGAAATGCTGGTTGGCGCGACTCCCGGATCGCTTTGTTGTTGGTTGAATGTGACGCTTGCGATCTTCGGTGCTCCCTGGAATCTGTAGACCGGCCCGTTGAATGCACCCGTCCCCAGGCGCGCGTTCGTCAAGAATGTCTCGGTCACTTGATTTGCCGACACATCGAACTTGGCGTTGACCTGGGTTAGCCGCCCCGTCGTGCTATGCAGTGCACCGGACTCCCAGTGGGCCGGCACCGTTGCGATCACGACATTGGTGAACACCTGGTCCTGGGTCGGATAGTTAGCCGACAAAATGATGCCAGCGCCCGAAAGGTCACGTGGCATCGGAGCCGCGGCGGGCGCCGGTGAATCCGAGACCGCCGGGATCGGAGTGCTGCGGGTGACGTCCGGCTGCGGCGGCGCGGCGTGTTGTGCGCAGCCGGCGACCAGCGTGGCTAATGTGCTCACCATCAATAGCTTTTTCATCGGAATTCCCTTCTGGACAAACGTTTTCCACCGGAGCTCAAGCATCCGGGCAGAGGTATCGGTGCGCGGCGACGACGATGTCTTCGGACTGGGCACGGCCCGTCTCTTTCTCTAGCTCACCGATAAGAAAGCGCTCGGACTTCCCGCCGCGCAACGCGGAGCAATCCTGTGTCCCCATCGACAAGAGACTGGTCCCGTTAGGTAATGGGGCTGTTACGCCGTGGTCTGCTAGCCATGCCAAATAGCCGGCGTCGTCAGCGTGAGCCGGTGCCGCAAAAGCCAGCCCCGCTCCAAGCGCCAAAGTCGACAGTGCAAACCGTGCAGCGTGATTCGTCATTTTGAATTTCCTCGTGTGTTGTTCCGAAGTCGACCCTGGCAGGTGGCGATGCTTTGCTTCCGGCTTCGGTTAGCGTGCTATATGCCTTGCACGACGAAGGCTGAGACGAGCATCTTGGAGTTTTCTTGGCGCGGAACGAACGGCCCACGGGGAGCCAAACTCGACGATGCAGCCCGCGCCGTCCGCGATGTGAGAGTCATCATCTCGTGGTTCTCGTATCCAAAGACGTTGCATAGATCAGTAATTCGGGCTATCGGCATATAAGGCCAACAGCAATATCGAGGCGATGGTCGCGACCGCGATGGCCGTGGGAACGGAGTTGACCAAGCGGTAGCCCCAGGCCCGGATGTATTCCACTGCGATTCCTCCCTATGGCTCGCGTCACGTGACCTTGAGATGGAGTTCTTGGAATTTTCTTGGCGCGCCGGCATGAACGCTGCGCGGCCCGCGGGTCAAGGGCCGTCATGGCCCGAACCGCGTTCAGCGCTAGGCAGATAGCCGTTCTCTGGCCAGCGCTCGAATAGTCATGCAAAACACGGGCTTTGGCCTACTGGCGACTTACGCAGCACGTTTTTACACGGGACTCACCGGCCGGGGCGGAATCAATGCCACAGAAGACGAAGATTTCGCAAGTGGCGCAACCGCCCGCGCCAAGAAAACTCCAAGAAGTCCCCACCAACGTCTGGCGATGGAGGAGGCACTCCACACCCACTGGGGTTAACCAAAGGAAAGATCATGAACAAAGCACTGGCGGCAGCAGCCGCCGCCGCTATCGGATTTACCGTGTCCAGTTTGGTCGCGCCCGGTGTCGCCAGTGCGTGGCCGGGGACTTGCCTGCCGTTTGTCGGATGCGTCAGCGTGCCTGTTGATCCACACGGCGCGTTGCCAGGGTTCGGTGGCCTGCCAAACGGGCTGCCGGGAATGCCTGGGATGCCGGCGATGCCAGCGATTGCGGCTCCACCGGTCATGGCACCCCCTGTCATGGCACCCCCTGTCATGGCACCCCCTGTCATGGCCCCTCCAGTGGTAGCGCCGCCGGTCCTGGCACCCCCTGTCTTGGCCGCTCCAGCTCCTGCGGTCATCGCTCCCCCGATAGCTCCGCCTGTCGTCGCCCCTCCGGTCGAGGCTGCCCTACCGGTGGCGCCGCCGCCGTCCTTGCCACTCCCGGAGGCAATACCTCCGGCACCGGTGGCACCGGCGCTGGTGGCACCAGCACCCCCGGCTAACGCGTTCGCGCCAGCAGTACCTGAGGCAGCAGCACCTGTGGTGCCAACTGCGCCTCTGCCCGCGCCTGATGGAGTGACCACCGGTGGGCCGAACGTGACACCGGGACTACCACTCCCGCCGCCCATCCCACCCGCATCGCCCGATGCCGCTCCCCTTACCGCCCCGGCCCCGCCGGCCAATGCGTTCGCGCCTGATGGGCCGAACCAGTCGACCCTGCCCGAGGCACAAGCGATATCGGGCCTAACCGGAGCACCGCTTCCGGGGGGAGCACCGCCAGTGGCACCGCCTGACAACAGCGCGTTGCTGTCACCATTCGGACCGTCCAACCCGAACTCACCCGAAGGACTGGCGGGTCCGGTTCCACCGGGCACGCCGCTGAATGTGCCGCCACCGGTTCAAGAGCCGGGGCCTGTGGTGCTGGCTGGTCCGGGTTCCAATCCTGCGAACAACCCGCTCCCACCGGGTGCAGTGAATGCGGATGGACAACAACTTCCGGGCACAACGCTGACACCGCCAGCGGCAGCACCGGTGCAGACAGGCGATTCCGCTAACCCGTATTCCATCTGCATGGGTGAGGGCACGTGTAATGCGTCTGGTGGGCCAGTGGGAACACCCGCAGCAGTGCCTGGGCCTGTAACACCGGCAGCAGCACCAAGTCCGGACGCTACATGGAACGGTCAGCCACCGATTTCTAGTGGAGTACCGGGCGCACCGCCTGCCAACGCACCGGGCTTCAACACCATGGCCCAAGCCCCGCCGGAATGCGTAAACCCGGCATCGGCGGCGATTGCTGGGGTGTGCGAGGACATCATGAGTAACCCCACGGGGCCATTGACAGCACCGGCTGCCCAACCAGCAGTGGCACCTAATCAGTCAGATTCCGCTAACCCCTACTCCATTTGCTTGGGTGAGGGCACGTGCAATGCGTCTGGTGGGCCAGTAGATAGACCTGCGGCTCCGGCGCCGGCTCCACAGGCTTACGCACCCAATTACGGTGGTCTACCACTGCCGCCGCCGATATCGTCGTTCCCTGACCCGAATGCGCAGCCATTCCCAGGGGAGCCGCTACCGGACCCGATCCCGCCAGCGAATATCCCGATGCCGGATAACCCCAGCCCTGACACGCAGGCCATGATCAATGGGGCGAACGGTGCCGGGCCACTGAACGGTACGCAGGTCGCAGACGGGGCGAACCCTAATGTGGCCTCGGATGCACCCAACGCCGCGCAAGGGCAGGTACCCGCGAACGGCCAGCAGCTATGTGATCCTCAGGACTACGCCTGCGACGCACCGATTCCGATACAACCGAATTCCGACGCCGCAGTGTTCGCAAGGAATAACCCAGGGGCGGCCATCCCGCCGGGCATGTCACGCATCTCAAAAGTGGATGCGAATGGAAACTGCCCAGATGGAAGCCAGGTGACGTGGACGAGCGGCTGCAACTACACCTTCAGTGGTACACCTGCACCACCGGCAGCGCAGCCGGCTACGCCCCAGGTTGCCCCAGCACCGAACGGGGACTCGGCACCGGTACCGCTAGCAAAGACCTGCGCCGACATGGGCTGGGTGGTAAATGGCACAGCCTGCGCCCCTGCCAATGAAGTCCCGGTCTCCAAGGGCGGTACTAAGCCTGATCCTGTCACGGCTCCTGTCGTGTCTCCACCGAGTGGAGAAACCCAAGGGCCAGTGACGTTCTGCGGCCCCAACAGCGTCTGCTCCAACTTACATAACGCGATCGGCAACTGATTGATGATTCATCGTCGGCGCACTCGCGGCCACGCACCCAACCAGCAACAACAAGAGATGAGAAGCAAATGCGAACCATGCCCATCACCCTCGGCATTGCGGCCGTAGCCGCCGCCCTCACCATCGTCGCGCCGGCACCCGCCCACGCCAACACCGACTGCGGATACGCCAGAGCGGGGGTGCGAGTCGAAGCCGGCGTGGATACCAGTTGTCCGTTCGCGATCAACGTGGCGAACACGATGATGAACGGTGGGAACGGTGGCGGAGCGGGGTTCAACGCCTACTCACCCACCACCGGCGAGACCTACTGGATGACCTGCATGATCGAACGTCACGGCTCCACCACATGTCGCGGCGGCGACAACGCTGAAGTGGACATCTTCTGATGAGGAGAAGATGCACGCTGATAGCGTCCGCGGCTGCTGCGGCGGTCACTATGGCAGGGCTGTGCGCGCCAGTAACACAGGCGGCGCCGGGATGTAGGGATCAGGGGTGTGTCGAGAACTGCGTAAATGCCGCGTACGCAAGGAATGACGCGCCCGCCGCGCAACGATGCATGACCGACTGGAAACCCCGGGAGCATTGCGATTATTCAGCGTGGAACCACTGGAGCACCTGCAAGCCCTGCGACCAGATACCAGGGACAAACGACCCCTGCGATGGCAACGTTCACACCGATTTTCAGCATGGCATGCAGGTCAAACCTGGGAGCGAGCCCGAAGACCAGGCATTCCCCAACAACTAAGAAAAAACATCATGGCCAAATTACTCACCACCACCCTGGCCGCCGCTGCGTTCGTGGCCGCACCAATCTCGGTGTTCACACCGCCGGTAGCACAAGCCTGTGCCAGCACAGATACCACCTGCATCGTCGACTGTATGCATCAGGCAGCGCAGGCGGGAAGCGTTAGCGGGGTGCAAGCTTGCGCCAATCAGCAGTTTGGACCGCGCCAGAATGCGGCTCCCCCGCCTGCTGCCCCCGGTGGACCGTGCATCGTCAGCCCGGGGCTCAATCAGAACTGTGGCCAGCAGTCAAACCAGCCGGGTCTCTGCATGTTGACCGGCGTGTGTCAGCCAAAGCAGCCAGTCGGCGACCCCCCGCCAGCACCCCCGCCCCCACCCACCGCAGCGATACAGCCGGGGGAAATCATGCCCGCCCCCGCCGCGCCGCCACAGCCACCGAAACCAGTCGATCCCGGCCAGTGTGGTGATCCGGCCTACTTCGGCGCCCACGAGTTTGAGTGCGCACAGAAAGCCCCACCACCGGCGGGCTTCCAACCGGGCGGTGCTGGTTGACGGAGAAAGAGAGGTCCTTAATGAAGATCAGGAACGAAAGGAATATGTGTGAATAAGTTCATCGCCGCTGCTGTAGGTATAGGCATAGCCGCAGCAGCGCCCGCCCACGCGGACGGCAACACGGCCAACCTCGACCAGATCGTCGGGCAGGCCTACACCCAGTTCCAGGCGCGCTGCACGCCGAGTATGACGCCGCAGTTCCAGCGTGTCATGTGGGATGCCCCGCCCACCGGCCAGGGCGGAACGGGCCGCATCGTTGATGGCAACCAGGGCCTCGGTGGTCAGTTCAAGGTGTCGTGGAGTCCGGACAACAGTCGAACCCCGGACGCGCAAAAGATTGTGCCGGCGCAACCTCAGGGTTACTGGGATATCGCCTTCGAGTTCTGCTGAGCCGAGAACGCTCATCATGCTCGCCCCGCTGGGCATCCCGGGTGCGCATGCCGACCCCAACGATGACAACCCCAACGGGCACAACGGGCCGTGAGACTCGGAGTGTCGTTGAAAGCTAGCGATTTGCCAGGCTCCGTCTGAAAGTGTCTGGGACGAAGGAGTATTCGCGGTCGGGGCTAGGTCAAGCCAGCGTGACCAGACCCAGCTCGGCGGCCGAGGCCAGCATCGGGTGATGCGGCAGCACCCGCACGGTATAGCCGACCGACCCAGCGACCGGCAGCGGCGTCGTCGTCGCGAAGACGTGGTCACCACCGGAAGCCGTTCCGGTGTAAGGCATTTCAATGGTGACCGGGTCGACTAGCACGTCACCGGTCTCCACCCGGCCGACGACGGCCTGCACCGTGACCTCCTCCGGCCGGAGGCCGGCCAGCTGGACCGTCGCGGTCAGGGTGAGCTTCGACCCGAGGATCGGCGTGTCCGGCAGCCCGGTGCTGTCGACGTCGGTGACCCGGATGTGCGGCCATTCGTCGAAGGCACGTCGTCGGTAGGCCGCCAGTTCGCGGGCCGGATCGAAGGCGACCTGCCCGTCGTCGTCGACCGAGACTGTGTTGCGCAGCGATACCGCCGCCGGCAGGTAGTAGCCCTCGGTGTAATCGCGAACCATTCTCGAGGCCAACACTTTCGGCCCCAGTGTCTGCAGGGTGTGACGGACCATCTCGATCCACCGGCGCGGCACACCGTGCTCGTCACGCTCGTAAAACCGTGGCGCGACCGACTTCTCGAGCAGGTCATACAGCGCAGCCGCCTCCAGGTCGTCGCGGCGTTCCTCATCGGCGACGCCGGAGGCCGACGGGATGGCCCAGCCGTTCTCGCCGTCGTACCATTCGTCCCACCACCCGTCGAGGATCGACAGGTTGAGGCCGCCGTTGAGTGCACTCTTCATCCCCGACGTGCCACACGCCTCCAGGGGTCGCAGCGGATTGTTCAGCCACACGTCGCAGCCCCAGTACAGGAGTCGGGCCATCGACATGTCGTAGTCGGGCAGGAACGCGATCCGGTGGCGCACCTCGTGCCGGTCGGCGAACTGCACGACCTGTTGAATCAGCGCCTTACCGCCGTCGTCGGCCGGGTGCGACTTGCCGGCGACGATCAACTGGATCGGCCGGTCGTCGTTGAGCAGCAACTGCTCCAGCCGCTCCGGGTCGCGCAGCATCAGCGTCAGGCGCTTGTAGGTCGGCACCCGGCGGGCGAAGCCGATCGTCAGCACGTTCGGATCGAATGCGCTTGCGATCCAGCCTAATTCGGCCTCCGGCGCGCCGCGGATGAGCCACGAGCGGTGCAGCCGCGCCCGGACGTCCTCAACCAGCAGGGT
>Ga0134128_10002519_pt1 | contig 22644 bp, 18 predicted proteins | sample KB31754_FD_96462 | JGI IMG/M metagenome (GOLD analysis project Ga0134128, IMG submission 96462) | Terrestrial soil microbial communities with excess Nitrogen fertilizer from Kellogg Biological Station, Michigan, USA - KB3-175-4 | ecosystem: Environmental > Terrestrial > Soil > Unclassified ... | reverse complement strand
GGCCCCGCCGGGAGCGAAGGCCGACGCCAAGCGATTCGGCTTCAACCGCGCGACCCCGATCCTGAGAAACGTCCCGTCGACCTCCTCGGTGAAGGCGCTTCACGACTTCAACGCTCGCTCCGGCGCCGGCTGGAAGGCGACCTTCAGCCCCCGGACCGGCCTGCCCGACTCCCTGCTCGGCGGACGCGACGACCGCCGCGTGCCGGGCAACCCCGACGCCACCGCGCGCAACTTCATGGCCGCGCACAACGACGTCCTCGGCGTGGACCCCACGACGCTGACCATCGCCCGACGGACGAGGGGCAACGGTCACCAGCATCTCCTGTACCGGCAGAGCTACAAGGGGATCCCGGTCGAGTTCGCCTCCGTCAAGGTCCACCTCGACGCCGACGGCTTCGTCCTCGGCGTCCATTCGACCTAAGAGCCCAACCTGACGCTCCCGACGACGCCCGCCGTGCCGGCCGCCGCGGCCAACTCCGCGGTCCTCGACGCGGGCAGCGGCAGCGTCGCGCGGGGGAATCCGGCGCTCATCGTCGTCCCTCTCGAGGCCGACGGCAAGAGCCACCTCGCCTGAGTTGAGTGTCGTAGAGATATAGCCAAAACATATCTTTTTCTTGACCTCTTCATGACATCTAGTTAGACTAGTGCGCTTACGGAGGATACAGATGTCGCAATACACTGTCGGCGTTTTTCTCCTCACTATACTTCTAGCACGCAATTCCTCCGCCACTCCGTTCACGGTTGACGGCTCTACTTTCTACGTGAACGGAGGCCAAGTGGGCATTGGTACGGGAGCTCCTCAGGCCATTCTCGAAGTCAACGGTTCAGCACAAGTGGATGGGGTTTTATCCCTATCAACGAATAGCGCCATGATTGTTCCGTGGGGAACTACCGCCCAGCAACCACCGGCGCCATCCACGGGAACCTTCAGATACAACACGACTAAAGGCGCGCTGGAATAGTTGGTAGCGCTCTGGACACTGAAATGAATCAACTCACGATTGCAGTCAATCGGCGAGGAAATTTTACGGGCACCATTTTAGTGGAACAACTAAATTTACCTTTCCCTTATCATATTAACCATTGAAGCTTCTAAAGCTTCCGAGTTGATGAATCGGAGAAAATTAAATTGCAGACGAAAATCTTTACCAGACGCCTTCCTCAGATATTTGCGTTAGGGCCCGTAGTTCAACGGATAGAGCACTTGGCTTCGAACCAAGAGATCCGGGTTCGATTCCTGGCGGGCCCACCAGTTTCGACCACGGTCCGCGAAACAATCCCGTAACGCTACCCTGATAACCTCTCCGGGCATGTTACTTTTGAGCGCTCTCGCGGCGTTCAGTTCGGCCGCGCGAGCTGCCCCTAAAGGCGCGCCTGTTGCCGTCTCCACTGCGGCCCCGTCCTTGATCGGACGCGAGGCCGTCGACGACCTAGCCAAGCTCGCTGTCGATCCCGATCCGGAAGTTCGCGCCCTCGTGGCGGTCGCGTGGGGCGATCTGGGCAACCGTGCCGCGGTCCCGACTCTCAAGCGTGCTCTGGCGGACAACAACGCCGATGTCCGTATCGCCGCCGCCGGTAGTCTGCTCGAACTCGGCGATGTTCAGGGTCTCATCGCTCTAATCGATGAGACGAAACCCATCATGTCCGGCCGCGCCTCCTCTCCGGCCGATGAACTTCGGCGCATGGCCCGCGACTCCGCGCGCGCACGCGCCGCGCTCAAGCTCGGCGAGGTCGGCAAGGGCTCTGCCGTCGAACCCTTGCGCTCCGTGCTGGCGGACCCAGCCGGGGAAGTTCGCCACGCCGCCGCCGTGGCCCTCGCGCGCCTCGGCCAGGGAGACAGCACCCAGTTCCTCGACGCGATGAAGGACCCCGACGAGGGAGTGCGCGCCTCCGCCGCGCACGAGCTCGGGCTTATCGGCCGTGACGGTCTCGTCGCCCTGCGAAACGCGGCGGCCACTGACGCCTCCGCGTCCGTCCGCGCCGAGGCCGCCTTCGCCTTGGGCTCGTTCTCCGACGCCGGCTCGCTCCAAATCCTGACCAGGGCCTTGGGCGACAAGAGCGGCCACGTGCGCCTCGAGGCGGCGAAGGCGCTCGCCAAGCGCCGAGAACCCGAGTCGACCGCGGCCCTCAAGAAGCTCGCCGCGCAGGACCCGCCGCCCGAACTCGCGCTTGTCGTCGCGGCCGCGCTCGTTGCCCGTGGCGAGGACGCCGACCTCGGCCTTGCAGAGTTGACGCTGGAGCAGCGAGACCCCGATCTCAAGTCGCTCGCCATCGCGGCGCGAAGCGCCTCGAAGAAGCCCGTCGCTCGCGACCTCATCGCGGGCGCCATGCGCAACGATCCCGACCCGCGCGTGCGTGTGCAGGCTGCGGCGGCATTGATCGGGCAGTTGCGGAGAGTTGAGGTGAAGCAGTGAAGCGCCTCCTCGCCATCCTGCTCTTTCTCGCTGCAATTCCTGCGAACGCTATCAAGGCTCCGCCAGGGGCTCGGGCGGACGCTAAGCGCTTCGGCTTCGACAGGGCCACTCGGATTCTTCGAAAAGTTCCGTCCTCAGCCTCGCGCAAGGCGCTTCAAGACTTCAACGCGCGCTCGGGCTCGGGTTGGAAAGCGACCTATAGCCCACGCACCGGCCTGCCCGACTCCCTGCTCGGCGGCCATGACGACCGCCGCGTGCCCGGAAACATCGACGCAACCGCGCGCAACTTCCTGGCCGCGCACAACGACGTCCTCGGCGTCGACCCGACGACGCTGTCGGTCGATCGCCAAACGCACGGCAACGGCCACCAGCATCTGCTCTACCGACAAAAGTACAAGGGCATCCCCGTCGAGTTTGCCGCCGTGAAAGTCCATCTTGATTCCGCCGGCTTCGTCCTCGGCGTTCATTCGACCTACGAGCCCGACCTATCGCTTCCGACAAGTCCATCTGTGCCCGCCACTGCCGCGGCCCATTCGGCAGTTCTCGACGCCGGCGGTGGCGTCGCGCGTGGGACGCCGTCGCTTGTCGTCGTTCCCTTGGAGGCCGACGGGAAGAGCCATCTTGCCTGGAAATTGCGCGTTGACTCGCTGGCCGGATCCTGGCGCTATTATGTCGACGCTATCACTGGCGCTGTGCTTTTTCGCTACAGCACACAAGAATTCTTCGCCAATCCTCCATTTTGCCTGAGTTCAGGTGTCGTAAGCGGCATGGTTTACGACATCGATCCCAGCCAGACTCCCGGCCCAGTCGTCCGTCCGTTTAACGATGAGTATGTCTATCTTGGAAGCGGCGCCTCGCGCGTCGTAACGTCGACCGACACCACTTATGAGCCGGGGTTTTTTTGCGGTCAGGTTCTCGCGAAATCCGCAATGTCACTACAAGGTCCATGGGTCAGCGTCAGCGAGTTCCGCGGGCCCAGCGCCCACTACGACGACGGCAGCGGCGTCTGGGGCACCGTCGCCACGCCCGTCTCCTCGCCGCACCCGTACCCGAACAACGCGAACATCACGAACACCATCAACATCGCGGGGCTGGCGCCCAACGCGGTCGAGTTCCTGCCCGTGTTCACCACGTTCGACGTCGGCAGCTTCGACGGAGGCGGCGGCGAGGGCAGCGGCGACATCGTCGACGACGACCGACTGATGGAGTTCGATGGGAGCGGCAACGCGATCGCCAACTTCGTGGGCGCTCGCGGACCGTTCAACGGCGCCGCCGTGCACGGCAAGTCGATGAGCTTGACTCTTCGGTCGAACGAATCCGGCCAGCAGGCCGGCTACGATATTGCAGTCTCAAGCTGTCTAGTCATGCCCAGCCCCGATACAGGCCCCACCGGACCGCTCGGCTCGAGCCACACGTGGACCACGGCCGACACCTGGATCTCGCAGAAGGAAGGCCGACCTCTCGAGTCAGAGATCAGCCTTTTCTACCACCTCAACAAGATGCACGACTATTTCACGCTCGGCGTCGACAGCTCGGGCGCGGCGCCGCTCAACAAGCCCGTAGTCGCCATGGCCCACGTCGGCCCCAATCTCTTCAACGCCTTCTACGACCCCGACTACGATGACCTGTCCTTCGGCGACGTCAGCGACCTCTCGCCGTCCGATATCTTCGCCCAGGACGCGACCGTCCCGCACCACGAGTACACGCACTACGTCGTTCAAAAGATCTGGGACCTCCAGAACTACGGCCAGGCCGGCGCGCTTTCCGAGGCCAACGCCGACTACTGGTCGGCGAGCTCGCTCGACGATCCCTCCATCGGCATCTTCGCCAACGGCGGCACCGTCCTGCGCCAGATCGACGACACGCTCGGGACGAGCTTCGTCCTCGGGAACCCTCTGACCCCGTGGAACGGCGAGATCCACGCCGACAGCCCCTTCCTCTCGCAGGCCATGTGGGACGTGCGGCGATCGGAGATCTCTCGCCTCGGCCACGACACGGGCCGCTCCTGCGCCGACGGCCTCGTGTTCCAGGCCCTCCTTTATTTCCCGGAGAGCTTCGTCGAGATGTACCAGGCCATGCTGTCCGCCGACCACCTCGGCGCCGTGCCTGCCTGCGGCGGCGCGAACATCGCCCAGTCCGACATCACGACCGCCTTCAGCAATCATGGGCTCATCGGAGTCCTCGGCGACGCCTACGAGCCCAACGACGGCTTCGAGACCGCGACCGACATCTCGACGATGGGCGCCGTCTCCGGGACGATCTTCCCGGCCGCCGACGTCGATTTCTACTCGTTCGGCGCCGGCCCCGGCCCGGTGCTGATCACGATGGCCTTGCCGTCCCTCGGCGGCGGCGCCTACAAGGACTATCAATTGAAGCTGTTCAACGCTTCCCGCCAGGAGGTCGCCGACGCGGCTCCGCCCGCCAACGGCTTCGGCACCATCGATGGCTTCTGCGACGTCGGCGACTGCCTCACGTCGTCTCCGTCCGTCTCTCTCAACTACAACAACCCGACCGGCGGCCTCATGTACGTCGAAGTGCTGGGCGGCGACACCGGCGCCTCCAACAGCGGCGTGAACTCCACGATCCCGTACAAGCTTCAGGTGAGCTACGCGCAGGCCGGCGCGCTGGCCGGCTCGATCGTCTCCGCCAAGTTCGACCATGACGTGATCGACTTCACGGTCAACACTTCCAGCTTCGTCAGCAAGCAGGACTGGCGCTTCTCCTACGCCCAGCTGCGCAATCAGTCCAACTGGGTCATGCCCAACACTCAAACGCACGTGCCGGCGCTGGCCTCGGACTACCTGTCCTTCATCAGCTCCTCGAACGCCTTCGGCCAGATCACCGGCTCGGTCCAGCTCATCCCCGGCTTCGCCTCGCGCTTCCCGTCGGTTGGCACCGTCTATCTCGAAATCTTCGCCTACGACGTCCTCGACTCGAGCTCGCCGACTCCCTCAGCCTCGTCGATGGGAGCGTCCAACCCGATCAACCTCAGCGCCGACTCTCCCGGCGAGCTGGCCGCCTACAACAACGTGTTCAATCCGCTCCTCGGCCAGAAGGCGACGGTCAAGTACTCGGTCGGCAGCGCCGGCCACCTGACGCTCAAGGTCTACACCGTGACGGGACGCCACGTCCTGACGCTGTTCGACGGCGACGTGACCGCCGGCAAGGGCTCCATCGACTGGGCCGGCCAGAACGTCGCCGGCAACCCCGTCGCCAGCGGCGTCTACGTCGTGCGCGCCGTCGGCCCCGGCCTCAGCGACACCGCGAAGATCGCCGTGGTCAAATGAAGAGAACGCGCTTCCCGGCGGCGGCGCTCGCGCTGGCGGCCTTGGCCGCGGCCCCCGCGCGCGCCGACAACCCGGGAGTGACGGCCGCGCCCGTGCTGCAGGTGCCGCTCGGCGCCCGCGCGCTGGGCATGGGCGGCGCCTTCACCGCCGTCGCCACCGACGCGAGCGCCCTCGAGTACAACCCGGCCGGCCTGGCCCGCCTCAACGCGCACGAGGCCGACTTCACCTACATCGCCGGCGCCGGCGAGAGCACCCTGCAGAACCTGGCCTATGGCGGTCCCACGCCGCTGACCGGCATCTCGGGCAACGGCTACTCGAGCGTCGGCGCGGGCCTGCTGCTCTCGCAGAGCGGCACGATCGACGTCAACCGCCTCAACGCCGACGGCTCGCTGGCCTCCAGCGAGAGCCTCTCGGCCGGCAGCGACATGGTGCTCTCCGGCGGCTACGCCGAGCGCGTCGGCATGACGCCCTTCGAGCTCAAGGACGGCTCCTACAACGTCGACCATTTCCTCGGCGTCGCCGGAAAATATCTCCGCTCGACGCTGGTCCAGCAATACCACGCGAGCGCGGTCGCCGCCGACGTGGGCTACCTCGTGCACTCGCCGGAGCTCGGCTGGAGCCTGGGCTTGGCGGGGCTGAACCTCGGCGGCAAGCTGCGCTACGTCGACGTCTCCGACCCGCTGCCCGCGACGTTCCGCGGCGGCGTCGCGTGGCAGGGCGGCGTGCCCTCCGTGCACAACATCATCGCCGCGGCCGACGGCGAATGGCTGCTGAACGAGAAGATCTGGCACGCCAACATCGGCGTCGAGTACTTCTGGCTGAAAACCTACGGCGTGCGCATGGGCTACCGCATCAACGAGGGCGACCAGGGCGGGTTCACGATCGGCGTGGGCTACCGCTGGAAGGGGCGAGTCCTCTTCGACTACGCCTACGACCTCGGCGACCTGCTCGGCAGCGCCCAGCGCGTGACGCTGTCCTACCGCTTCGGCGGCGTGCCCCCGTCGGTGCGCGGCCGCCAGCGACGGCCGTTCATCGAGACGGCGCCCGAGCACGAGGAGATGCCCGACCTCGAGGACAAGCAGCCCGTGCGCGACGACGTCCCGGCCCCGCGGCCGGTGCCCCGCGACGTCCCGCAGGGCGCGCCCGGCTGGGTCTACTGAGCCGGGGCGAGAGCCCCCGCCTCGTCCATGACGGCGCGGGCCCTCTCGGCGGCCGGCGCGTGCGGCGGGGGGACGTATTCGGCGGTCTTTCTCGCCGACGGGAAGAGGCGCGCGAAGGTCTCCATGGCCGGCTTGCCGCGCAAGGTCATGGACTTGTCGGCGGGGCCGCCGGGATTCTGGTCCCAGGCCCAGTTCAGGAACCCCGCGACGAACTTCTTTCCGGCGAAGGCGCGCAGGAAGGTGTCCACGTACGCGTCCTGGACCTTGAGGTCGAGCGCGCCGAAGTCGGAGTAGTCCCACGGCCTGTGGTTCGCGCCCTTCTGACTCGCAAGGCCGAACTCCGTGAAGAGGATCGGCCGGCCGTTGACCGCCGAGAGCGCCTTCAGCGAAGCCTCGATCGGCAGCCAGCCGATCTTCAGGAGCGCGCGATGCGCGCCGCCGGGGATCGGATAATAAGCGTCGATGCCGATGTAGTCGAGGTCGCGCCAGAAGCCGACGAGCCCGGCCGAGTGCCAGTTGGCCGCGTACGTCAGCGGCCCCGGGTACTCGGCGCGCACGTCGGCGATGAGCCGCCGCCAGGCCCCCCAATGGTTGGGCGTCTCGAGCAGGGCGAGCTCGGTGCCGACGACGAACATCTCGCAGCCTTCCTCGCGCGCCAGCCGCGCGTAGCCGAGCAGATAGCCGCGGTAGGACGCGAACCAGGACGCGGCGTCCTTCGGCTCGATCCACGCGCGCGCGCCGCCCCCCAGCTCGTCCACGTGAGGCTTCAGCATGACCTTGAGCCCCAGCCCGTGCGCGGCCCGGATCGCGGCCCGCAGTGACTCGTCGGAGGGGGTGTTCGCGGTCGCGGCGACGACCGAGTCGCGCCGGTCGCGGACGTACACGGTCGGCGTGAGCGCCACCCACGTCGCGCCGGTCGCGGCGAGAGCCTTGAGCTGCGCCTGCGACGGCGCCTCCGCGTAGCCGTCGCGGGACCAATTGGGGAAATTGAAGCCGAGGATGGGCTCGGCCGCGCGCGAGGGGCCGCAGACCAGCGCCAGCAGCAGGATCGCGCTCCTCATCGCCGTATTCTAGCACGCGAGATTGCGTCCGGCGGCGTTTCATTGTTATAGTCGCATCGTGAAACGCTGGATAGCGGCTTTCGTCGCGGTCCTGTTCCTCGCCACGGCGACCCTGCACGTCCTCGCGCATCACGGCGGCGCGGACGCCGACTGCGGCGTCTGCCACGTCCAGCAGGCCAGCCTCGCGGCCGCGCCCGCTCCCGTCGTCGCGGCCGGGCCGATGCTGGAAGAGGTCCTCTCCGAGGCCGCCGTTCCGCAAGGCGCGTCCCGGGCCGTCGCGCGAGCCGCGGCCCGCGCCCCGCCCGCGCTGTCCGCCTGACCTGCGTCCGTCGAGCGGCTCGCGCCGCTCCGGCCCCATGGGGCTCTTCGGCATGACCTCTCAGGAGGACAGATGAATCGTACGAACCGATTTGGACCGCTCGCATTGGCGTTGGCGCTGACGGCGGCGCCCGTCCTGGCGCAGGAGCAGCAAGCTCCGGCGCAGGACACCCAGACCCTGCTCAACGACCTCGAGCAGCGCGTCAGCAAGCTGGAGGGCGCGCCCGCCAAGGCCGCGCTGAACTCGTTCAACCCGGCCATCGGCATGGCCCTCGACACCGCCTTCCGGGACGACAACGACAAGGCGTCGTTCCTCTTTAGAGCCGCCGAGCTCAACATCGAGGCGCCCGTCGATCCGTTCCTCAAGGCGTGGGGCGTCATCACCGGCTCCAACTCCGGCGTCGACGTCGAGGAGGCGGCGCTGGAGACCACCTCGCTGCCCTACAACCTGACGGTGCGCGGCGGCCGTCTGTTCGCGAACTACGGACGCCTGGCGCACTTCCACGACCACGAGCTGCCGGTCATCGACCGGCCGCGCTCCCTCGACACCTACATCGGCGGCGAGACGCAGGCGGACGGCCTGGAGGTCCAGTGGCTCGTGCCGGCGCCGTTCTACCTGAACGCCACGGCCGGCATGTACGACAAGATGGGCGCGAACAACGCGCGGCAGAACAATCAGGGGGCGAGACCGCTCGACTCGTTCACGTACCTGGGCCGGCTGAACACCTATGCCGACCTGACCGACAGCCAGAACGTCGAGCTCGGCGTCGACACCGCCTGGACGCCCAAGCGAAAGGTCAACGACACCGCCGGAGCCAACGGCGCCACCACGGGCATCGTCACGCAGAACGACACGTGGCGGACGCTCACCGGCGTCGACATGACTTACCGGTACCAGCCCCCGTCGGGAGGACTTTACCGCGGCGTGATCTGGGGGACCGAGGTGATGCAGAACGACGAGCGCCGCTTCGACCCGACGACGAGCCTGCCCTCCCCGCGCCGCCCTTCCTACGCGGGCTTCTCCTACGTCGAGATCAAATCCGGCCTCCAGCTGCGCGGCGGCGTGATGGCCGACCTGACCGAGGACCAGGACATCCGGGGGAAGCTGACCTCGACGTACACCGGCTTCCTGACGTACGACGTCTCGGAGTTCCAGCGCCTGCGCCTGACCTACGCCGAGGCGATCACGAACGTCGCCGGCGCGCCGCGCGACCACGTCGTCGGCCTGCAGTGGACGGGCGTGATCGGCCACCACGTGCACGGCTTCCGTGACCGCTGACATTTTCGAGCACTGGAGAACTGACATGAGAACCAATATCCTTTCGGCCTCTCTTCTCGCCGTCTTCTTCGCGCTGGCGGCTCGTCCCGCCTCGGCGAGGACGCTGCATGTCGTGGCCACGATCCCGGAGCTGGGGGACATCGCCGAGCGCGTCGGCGGAGACCACGTCTCGGTCGACACGCTGGCGCGGGGGACCGAGGACATCCATCAAGTCGTCATGCGTCCCAGCCTCGTCCCCAAGCTCAACCGCGCCGACGCCGTGGTCTACCTGGGGCTCACGGTCGAGCATTCCTTCCTGCCCGGCCTGCTGAACGTCGCCAACAACCCGAACCTGCGCACCGACGTCGTGAAGGAATGCGTCGGCGCCGGCTGCATCGACTGCTCCGAGGGCCTCGCGGTCCTCGAGAAGCCGAGCTCGCTCAGCCGTTCCGAGGGCGAGATCCATCCGTTCGGCAACCCTCACTACAACGTCGACCCCGCCGACGGCGTGCTCATCGCGAAGAACATCGAGGCCGGCCTGGTCCGCATCGATCCCGACCACGCCGCGGACTACGAGAAGAACCTCAAGGCCTACCTCGCGGAGCTGAACGCGAAGCTGGCCGAGTGGCGCAAGTGGGTCGCGCCGCTGAAGGGGATGAAGGCCGTCTCCTACCACCAGGACGTCGTCTACCTCGGACGCTTCACCGGCATCGACTTCATCGGCACGATCGAGCTCAAGCCCGGCGTCGCCCCGACGCCGACGCATCTGGAGCAGCTGGTCCAGCTGATGAAGCAGGAGCACGTCCCGCTGATCGTCCGCGAGCAGCAGTACGACCCGAAGATGCCCGAGTGGCTCGCGGAGAACACCGGCGCCAAGGTCGCCGTGATCGGGACCATGTCGAAGGCGCTGCCCGACACGGACACCTTCATCAAGATGTCCGAGCACAACCTGAAGGCGATCTTGGCCGCCGTCGGGAAGGCGCCGTGAGCAAGTCGGCGCCGCATCACGAGCCTCTGGTCCAGTTCAAGAGCGCCTCGCTCGGCTACGCCGGGCGCGCGGTGCTGACCGGCGTCGACCTGTCCGTCGAGCGCGAGGCGTTCGTCGGCGTGCTCGGGCCCAACGGCGCGGGAAAATCGACGATCCTCAAGACGATGCTCGGCCTCATCCCGCCGGTCAAGGGCCACCTGAAGCTGACGGGCTCCTCGTTCGGCCTGCCGCGCTTCGGCTACGTCCCGCAGAAGGAGAAGCTGGACGTCATCTATCCCCTGACCGTGCGCGAGGTCGCCGCGATGGGGACGTACCGGCGCTTCGAGCTGTTCGCCCGGCTGCGCGGGCGCTCGCACGACGACTTGGTCCGGCGCTCCCTGAAGGAATGCGGCGCGCTGGACCTCTCGGAGCGGCGCTACAGCGACCTCTCCGGCGGCCAGCGCCAGCGCGTGCTGATCGCGCGCGCGCTGGCGGCCGAGCCCGAGCTGCTGGTGCTCGACGAGCCGCTGGCCGGCATCGACGTGCCCACCCAGAAGGCCCTGCTCAAGCTGTTCAAGGACTTCAAGGAGCAGAAAGGACTGACGGTCCTGATGGTCAGCCACCGCCTGCAGGCCGAACGCGACCTGTTCACGCACATCGCGTGGGTCCAGGAGGGCAAGGCCGAGTTCGGGCCGGCGGAGCGCATGCTCGCCTCGCGCCACATCACGGAGATCTTCGGAGACGACCAATGAGCCAGCTCCTCTCGATGCTGAGCCCGGACTTCCTGCTGCACCACGCGCTCTACGGCAGCGTCGTCGTCGGCTTCGTCTGCCCGCTGGTGGGGGTCTACTTCGTCCTGCGCCGCCTGATCTTCTGGGGCGTCGCGCTGCCGCAGGTCTCGGCCGCCGGCATCGCCTTCGCCTTCATGCTCCAGGGCTTCGGCCTGGCCCTGTTCGCCGGCGGCGAGGCGGGGGAGAAGCACCTCGCGATCCTCGGCTCGGTCGTCTTCACCGTCGGCGCGATCCTCGCGCTGACGTACATGGAGCACCGCTTCCCGCAGGGTCTCGGCGAGGGCCGGGTCGGGACGCTGTACGCCCTGGCCGCCGCCGCCGCCATCCTGTTCGTCGCGTGGAACGCCCAAGGCGAGACCGAGATGCTGAGCCTCCTGAAGGGCGAGATCGTGACGATCTCCGAGTCCGACTTCCACGCGATGCTGGACATCCTGCTGGCCGTCTGCGCGGCGATGTTCCTGTTCCAGCGCGAGTTCCTGCTCGTCTCCTACGACCGGGACATGGCCGTGACGCTGGGGCGCAGCGCGGCGGTCTGGGACGGGCTGCTCTACCTGCTCATCGGCGTGACGATCTCGCTGGGCGTGATGACGGTCGGGCCGCTCGTGATCTTCGGCCTGCTGGTCGTGCCCACCATGATCGCCCTGCCCTGGGCGCGGGGCATGACGTCGCTGTCGGTGCTGTCCTCGCTGGTCGGGGGCTTGAGCGCTTTCGCGGGCTTCTATTTCTCCTATCGCTTCGACCTGCCGCTCGGGCCGCTGATCGTCCTGGCGCTCTGCGCGCTCCTCGCCGGCTCGTCGCTGCTGCGCGCGCTCGCGCCGCACCGGACGCGTTAGCGCGCGGCGAACGCGAGGACGCCCGCCGACGCGGCGAGGCAGTACCAGCCGAACCAGCTCCAGCGGCCCTTCTCGAGCCAGCTCGACAGCCAGCGCAGGGCGAGCAGCCCGGCGAGGAAGCTGAAGACCATCCCGGTCAAGCCGGGAGCGAACAGCTCGCGGCTGAAGGCGGAGCGGCCCGCCGCGCGCGCGGCCTTGACCAGGCGATGGCCCTCGAGCGCGAGCACGGGCGGGGTCAGGATCACCGCCAGGGCGAAGCTGAAGTCCTCGCACAGCGCGCGCGGGATCCCGAGCAGGAGGCCGGAGGAGATCGTCGCGCCGGAGCGCGAGAAGCCGCGGAACGGAAGGCATAGTCCTTGAACGAGTCCGATCTTGGTCGCGGCCTCGGCGTTCAGCGGACGGACGGGAGCGTCCGCGCGCCGCGCGCCGGCCCATAGGATCAGCGCCCCGGCCGCGGCGAGCGCGCCGCCGACGAGGCGCAGGTTCGAGAACAGCGACTCGACCTCCGCGCCCGAGCCGCCGCCGAGGACGACCTTCTCGATCAAGTGCTTCAGGAGCAGGCCGAGGACTCCCGTCGCGATCGTCGCGGCGACGAGAGCCCGGATCAGCTCCGCGCGCGCCGCGCTCCCGACGGACAGGAAGCGATCCCTCCAGCGCGGCCAGAAGTAGAGGATCACCGCGAACGTCGTGCCGGTGTGCAGCATCACGAGCAGGAAAGTCATGTCCGGAGCGGAGGGATCGAGGCCCATGAGCTTCTCCGCGACGACGACGTGCGCGGAGCTCGACACCGGCAGCAGCTCGGCGAGGCCCTGGATCACGGCCAGGACGGCGATCTGAAGCATGTTCACCGGGGAGATCATAGCGAGCGCGTGGCCGCCAAGTCCACCGCGCCCGCCCGGAGGCAAAAGTTTTACGAAGGCGTCGCAAGGCGGTGACGCGCTCCTCGCTAGAATGGCGTCCATGAAAAAAGAGAAGGCCGGAGCGCAGGGACTGGCGAACCTCGGCACCTGGCGGCTCGCGAACAGCGCCGACGTGAAGCGGCGCCGGCGGCAGACGCTGGAGAACCGCCGGCCCCACCGCGTGCGCCCCGCGCGCCCGGACTCCGCGCTGGGCGCGCCCGCGATGAACTGGACCGAGCCGCCGCGGCTGGGGCGGCTCTCGGGCGAGGCGATCAACGCCGAGCCCAAGGGGCGCGGCGAGCCCGCCCACGACCCCGGCTTCTTCTCGCGGAAGGTCAACCGCCTCCGGCACCGCTCCCTGCGGCACGGCCGCAAGCCGCCGCGCAAGTCTTGAGAAACAAAACGAAAACCCGTGGAGGACTGACATGAAAGCAATGACGACGACGCTCATCTTCGCCGCCGCGCTGTTCTGCGCGTCCGGCGCCGCCGCCGACGACTCGATGCCCAACGGCGCCCCGAACCAGTCGCAGCCCGGCTCGCCCGTGACGACGCCGGCGACGGGGACCAAGAACTCGAAGAAGGAGGCCTGGGAGAGCAAGGTCCGCGCGGACTGCTCGGCGGAGATCGGCCAGGGGGGGATCTGCGAGAACAAGGACTTCGACTCGGGCCTGGAGAAGTGCCTGCACAAGAACCGCTCGAAGCTTTCCGACTCCTGCAAGAACGCGACCCATCCGCGTATGCACGGAAAGAAGATGAAGAAGGGCGCGATCAACGAGGACACCGGCGCGAAGCCGGCCCAGTCTCAGGGCGCTCCGAACTCCGCGCCGGCCCAGGCGCCGTCGAACCCCTAGCCGCCCGGACGCCGCGAACGAAAAGCCCCTCCGGCCCAGAGGCCGGAGGGGCTTCCTTTTCTCGACCGCGAAGGCGTCAGCCCTTCTCTTCGGCGCGCTTGCGCAGCGACGGGTTGAGCAGCTTCTTGCGCAGGCGGATGCTCGACGGCGTGACCTCGAGAAGCTCGTCCTCGTCGATGAACTCGAGCGCCTGCTCGAGGCTCAGGATCTTCGGGGGCTCGAGCTGGACCGCGTCGTCGGTGGCCTTGGAGCGCATGTTCGTCAGCGCCTTGGCCTTGCACGGGTTGACGATCATGTCGTTCTGGCGCGAGTTGGTGCCGACGATCATCCCCTCGTAGACCTCGACGCCGGGTCCGAGGAAGAACTGCGAGCGGTCCTGCAGCCCCGACATCGCGTAGCCGGTCGTCGTGCCCTGCTCCTTGGCGATCAGCACGCCGTTGGCGCGCGGAGGCGGGTCGCCGCCCTTGGGCCCGTAGCCGTTGAAGCTGTGGTGCATCATGCCGGTGCCCTTGGTCATGGCCATGAGCTCGGTCTTGAAGCCCATGAGACCGCGCGAGGAGATGTTGTACTCCAGGCGCACCCGCGAGGCGCCCTCGGGCGCCATGTTCTGCAGCTGGCCGACGCGGCGGCCCAGCGACTCGATGACCGCGCCCTGGTAGGCCTGCGGCACGTCGAGAACGAGGTTCTCCATCGGCTCGCTCGTCACGCCGCCGATTTCCCTGAAAATGACTTGGGGGCGGGACACGGCGACCTCGAAGCCCTCGCGGCGCATGGTCTCGATGAGGATCGACAGGTGCAGCTCGCCGCGGCCGGAGACCTTGAAATGGCCCTCGCCGGGGAGCTGCTCGATCTTGAGTCCGACGTTGATCTGCTGCTCGTGCATGAGCCGTTCTCGGATATGGCGCGAGGTGACGAGCTTGCCCTCGCGTCCGGAGAAGGGGGAGTTGTTGACCATGAACTCCATCGAGAGCGTCGGCTCGTCGATCTCGAGCGGCGGCAGCGCCTGCGGGTTGGCGATGTCGGAGACCGTGTCGCCGACGTTGATGGTCTCGAGGCCGGCCAGCGCGACGATGTCGCCGGCCTGCGCGTCCTCGACGCCGCGGCGCTTGAGGCCTTGGTACATCTCGAGCATCGTGATCTTGCCGGGGATGACCTTGCCGTCCTCGGCCTTGATGAGGGCCACGGTCTCGCCCTTCTTGATGGTGCCGTTCTGGATGCGGCCGATGCCGATCTTGCCGATGTAGCTGCTGTAGTCGAGCATGGTGACCAGCATCTGCAGGGGCTTGGTCGAGTCCACGGCCGGGCCGGGGACCGCCTTGAGGATGGTGTCGAACAGCGGCGTCATGTCGGTGCCGACCTTGTTGACGTCGTGGCTGGCCCAGCCGGCCTTGCCGGCGGCGTAGACCGTGGCGAAGTCCATCTGCGGGTCGGAGGCGCCCAGGTCGATGAACAGGTCGAAGATCCGGTTCAGCGCGCCCTGCGGGTTGATGTGCGGGCGGTCCATCTTGTTGATGACGACGATGGGGTGCAGGCCGAGGGCGAGCGCCTTGCGCAGGACGAAGCGCGTCTGCGGCATGGGACCCTCGACGGCGTCGACGACGAGGAGCGCGCCGTCGACCATCTTGAGGATGCGTTCGACCTCGGAGCCGAAGTCGGCGTGGCCGGGCGTGTCGACGATGTTGATCGTCGTGCTGCCGTAGCGCACGGAGGTGTTCTTGGCCAGGATGGTGATGCCGCGCTCGCGCTCCAGATCGTTGGAGTCGAGGACCTGCTCCTGCGCAGCGTCGGCCTTCACGATGAAGGCTCCGGTGGACTTGAGCAGGGCGTCGACGAGAGTCGTCTTGCCGTGGTCGACGTGGGCGATGATGGCGATGTTGCGGACGTCCTGGCGGCGGGGTGAGCTCATGTTGTTTCTGATTCCTATTTTGCGGGGGTGACGACGAGGGTGGCGTCGCGGACGACGGCGTACGGCACGAGCACGTGGCGGCCTTCGTCGAGCTTGATCACCACATGATACAAAGTCATGTCCTCGACCGCTCCGGCGATCGCGCCGATCTGCACGCGGTCGCCGACCTTGAACGGCTTGGAGAAGAGGACCTGTCCGCCCTGGACGATCGAGCCGAGGAAGTTGTTGGCGGCGAAGCCGATGCCGAGCGTCGTCAGGCCGAGGCTGGCGGCCAGAGCCGTCCACGTGACTCCGGCCATGCGCAGGGCCGCGCCGCCGCCAACGACCCACAGCGCGGTGCTCACGGCCAGGCGCGCGATCACCTTGGCCTCGTTGCTCCAGGCGTTCTGGGCCGCGAGATGATCGACGGCCGCGCCGAGCGCCCGCGAGACGCGGCGCGTCAGCCACGCGGCCGACGCGGCCAGCGCGTAGCGCACGGCCGTCGCGACGCCGCCCCCGGCGAGGAACGGGACGAAATGCGGCGCCGCCGCGAGCGCGGCGAAGGCCGCCGCGGAGAGCCAGAAGCGGCGGTCGAGCGAGCCCCAGACGGCGCCCAGCGCGCCGCGGAACTTCGGCCGCGCGGGCATCGCCAGCTTCAGGCTCAGCTGCGCGTCCGGAGAGTACGCCCCGAAGACGGTGACCGGCTTGGCCGCCAAGGCGGAATGGCGGATCTTCACCTCGGAGCCGTCGTCCTTGCGGACGATGACGTTGGTCAGGTTCGCGTCCGACACCGTGCCGGCCTGATCGTCGATCTGCACGCGCGACCCGATCTTGAAGGGGCGCGTCAGCAGGAAGTTCACGCCCTGGATCAGGTTGCCGAGCGCGTCCTTCAGACCGAGGGTCAGGATCGTGCCCGCCGCGCCCAGCGCGGCGGTCATCGTCGAGTGCGACGCGCCGCCGACGACCATGGCGGCCGCGGCCGCGGCGGTCCAGACGGCGACGCCGGCGACGAGGCGCACCGCGGCGAACGTCTGCCGGTCCATCCCGCGCTTCGCGGCGTAGCGATGGATGACCGCGTGGATGGCACGGTTCAGGAAATAGGCGCCGACCAGCATCCCGCCCGCCTCGAGGTAAGGCGCCGCGGAGCCGATGACGGCCGCGACGCCGTGCGCCGCGGGAGCGGCCGCGGCCGCGACGGGAGCGACGCCGGCCGCGGACAAGGCGGCGGCGCGCGGCGCGAGCCGCGAGGAGGAGGGCCGGGCGAGCGCAGCGGCGGGCGGCACCGCGGCTTCAGTCGCCGCGTCGGGAGCGGAATCGGGGCGAGAGGCGGAGCCGGACCAGAAGCTCTCCCAGCGCGTCCGGAGGGAAGCGGCCGGGATCGAAGCGGACTCCTCGAGCGCCGAAGCCGCGGGGGCGGAGCCGGCCGGCGCCGCGGCGGCCTGGACCAGCGGCGCGAGAGCCGGCGCCGGAGAAGAAGCCGCGGCCGGAGAGGCTGCGGCGGCGCCGAGAGCGGGCGCGGCGGCGGCCGGCGCCGCGGCGGCGGAAATCGCGGCCGCCGGGAGGCCGGGGAAAGCCGCCGACGGGACGGCGAAGGCGGAGGGAGCGAACGAAGGCGCCGCCGCGAGCGCCGTCGCGAGCGGCGCGCCGGGCGCGGCGGCGGACAGGGAGACGGCGGGGACGGCGAGCGGCACGCGCGGAAGGGCGGAGCCCGCGATCGACGCCGCGGCGCGCACCTGGGCGGACGCCGGCGCCGCCAGCGAGGCGGAGACGAGGAGAGCGAGGACGGTCTTGGCCGTGCGCATCGGAGACATTATATCGGGTCGGGCGCGGGAGCGTCCTTGGTCCAAAGTCCCACGCGCCCGGGGCATTGGTCCTACAGAAAACGGGCGAGGCGCGCGCCGCAGGGCGCGCGCCTCGCCGCTCCGTCTTCTTCTAAATGATGAAAGCCGCCTCGAGATGCCGTAAAGGATGAGGGGTGGCGGCTTTCAAGGAGATTCTAGCACGCCGCCGGACGCGCGCGCAAGAAGAGGCGCGGCCGCGGGGAGAAAAATAAGTTGAAAAAGTGAAGGCCTGACCCCGAATTCCGGCGCCGATTTCGTTATATAATCCGAGGCATGAGCCATTACAAGACCCTCCGCTCCGCGCTGGCCAAGAAGCTGGCGGGAGACGCGCTGATCCTCCTCGACGGCGGCAAGCCCGTGCCGCGCAACTTCGACGTGGACTACACGTTCCGCCAGAACTCCGATTTCCTGTACTTGACCGGCGTCGAGGAGCCCGGCTGCCACCTCGTCATCGACCCGAGGACGCGCCGCGAGACCTTGTTCGTGCCGCGCATCGACAGCCATCACCGCGTCTGGGAGGGGCACGTCCCGAGCCCGGCCGAGGCGCGCGTGCTGTTCGGAGTCGACCGCGTGATGTACGCGGACGAGATGAAGAGGACCGTCGGCCGCCGCAAGGTCGTGCCGAAGGCGAAGCTGCGCGACGCGCTCGACGACCTGCGGGCCTGCAAGACGGTCGAGGAGCTGGCCCTGATGAAGCGCGCCAACGACGTGAGCGGCTCCGCGCACCGCGCCGTCATGGCCGCGGCGCGACCCGAGATGAAGGAGTACCATCTCCAGGCGGTGTTCGAGGCGGAGTGCCTGCGCGCCGGACTCAAGCACCTCGCCTATCCGTCCATCGTCGCCTCCGGCGTCAACGGCGCGGTCCTTCATTACCGCCACAACAACGCGACGCTCAAGGACGGAGACCTCTTCCTCATCGACGCGGGGGCCGAGGACAAGGGCTACGCCGCGGACATCACGCGCACGTTCCCCGTCAACGGGAAATTCTCGCAGCGCCAGCGCGACGTCTACTCGATCGTCCTGGAGACCCAGAAGTCCTGCATCGAGCGCGCGCGCCCGGGCATCATCTCCGCCGACCTGCACGTCCACTCGATGCGCAAGATCGCCGAGGGCCTCCGCTCGCTCGGCCTGCTGCGCGGCGACGTCGACGGCCTCGTCGAGGGCGGCGCGGTCCGCCTGTTCTACCCGCACGGCCTCACGCACATGCTCGGCCTCGACGTGCACGACGTGACCGGCGGCAAGCGCCGCGTCCTGCCGAACCCGACCAAGGTCCCGGTGCGCTTCATCGCGCGCCTGGAGCCGGGCTTCGTGATCACGATGGAGCCAGGGATCTACTTCATCGCCGCGCTGCTGCAGGACAAGGAGCTGCGCCGCAAGCACAAGGGCTCCGTCGACTTCGCCAAGGCCGAGACGTTCCTCGACTTCGGCGGCGTGCGCATCGAGGACGACATCGTGATCCAGGACGGCCCGGCGCTGAACCTGACGTCCGTGCCGAAGGAGATCGCCGACGTCGAGGCCGCCTGTGAGCGCTAGAAGGGCCCGGGCCGCCGCGACGCTGCTGCTCGCGCTGCCGGTCCTCGCCCGCGCTCATGACGCCGGGCACACGGTGACCTTCGCCGGCGTCTCCGGGACCCGCTTCGCGGTCCAGGCGCGCGCCGCGGCCCAGGCGGCGCCGCTTCCCGCGGGCGGAAGCCTCGCGCAGCGGCTCGTCTACGACAGCGGCTTGAGCGACCCCATCCCCGAGGCCTGGGACACCGTCCTCATCCAGGGCGAGTCGCCCGATCCGGCCGTCGCTTTCGAGGCGGCCCGGGAGGACGGCGGGGAGTGGCGCCCGCTCGAGATGCACCGCTTCAAGGGAGGCCGCTTCTGGGCCAAGGCGCACCTGCGCCAGGCGCAGGGCCCCATGCGCCTGCGCGCGCTCGACTCCGGCGCCAAGAGCGACCGCGAGGTGACCGTCTACGGCGTCGAGGTGTTCGTCGACGAGCCCGCCTCGGCCGGCTCGCCGATCGTGCCGCCGCGCGGCCCGGAGAACCCGGTCGCTCCGCGGCCGATTGTCCATACACGCGCGGAATGGAAGGCCGTCGCCCCCACGGAGCCCTGGTCTCCGGACCCGCGTCCGTGGCGCGTGACTTTGCATCACTCCGACGGCAAGCACACGACGACGCTGGCCGAGAGCGAGGCCGAGGCGCGGTTCATCCAGGATTTCCACATCCACGGGCGCGGCTGGATCGACATCGCCTACCATTTCCTCGTCGACGCCCAGGGCAATATCTTGGAGGGGCGCCCGGAGGGCGTGCTCGGCGCGCACACCCTGGGCAACAACGAGGGCAACATCGGCATCGTCCTGCTGGGGACCTATCATCCGCCGGTCAACAACGTCCCGACGAAGGCCCAGCTCGACGCGGTCGCCTCTCTCGGGCGCTACCTCGTCGCGCGCTACGGCATCGACCCGAAGTCGCTGAAAGGACACCGCGACTACAAGCAGACCGACTGCCCCGGAAATCTCGCCTACGCGAGGCTCGACGCGCTGCGCCTGGCCTTCGGCGACCTGCCGCAGCCGCCCGCGTTCGCCGCCCGGCCCGCCCCGGCGCTGCGCGAGCCCATCGCCTGGCTCAGCGAGCCGTCGTTCGACGGCCGGGAGCCGGGCTTCCCCGGCCTTTAGGGCTCTTCCGGCGTCTTCGGCACCAGCGCGAGATCGCGGTGCACGGGCTTGGCCGCGTCTCCCGTCCAAGGGAGGTTGCGCGCGGCCGCGGACATGAGCATGCGGCGCTCGTCGGGGGTCGCGTCGCGCAGGGAGCTCACCGCGTCGCCCTCGTCGATGTAGCGCTCCGTGTAGTCGCCGTGAGAGATCTTGAGCTTGTAGCCCGAGCCCGCCGGGAGAGAGACCTTGTAGCGGCCGGCCGGCCCGGTGTCGGTCTGCCCGACGACGTCGCCGTCGGCGTTCACGAAGATCAGCTTGGCGCCGAAGACGCCGCGCGCGGTGAGCAGGTCGAAGACCACGCCTTCGAACACCCAGCGCGGGCCCTTCGGCCGGCGCGGCTTGACCTCCTCGGCGGCGGGGGCGGCGGCGACGGGGGCCGGGGAGGTCGCCGCCGCGGAGGGCGGCGGCGCCGACTTGGACGCCTCGCCCGTGACGACCAAGCGCGGCGTCGAGGCGAACGTCGCCGCGGGCCGCGAAGGCTCGGGCGCCGCGGCCGGCGCCGGCGCGGCCGGCGCGGGAAGAGCGGCGACCGGCGAGGGAACGGCGATGGGCCCCGCCGGCGGCGCCGGCTTGGGCGCCGCGACGGGACTGGGCGGCTCCGAGAGCAGGGGGGCCGGGCTTTGCGGGACCGTCGCGGCGGGCGCCGCGAGAGCCGCGGGCGCGGGCGCGGCGGCCGGGGCCGGCGACGGCGACGGAGCCGTTCCCGGGGCCGGCGGGAATGCGGGCCGCGGGGCGGCGTTGGCGCCCGGCCGGCCGAACGGAGACGCGACGGCCCCGGACGTTTCGGGCGCGGCGTCGGGCCGCATGAGGAGATAGACGGCCACCACGCTGACGGTGCCGAGGGCGGCTCCCGCGATCGCCGCGACCATGACCATGGACTTGCGCGCCTCCGCGGCGCTCGACGCGGCCCCAGCGGGGGGCGGTTCCGTCGCCGAGCGCGCGGGCGCCGGCCGTTCGGGGCGCGCCGGGGCGGCGGGAACGTCGCGCGCCGACGTCGGGAGCAGCGGCTCCGCCGAGGGGGGCGGCAGGGGCGCGTCGCCGCCGTCGAAGCGCGCCGCCGGCTCGGGGAACGCCGCCGGCTCGGGGAGCGCCGCCTCGGGGCGCTTCTCCGGCTTGACCGGCTCGCTGGTCTCCGCTTCCTGCGCGGGCAAGGATTCCTCGACGGGGACGTCGTCCACCGGCGTCTCGAACAAGCGCGGCTTCTGCTCGCGCGGCTTCTCGGCGGGCGTCTCGTCCGCCTCGACGATCCGCGCGGTCGGCAGAGAGAAGCCCTTTTGCGCGGGCGCCTCCGGCGCCGGGAGGACGTCCTCGGCCTTCGGAGCCCGCGGCGGCGCCGGCTTGGACTCGCCGCGCAGGGAACGGAAGAGGCGAGCGCCCAAGCCGTCCTTTGGCGTCTCCTTCGGCGTCTCCTTGGGAGGGGGCGGCGGAGCGTCGGGGGCGCGCTTCTCAGGAACGGCGGGCTTCGGCGGCGGCGCCTCGGGAGGCGTCAGGCTTCGGGCGGCCGGAAGGGTGAACGGGTTCTCGCCGGGGACCGGCCCCGTCGCGCCGCGCGGTTCCAGCTTGGGCAGCGGCTTGAGGCCCGGCGGCGCGTCGCCCAGGTTGCGCGCGGGGGGAAGAGCGAAGCCCCCGGGCGCGGGCGGCGCGGCGGGCGAGGAAGGAGTCGGAGGCTCGGCCGGAGCGGCGGGCCCGGGCCTCGTCCTCTTGCGGGCGACGAAATCCCAGCCGCAGGACGGACAAATCCTCTCTTCCTCGGGAGTGGGGGAACCGCAGCTGGGGCAACGGGAGACCATCGTCGTTCCGCGTGAGGCCGGAAATCCATTCTACATCATTTGGAGACGGCTCTCCGGAGGCGCGCGCTACTTGGCGCGCCGGCGCGTGAAGCCCAGCAGGTACGGGAGGTCGGAATGATAGACGAGATACACGGCGGCGAGCCCGGCCGAGCCTTCCAGCGCGAGCTGCATGAGGAAGCGCCAGTCGCGCGAGCCCGGCGTCGGCTCGTCGGGGAGCTCGTACTTGTGGCCCGCGGGCGCGAGATAGGTGTAGTTGTAGTCCTCGTCGTCGCCCTTGGCCGCAGCGGCGGCGGCCGCGGCGCCGGGAGCGGCCGCGGCGCCCGAGGCGGCGTTCTCGTCCTTGAGAGCGGGCTCCGCGCCGGCGGCAGCGGCCTTGGCGGCCGGCGCCTCGCGCGGCGTCAGACGGGGCAAGCCGCCGGCGTCGCCGGCGCCCAGACCCTTCATCGAGCCCGCGGTCCCCGCCGCGATCCGGCGCGGCTGCTCGCGCGAGCCGTCGAAGCGAGCGGCCAGCGACGGCGCGGGCGAATGGCCGACGCTCAAGCCGGCGGCGAGGGGCGGCGCGGCGGGCGCGCCGGACGCGGAAGAGGG
>Ga0134128_10002518_pt1 | contig 22651 bp, 19 predicted proteins | sample KB31754_FD_96462 | JGI IMG/M metagenome (GOLD analysis project Ga0134128, IMG submission 96462) | Terrestrial soil microbial communities with excess Nitrogen fertilizer from Kellogg Biological Station, Michigan, USA - KB3-175-4 | ecosystem: Environmental > Terrestrial > Soil > Unclassified ... | reverse complement strand
TTGTAGTATGTCGTGTGCGTTGATATGTTACGCGCCACTTTCGGGGGTCCCGGCCCGGTCGCGTCCTAATCCCTTCATGCTCAAACGGTTGCGCGGTTATTTCTCCAGCGATCTGTCGATCGATCTGGGCACGGCGAACACGCTCATCTACGTGCGCGACAAGGGCATCGTGCTCAACGAGCCCTCGGTCGTCGCGGTCCAGGATGAGCCGACCCGCGGCGGCAAGGTGATCGTCGCCGTCGGCTCCGAGGCGAAGATGATGCTCGGCCGCACACCCGGTCACATCACCGCGGTGCGTCCGATGAAGGACGGCGTGATTGCCGACTTCACGTACACCGAGAAGATGCTGCAGTACTTCATCAACAAGGTGCACGGCAACCGGATGCTGAAGCCCTCCCCGCGCGTGCTCGTGTGCGTGCCTTTCGGCTCGACCCAGGTCGAGCGGCGCGCGATTCGCGAGTCGGCGGAAGGTGCGGGGGCGCGCAACGTCGCGATCGTGAGCGAGCCGATGGCGGCGGCGGTCGGCGCGGGGCTGCCGGTGCACGAGGCGCGAGGCTCCATGGTGCTCGACATCGGCGGTGGCACCTCCGAGGTCGCGGTGCTGTCGCTGAACGGCATCGTCTACGCTAACTCGGCACGGATCGGGGGCGATCGGTTCGACGATGCCATCATGAATTACGTGCGCCGCAATTACGGCATCCTCATCGGGGAGGCGACGGCGGAGCGCATCAAGATCGAGATCGGCTCCGCCTATCCCGGCCAGCAGGTGCGCGAGCTTTCCGTCAAGGGACGCAATCTCTCGGAGGGGGTGCCGCGCAGCTTCACGTTGAACAGCAACGAGATTCTCGAGGCGCTGCAGGAGCCACTGCAGAGCATCGTGAGCGCCGTCAAACAGGCGCTCGAGCAGACCCCGCCCGAGCTCGGCGCCGATGTGGCCGAGCGCGGCATCGTGCTCACGGGCGGCGGCGCACTGCTGCGCGACATCGACAAGCTCCTCACCGAGGAGACGGGGCTGCCGGTCGTCGTCGCCGACGATCCGCTCACGTGCGTCGCGCGCGGCGGCGGTCGCATCCTCGAGTTGATGGACGAGCTGGGGCCGGGACACTTCGGCCTCGAGTAGACGAGGCCGTGCCTGGATTCGCCGCAGGCGCCTACCGACCGTCGCCGGGACGCGGAACCTCCCCCGGCTTCCGCTTCACGCTGTACGCGATCCTCGCTGTCGTGCTCATGTTCGTCGATCAGCGCCGCGGCTGGCTCGCGGAGGTGCGTTATCTCCTGAGCGGCGCTGCCTATCCGCTGCAGCTCGCCGTGAGTTCCCCCACTGAGGCGTGGCGCTGGCTGGAGGCGACTTTCGCCACGCGGGCCTCGCTCGAGGCGGAGAACGCGCGGCTCGAGCGCGAGGAGCGCACGCTCGCGATGCGGTCGCAGCGGTTCGAGGCGCTCGCGCGCGAGAACGGTGAGTTGCGTGGACTGCGTGAGGCGCTGCCGGATGTCGCCGATCACTGGATGGTCGCCGAGGTCGTCGAGGTCGAGCTCGACAGCTCGCGCCGGCGCGTGCTGATCGATCGCGGCGCACGCAACGGAGTCTTCAAGAACCAGGTCGTGATGGACAGCCACGGACTCCTCGGCCAAACGATGCACGTCGGACCGTGGAGCGCCGAGGTCATTCTGATCACCGATCCCGAGCACGCGGTTCCGGTCGAGATCGAGCGCACCGGAGTACGCACCATCGCCGTCGGCACGGGCGAAAACCAGGCGCTCGCCTTGCCGTATCTGCCGGCCAACGCCGACGTGAAGCCCGGGGACCTGCTGCTCACGTCGGGGCTCGGCGGGGTGTTCCCGCAGGGCTATCCGGTCGCGCGCATCACCGATGTGCGGCGCGATGCGGTGCAGCCGTCGGCGCTGGTGCGGGCTCGTCCCCTTGCCGAGCTCGACCGCATGCACGAAGTCATGCTCGTTTGGTTCAAGGGCGACCACCCGGCAGCTCCCACCCCCGCCTCCGCCGCGAGCTCGGTGCGGAAGGACCTGCCGAGCGGCGACCCCGCGTATCAGCCACAGCCCGTGCCAGTGCGGCCGAAACCGGCGCCGGCCGACGCCAAGGCGCCGCCTCATCCGAAGTCAAACGAGCTCGAGGCGAAAGCCGCGCCGCGCCCGAAAGCGGTGCCAGGCGCCAAAGCCGCCCCGGGAGCCAAAGCCACACTGGGCGAGAAAGCCGCGCCCGGCCCGAAGGCCGCCTCGACGGTCGCCGCTCCAGCGAGCCCAGCGGAAGGCAACCAGTGAACATCCGGCATGTCGAGCCGAGGGGACGGATGGTCTTCACCGCCCTCGTCGGACTGCTCCTCACGATCCTGCCGCTGCCGCCGTGGCTTGCGTTGCTGCGTCCTGCGTTTCTCGTCCTGACGGTACTCTACTGGTCGATCGCCGCGCCGCGCGCCGGTGGGCTCGCACTCGGCTTCGCCTCGGGGCTCACGCTCGATGTGTTTCGTGGCGCGGTTCTCGGACAGCACGCCCTTGCACTCAGCACCATCACATACGTGGCCGTGCGCGAGCATCAAAAGATCCGCTCCAAGCCTGCCTTTCAGCAGATGCTTATCGTCCTCGGAGCCCTGATCGTCTACGAGTTCATCCTGTTTGCGATCGACGGCTGGAGCGGGCACCCGATGACGAGTCCTCTGCGCTGGGTGCATGCCGCAACCGGCGCGCTCGTTTGGCCGCTCGCGACCGCGCTGCTCGAGCGCACCCACTCCCGTCGCTAGCGGGCTCCTCGCATGGTCCGGGGAGTCAGAATCAAGGATCACGGAGCCGAGCAGCGGCTGTTCCTCGCTCGCTCGCTCGTCGCGGGCCTGCTGATCGCGATCGCGACGGTGGCGCTCTTCGGCCGCCTCAATCTCCTGCAGGTCATCCGTCACGACTACTACACGCAGCTCTCGCAGGCGAACCGCGTGCGCGTCGAGCCGATCCCGGCCGCGCGCGGCCTGATGCTCGATCGCAATGGCGTGGTGCTCGCGAGCGGCCAGCCCGCTTATCAGCTCGAGCTCGTGCGCGATGACGTTCCCGATCTCGACTCGACCCTCGAGAGGCTCGCCGCGATCGGCATGATCTCCAGCGACGATCTGCCCGAGCTCAAGCGCACGATCCTCTCGCGGCAGAGCTTCGACAGCGTGCCGATACGGCTGCACATGTCCGATGAGGACGCGGCCCGCTTCGCGGTCGTGAGGTTCGAGTTCCCGGGTGTGGACATCAAGACCCGCGAGACGCGCTTCTACCCGTTCGGCCCGCTCGGCGTGCACGCGCTCGGCTATGTCGGGGCCATCAGCGAGCGTGATCTCGCGCGCATCAACAGTGCCGCGTACGCCGGCACGACGCTCATCGGCAAGACCGGTGTGGAGAGCGCGTTTGAGAAGCCGCTGCACGGAACCAACGGATTCCGCGAAGTGCTGGTGGATGCACAAGGCCGTGCGGTGGACAAGCAGGGAGGGCTCGCGTTTGGCCTGCGAACGCAGGCGCCGGTCGCCGGCAAGGACATGCTCCTCGCGCTCGACCTGAAGACCCAGCAAGTCGCGGAACAAGCGCTCGGCGATCGCCGGGGTGCGGTCGTTGCACTCGATCCGCGCAACGGGGATGTGCTCGCGTTCGTGAGCCACCCGGGGTTCGATCCAAATCTCTTTGCCCGCGGCATCAGCCGCGCCCAGTACGCCGCCCTGGCGAACGATGCCGACAAGCCGCTGCTCGATCGCGTGCTCCGCGGCACTTACGCCTCGGGCTCGACCATCAAGCCGGCGCTCGCGCTCGCCGCCCTGACGGATCACGCCGTCGATCCGAATCGCAAAGTCTTCTGTAACGGTATCTTCCGTCTGCCGGGGAGCCGTCACGTGTGGCGCGCGGACAGGACCGATCCGCGCGGCTGGATCGGCCTCGCGGAGGCGATTTCCCGCTCCTCCGACATCTATTTTTATGGGCTCGCAGCGACGCTCGGAATCGACCGCATTGCGGCGTTCCTCGGTCCCCTCGGCTACGGCAGGGTCACGGGCATCGACATCGGCGGGGAGAAGTCGGGTCTGCTGCCGACGCCCGAATGGAAGCGCAAGGCGTTCAGGCGCCCCGAGGATCAAGTTTGGTTCCCAGGCGAGACGGTCAACATGGGCCTCGGCCAGGGCTATCTCCTCGTGACGCCGCTGCAGGTGGCGCATATCACCGGCGTCATCGCGGAGCGGGGCCGTAGCTTTCGGCCGCGGCTCGTCAAAGGCATGCGCGACCCCGGCGGTCACGTACGCTGGCTCGCTCCCCTCGAGGACAAGCCGATCTTGGGGGTCGCCGATGCGGACTGGAACTTCGTGATCAACGCCATGATCGGCACGACCAAGTGTGACCGGTACTGCGGGACCGCCTGGGTCGCATTCCGCGGAGCCGCGTACACGGCCGCGGGCAAGACCGGAACGGCGCAAGTATTCACCGTCGCTCAGAATGCGAAGTACAACGAGAAGATGGTGCCGGAGCGGCTGCGCGATCACGCCTGGTTCGTCGCCTTCGCACCCGCCGAGGCGCCGCGCATCGCGATCGCCGTGCTCGTGGAGAACGGCGGATTCGGCGCGAGCGCCGCCGCGCCGGTCGCCCGCCAGGTGATGGATGCGTATCTGCTCGGCCCCGACGGCAAGCTGAAGCCGCAATTCGTGCCGGCGCCAGCCGCAGGTCCCACGCCCGATACGCGCACTGCCCGCGCGCTCAAGCGAGCTCCCGCGCCCCGAATCGCTGCGGTCGCCCGGGTACTGGCCGCATCCGGCGCGCCCGCGCTCGCCGATACGCGCGCTCTGAGCGGGCGGGAGTCGTTGCGGTGATCTACGAGGAGCTGACGGACGCCTCACGCGCGCGTCGCACCCTCACGGGCACCGCGCGAACGCTACTCGCTTTGAAGCTCGATGGGCCGCTCCTCATCGGTCTGGCACTCATCGCCGTCTACGGACTCGTCGTGCTCTACAGCGCCTCCGGGCGCAGCGTCGGTACCGTGATGCGCCAGGCCGGACATCTCGCGATGGGCACCGCGGCGATGCTCGCTCTCGCGCAGGTCAATCCGAACGTGCTGCGCCGCATCTCGCCGTGGCTGTACGCGCTCGGCATCGTGCTCCTCTTCGTGGTCGGGGCGATCGGCTACATCGGCAAAGGCGCACAGCGCTGGCTCGATCTCGGTGTGCTCCGCTTCCAACCCTCGGAGATCATGAAGCTCGGTGTCCCGATGCTTTGCGCGTGGTACTTGCGCGAGCGGGCGCTGCCGCCGAGCCTGCTTTCGCTCGTGCTGCTCGCAGCGCTGATTCTGCTGCCGTCGGGACTGGTCGCGATGCAGCCCGACCTCGGCACGGCTGCACTCATCATGATGGCGGGAGTCCTCGTCGTCATCATGGCGGGGCTGCAGATGCGCGTCATGGCGGGGCTAGCCCTGGTCGGCGCGTTCGGCGTGTGGGTCGGCTGGCACTTCATGCACGGCTACCAGAAGGAGCGCGTGCTCACGTTCATCAATCCGCAGTCCGATCCCCTCGGGGCCGGCTACCACATCATCCAGTCGACGATTGCGATCGGCTCGGGCGGGGTATTCGGCAAAGGCTGGATGAACGGCAGCCAGGCGCAGCTCGACTTCCTGCCCGAACGCTCGACGGATTTCATTTTCGCCGTGATTGGCGAGGAATTCGGGCTGCTCGGTCAATGCCTGCTGATTCTGCTCTACGTGTTCGTGGTCGGACGGGCGTTGTATCTGGCGACCCAGACGCAGGACACCTTCTCACGCTTGCTCGCAGGCAGCATCGCACTCACGTTCTTCGTATACGTCTTCATCAACACCGGTATGGTGAGCGGATTGCTGCCTGTCGTCGGCGTGCCGCTGCCACTCGTGAGCTACGGCGGGACCTCGATGGTGACCCTGCTCGCCGGCTTCGGTATTCTGATGTCGCTCTACTCGCACCGGAGGCTGATCGGCTCATAGTGGACATGCGACGCCCGTTTGCGGCCTTGACCGCACCTGCCACACTCGCCGTCAGTCTCGCGCTGGCGCTCGCGGCTGCGCGCGCGACCCCCGCGGCAGCGCAGGGGGCCCCTGCGGCGGCGCGGGCAACTGCAACCGCGGCGCAGCCGGGCGCCTCGAGCCCGCAGGCGGCGACCGCGCAGTCGAGCGGCGCTCCGCTCTTCGATACCGAGCGTTTCGATCCGAAGCGTCCCGAGATCCGCCGCTTCGTTCGCGAGGTGGCGCGCCGCGACGGGCTCTCCCGCCGCCGAGTGTTGAAGCTCATCGAACAAGCGCGGCCCCTGCCGCAGACCCTGGACATCATGACCCGACCACCCGAGCGGGTGCTCGAGTGGTGGGAGTACCGCCAGCACTTCGTCACGGACAAGCGCATCGATGAGGGCGTACGCTTCTGGCTCGAGCACCGCAGAGTTCTCGAGCGCGTCGCCGCCCAGCAGGGAGTGCCGCCGGAGTACATCGTCGCGATCCTCGGCTGCGAGACGTTCTACGGCCGCAATACGGGTCGCGACCGTGTCCTCGATTCCCTCGCAACGCTCGCGTTCGATTATCCGCCGCGCGCGACGTACTTTCGCCGCGAGCTCGAGCAGTTCCTCCTGCTCACCCGCGAGACGCATTTGAATCCGCTCAGAGTCAAAGGCTCGTATTCGGGTGCGATGGGGGCGCCGCAGTTCATGCCCTCCGCATACCGCCGCTATGCCGTCGATGAGAGCCGCAATCACCGGCGCGATCTGTGGACGGACTGGGCAGACGTGTTTGCGAGCGTCGCCAACTTCCTGCGCACCAATGGCTGGCAGCCGGGAGAGCCCGTCATCGCCGATGCGCAGCTCGACCCCGATCCGGCATTTCAGCTCGACTCCCGAGGAGTGCTCTCGGCAAGCCTTGCAGAGCTCAACGCCCAAGGTGTGCACGTCGCACTGCAGCTGCCGGACTCGACCTCCGCGATCCTCGTTCCGGCCGAGCAGGCCGAGGGACCGGCCTATCGCGTCGGTTTCAACAACTTCCGGGTCATCATGCGGTACAACCGCAGCACGCGCTACGCGATGGCGGTGAACGATCTCGCCGAAGCGATCGCGGCCCGCGTTCGCGAAAATCATGACAACGGCAACGCGCGCACGGAGAGCGCCTCCGGAAGTCCGCTGAGCTGATGCGCCCGAGCGCGCGGCTCACGGCAGCCATCCGCTCCTGCGCGCGCTTCGAGTCCGCGCCGGCCGGGCGTGGGCTCGCCGCATGGGCACGACTTGCCCTCGCGGGGGCACTTCTCGCTCCGGCGCTCCTCGGCACGCTGCTTCTCGGAGGCTGTTCGGTTGCGCCGCCCCGTTTCTCGCCGCCCGCGGCGGGCACGCCTTTGCCAGCGCCTCCGGCGGGGGAGACACGCGGCGATCTGCTTGCGATTCCCGATGCGGTGCCGCGCATCGAGCCGCGCAGCAGGTTCGGCAATCCGCCCTTCTACGACGTGCTCGGCCATCGCTACTACGTATTGCCGAGCGCGAGCGGCTACGTCGCGCGCGGCGTCGCCTCCTGGTACGGCCCGACGTTCCACGGCGTGCGCACGGCGATTGGCGAGCCGTATGACATGTACGGCATGACGGCCGCGCACAAGACACTACCGCTGCCCTGCTACGTCCGCGTTACGAACTTGCGCAATGGCAAAAGCGTCATCGTGCGCGTCAACGACCGCGGCCCATTCGTGGCGAATCGTCTGATCGATCTGTCCTACACCGCGGCATTGAAGCTCGACATGGTCCGCGAGGGCACGACACTCGTCGAAGTGCGGGCGATCACACCGGGAGAGCCCTCGAGCTCGGAGCTTACGCGCACTTCCCAGGCGCCATCCCCGGAGCTGTACGTCCAGGCGGGAGCCTTCTCGGTGGAAAGCAACGCACAGCATCTGCTCGCAACACTGCGCGCGGCGGGCTTCGCGAACGCCTTCGTTCTGGCGCGTCCGGAGAGAAGCCGGCTCTACCGCGTGCGAATCGGTCCGGTCGCGACGGTGCCGGAGTACGATGCGCTCATCGCGCGGCTCGAGAAGCTCGGTATTCGAGATGCGCGCCTCGCGCTCGATTGAATCGAGGAGATGACGAGATGGCCGCTCCGCTGCCGATCTGCTATTTGAATGGCATCTACCTACCGCTCGCCGAAGCGCGCATCTCGCCACTCGATCGCGGCTTTCTGTACGGCGATGGGGCCTACGAGCTGATGCCCGTCTATGGCGGCCGGCCGTTCCGTCTGGCAGACCACCGCGCACGTCTCACCCGCAGCCTGGCCGAGCTTCGCATGCAGGACCCATTGAGCGCCGATGAGTGGCGCGCGGTGTTTGCAACTCTGATCGAGCGCAACGGCGGCGGCGATCAGTATGTCTACTGGCAAGTGACGCGCGGTGCGGAATGGGGCCGCAATCACGCGCCGCTTCCGGAAGTGGAGCGTACGATTTTCGCGTTCTGCGCGCCTCTTCCGCGCAATCCTCCGGAGGTGCTCGAGCGTGGCCTCGCCTGCATCACGGCAGCCGACACGCGCTGGGCGCGCCGCGACATCAAATCGGTGGCACTCCTCGCAAATGTGCTGCTGCGCCAGCTCGCCGTCGACGCGAGCTCGGCCGAGACCATTCTGCTCGAGCGTGGCGAGCTGACCGAGGCGTCCTCTTCCGCCGTGCACGTCGTCATCGAGGGCGAGTTGCGCACGCCGCCGCGTACGCAGCGCGTGCTTCCGGGCACCACTCGCAACGTGCTCGAGATCCTCGCCGAGCGCGCCGGCGTTCGACATCGTTCCGCGGGCGTAACGGAAGCCGAGCTGCGCGCTGCGGATGAGGTGCTGCTTTCCGCCGCGACGCGTGAGGTGGTGCCGGTCACGCGGCTCGATGGCCGCCCGGTCGGGCGTGGCACTCCCGGCCCGGTGTGGCGCCTCCTCTATAATGCGCTGCAGAACTACAAGGAGGAGCTGGCGAAGGAGCCCTGGTGAAGCGCACTCCGCTTCTGACCTTCCCGACGGACTACCCGATCAAAGTCGTCGGACGCGCCTCGGCCTCGCTGCGCGCAGAGATCGATGCGATTGTCGGCAAACACGTACCCGACCTCGATCCAACCAGCACGCGCGAGCGGCTGAGCGCGAACGGCAATTTCCTCTCGATCTCGTACACCATCCACGCGGTGAGCGCCGAGCAGGTCAGCGCGCTCGCGGCGGAGCTCACCGCCTGCGAGTCGATCCTGCTCGTGTTTTGACCGAGCTCTGCGCAGGCGGCTGGTTATGTCGATATGCCCGCGTAGTGCTCCGCTTATAACCGGTTTGTAACCGCCGGAAGCTTAACTCACCGCGCCGGGCCGGCTAGGATGGCTCGCCATGTCCATCTCGCTCGATCAGGTCACGAAGCGCTATCAGGGATCGACCGTCGTCAACGACGTCTCGATCGATATCGGCGACGGTGAATTCTTCGTGCTGCTCGGGCCGAGCGGCAGCGGCAAGAGCACGCTGCTGCGCGCCGTTGCGGGTCTCACGGGCGTGGACCACGGGCGCATCTCGCTTCATGGCCGGGACGTGACGCATCTCGCCGCGCGTCGTCGCGGCGTCGGGCTGGTGTTTCAAAACTATGCGCTCTTCCGTCACATGACCGTGGCGGACAACATCGAGTTCGCGCTGCGAGTGCGGCGGATGCGAGCCGCGGCGCGGCGGGCTCGGCGCAACGAGCTGCTGCGACTCGTTGCGCTCGAGGGGCTGGATGATCGGCTGCCCGCGCAGCTCTCCGGAGGTCAGCAACAACGCGTCGCCGTCGCGCGCGCACTCGCTCACAAGCCGGAGGTGCTGCTGCTCGATGAGCCTTTCGGTGCGCTCGATGCAAAGATCCGCGAGGAGCTGCGTCGTACGATCCGCCAAGTGCAGCGCGAGCTCGGAATCACGACGGTCCTCGTCACGCACGATCAGGAGGAGGCCTTCGCGCTCGCCGACCGCATCGGCATCATGAATCTCGGCCGGCTGCTCGAGGTCGGTCGTCCCGATGATCTCTACGCCCGGCCCGCGACTCGCTTCGTCGCGACGTTCCTCGGCGCCGCGAACCTGCTGCTCGCTCGCCAGAGCGCCGACGGCCTCTCCTTCGGCAACGGCCCGCTGATCGTTCCCCATCATGAGCCGAGCTCCCACGGCCGCGCGCACGAAGTGGTGACGGTGCTGCGTCCGGAGGAGATCGAGCTCGCCCCCGCGCGCGATGCATTGCGCAGCCCGTACATGGCCGAGGGAACGGTCGAGGAGATCCTGTTCAGCGGCGCGCTCGAGCGGCTGCGCGTGCGGCTCGGCGACGGGCTCGCAGGCGCGCACGTCGTGCGGTCCGAGAACCTCTCCGAGGAGCCGTATCTCGAGGTGACGCGCACGCAGCACGAGCAGCGAGTGTTTCCGCTTGCGCCCGGCCTGCCGGTCGCACTCGGCGTGCGCCGCTTGCATGTACTGCCGACGCCGCTATCGAGTTTCGTCGCATGGGCTCCGACGGCGGCGCTCGCGGAGACGCTCGCCCGTGAGCCGCTGCTCGCGGAGCTTGCGACACGCATGAAGACCCGAATCGCCATACGCGTGGAGCCTGCGCTCGCCGAGAGTGCGCCCCTGCCGGAGGGAGCCGTCGCGCTTCGCGACTCCGAGGCCGAGGAAACGGACGCGGATTTCTCGGGCGCGGCCGTGATCCGGGGCTCGAACGACGCGCGCGCGGTCGAGTGGTTGCTTGCGCGCGGCGTCGACGAAGTGCTGATTCTGCGCGCGGGCGCGGCCGCGCCGCGGCGCGTGCTCATTCATTGGGTGAACGAGTCCGCGCGTCGAGCGACGCTTGCGGTTTCCGCGAGCCTGTTGCGCCACCTCTCGGCCGAGGCGGTCTACGTCGGCATTCTGCCGGAGCACGAACGCGCCGATGCACCGCGGCCGCTCGGTATGCGCGCACTGCTCGATGCGCGCTCCGAGGCTGCTGCCGACCACGGACTCGACATGCGCACGGAGCTCGGATACGGCGATGTCGCACAGGAGCTCGCGCTGCGTCTTGCAGAGTCGCCCGATCAGCTGCTCATCCTCGGCATATCCGACGCAGCCGATCTCGGCGGACGCTTTGCCGAGCTGCTCACCAATCCGGCATCGCCGCTGCTCATCGTCTACCGACGCTCCGAGCTTCAGGCCGTGCCCGCGCCTCTCGAGAGCTCGTCGCGCGCGGCGAGCGGGCGGCTGAGGTACGCCTAGCGTGGCTGCCGTGAGCGGCGTCGATCGCCGCACGCTCGTCCGTCAACCGAGCGTTCTGCCGGGATTCGGGCTGACGTTCGGATTCACGACGTTCTTTCTGAGCGCCCTCGTGCTGCTGCCGCTTGCAGCGCTCGTCTTCATGGCAGCCTCGATGTCCTGGGGCGAGTTCGTGCACGTGGTCTTGAGCGCGCGCGCGCTCGGCTCTTATCGGCTGTCATTCGGAGCCTCTTTCCTCGCCGCGACCATCAATCTCGTCTTCGGTTTCGTGATCGCCTGGACGCTCGTGCGCTATCGCTTCCCGGGACGCAAAATCGTCGATGCGCTCATCGACATGCCATTCGCACTGCCGACCGCCGTATCCGGCATCGCGCTCACGACGGTGTTCGCACAGAACGGATGGATCGGACAGTACCTCTCGCTCCTCGGGATCCGGGTCGCCTACACCTGGATCGGTGTCACCGTCGCACTCACGCTCATCGGTATGCCGTTCATGGTGCGCACGCTCCAGCCGGCGATTGCGGAAGTGCAGCGCGATCTCGAGGATGCCGCCGAGACGCTCGGCGCGGGGCGCCTGTACGTATTCCGGCGCATCGTGCTGCCGGCCGTGCTGCCGGCCATGCTGACGGGCTTCACGCTTGCATTCGCTCGTGCAGTGGGCGAGTACGGCTCGGTCATCTTTATCGCCGGCAACATCCCGAAGAAGACCGAGATCACCCCGCTCCTCATCGTCATTCACCTGCAGGAGTTCGACTATAAAGGCGCGGCGGCGCTCGGCTCGGTCATGCTCGTCATGTCGTTCGTCGTGCTGCTCACGATCAATCTCATTCACAGCTGGGGCCGGCGGCGTCTCGTCGCCACGGCGCACTGATGGCCGGCGGTATCCCGTTCGCTCTGCGCGAGGAGATCGCTACCCGCCCCGGGCGCGAGACACTCTTCTCCGAGCTCGTGCGCTGGGGCCTCGTCGTGCTTTCCCTCGCCTTCCTCGGAGCGCTGCTGCTCGCCCCGCTCGCGACCGTCTTCGCCGTGGCGTTCGAGCACGGCATTGCAGCGTATTGGAGGACGTTCGCCGATCCCGACACGCGCGCCTCGATCCGCCTCACACTCATCACCGCGGCGGTGGTCGTGCCGCTCAACACGACGTTTGGTCTCGCAGCCGCCTGGTGCATCGCGAAATTCGAGTTCAAAGGCAAAAGCTTCCTCATCACGCTCATCGATCTGCCGCTCGCAATCTCGCCGGTCATCTCCGGCATGATGTTCGTGCTGCTCTTCGGGCTGCAGGGCTGGTTCGGCGCGTGGCTGCAGGACCATGACATCAGCATCATCTTCGCCCTGCCGGGTATCATCCTCGCGACCATGCTGGTCACCTTCCCGTACGTCGCGCGCGAGCTGATTCCGCTCATGCAGCAGCTCGGCAACGACGAGGAAGAGGCCGCGATCACCATGGGCGCGGGCGCCTGGATGACGTTCTTCCGGGTGACGCTGCCGAAGGTGCGCTGGGGCCTCATCTATGGAGTCATTCTCTGCAACGCGCGAGCGATGGGCGAGTTCGGAGCGGTCTCGGTCGTCTCCGGGCACATTCGCGGACTCACCGACACCATGCCGCTCACGATCGAAATCCTGTACAACGAGTACAACTTCGTCGGGGCATTCGCGGTGGCTTCCCTTCTCACCCTGCTCGCTGTCGTGACGCTCGCCATCAAGGCGCTGGTCGAGCGCACGGGCTATAAGCAGCGCTGAGCGAGCGATGGCCGTGGTCACCCGCCGACTCGCCGCTCCCCGCGACCGGTTCGCAGCGGCCGCGTCGCGCCTTGCCGCGGGACTGCGCGGGCTCGCGGGGCGCGTGCGCTTCGATTCCTCGAAGATCTCGCTCTCCTGGTGGCTTGCGGTGAGCCAGGTCGTCATCGTTCTCGCTGTTGCAGGCGGGCTCTCCGCGTACGCGATCGGGCGCCTGCATGATCTCGCCGACGAGCACGGCAAGTCGCGCGTGCAGTTGGCGGGGGCCATGGCGCGGGAAGATTTGCGCCGCATGAGCGAGGATGCCCTTACGCAGGTGCGCGTCCTCGCCGACCGCCCCACACTCGAGCGGCTGCTCGCAGAGGGGCACTCCGAACAGATCGCCCTTTTCCTGCGACGTTTCTGCGATGCGAACACCATCGATGGCTGCGCGGTGTTCGATTCCGGCAATCTCATCGCGCAGGCCGGCACACCGTTGCCGTGGAGCGAGGTGGCCGATGCGAGCATGGAGCAGGGTCCGAGCTTCCTCGCGGCACCCCCCGGCGCCCCGGCCCCGATGCTCGGCGCCTCCGCCCCGCTGACCGGACGCCCTACGGCCCGAGTATTCGTCGCCCGGCTGCTCGGGGACCGCCTCGCAAAGACGCTCACGCAGCAGGTAGGGCTCCCTATCCGGCTCGTCGACTACCGCGCCTTCGCCAAGGCGCCGGTCGATCCCCTCACGGCACTGCACACCGCCGGGCTCGCCGACGGCAACTCGGCGGTGCAGCGGATCAAGACGCTCGATCTGTACGCCGCGAGCTTTCCGCTCTTCGCCTCGACGGGCGAAGCCATAGCACTGATTGAAGTGCGCCTGCCCGCCGCAACCATCGACAGCTCCGCGAGCCGCTTGATCCGCCATCTGCTCATCACTGCGCTCGTTCTCGTGGTGCTCGCCGTTCTCGCCGGCATCCTGCTCGGGCAGTACGTGACAGGCCCGGTGCAGGCGCTGACCGATGCCGCCGTGCGGCTCGGCCGCGGCGATTTCTCCACCTCGATTCCGAGCGGTGGGGCGGCCGAGGTCGGGGCGCTCGCGCGAACGATGGAGGATATGCGTCGCAACCTGATCGATCTCACGGGTACGCTGCGCCGCCGTGAGGCCGAAGCGCAGGCCGTGCTCGGTGGCATCGTCGAGGGCGTCTACGCGGTCGATCGCGACCGCATGATCCGCTATCTCAATCCTCAGGCCGCACGCCTCCTCGGCATCGATGCGGCGCAGGCGGTCGGCCGGTTCTGCGGCGACGTATTGCTGCCTTGCGCGCTCGATGCCAGCGGCACGCGACCGTGCGAGGTCTCCTGCCCGATCGTCCAGGCGCGCTCGGAAGGCACCGCGCGCGCCGTCGAGCATTTGCAGACCGCGCGACGCGGGATGCGCACTACGCTCATCACGAGTTCCGGCCTCGTCGAGGGGTTGCAGGTGCAGGTGATCCGGGATGAGACCGAGCTCGAGGCCGTGCGCCGGGCGCGCGACTCGGTGCTCGCGAACATCTCGCACGAGTTCCGCACGCCGCTTGCGGCGCAGCTCGCCTCGATCGAGCTGCTGCGCGAGCGCCTCGCGGGGAGCGGCGCCGAGCACGAGCCGCTCGTGCGCTCGCTCGAACGCGGGACACTGCGACTGACCCGCCTGATCGACAATCTGCTCGAGAGCGTCCGCATCGAGTCCGGCCAGCTCGGTATCCGCCGCCAGAGCGTCGAGCTCGCCGAGGTCATCGAGGAGGCGCAGTCGCTCGTCGGCTCGCTTTTGAGCTTGCGGCAGCAGACCCTCGAGGTGAACCTCCCGGAGGGACTCGGCCACATCAGCGGCGACCAATCGCGTCTCACGCAAGTTTTCGTGAACCTGCTCGCGAACGCGAACAAATTCGCCCCCGAAGGGAGCGTCCTCAGGATCGGCGCCGTTCAGCACGCCGAGACGATCGATGCGTGGGTGGAGGATGAGGGCCCGGGCGTGTTGCCGAGTGAGGGCCGCGTGATTTTCGAGCCCTTCCGGCGCGGCGCCGGCGAGGAGCCCGAGCCGGGCGGTCTCGGTTTGGGTCTCTGGATCGTCAAATCGATCGTGGACCGCCACGGCGGCTCGATCGCCGTGACGCGCACGGCCGAGGCGCGCACCCGCTTCACGGTGACGCTGCCTCTCGAGCGCGCGGGATGAAAGTGCTCGCCGTCGATGACGACCGCGATCTGCTCGAGCTGATCGGGTTCGCGCTCGCGCAGGCAGGCTTTCTCGTGGTGAAGGCCGCGGATGGCCCGAGCGCGGTGCGCGTGTTCGACGCTGAGGCTCCGGACCTGGTGGTCCTCGATATCAACATGCCGGGCGCGAGCGGCTTTCAGGTCTGCGAGGCGATCCGCGCGCGCTCGAGCGTGCCGGTCATGATGCTCACGGTGCGCAGCGAAGAAGAAGACCTCGTCAAGGCGCTCGAGCTCGGAGCCGACGACTACCTCACGAAGCCCTTCAGCCCGAAGACGCTGCTCGCGCGCATCCGAGCACTGCTGCGCCGTGCCGGAATGGAGAGCAGCGCGCCACCGCTCGCTTCCGGCCGGGTCGCGCTCGATGTCGAGGAGCACACCGTGCGCATCGGTGGCGGCGAGCCGGTCCGCCTCACCAAACTCGAATTACGGCTCCTGCAGATGCTGCTCTCGAACGCCGGACGCACCGTAAGCTCCGACCGCCTGCTCGTGCACATTTGGGGCCATCGCAACTCCGGCGACCGCCAGCTTCTCAAACAGCTCGTTCATCGCCTGCGGCAGAAGATCGAGGTCGATCCGGCGCTGCCGCGGCATCTGCAGACGGCCGCAGGCGCCGGATACAAGCTCGTCGTGGAGTGAGGCGCGAGCGGAGGCACGCGGCGCGGGCGCCCAACTGGCACCTCTCACCTGAGGCCGCACGCCACTTGAGCGTTGCACGCCGCCGCCTCGCGCCGTTCAGCTCGTGCCCCAGACTTCGCGGGCTGTCTCGACGACGAGCTCGAGCTTGCGGCGCTCAACCTCCGGTGAGATCGAATTGCCCTTCTCGGTGCTCGCGAATCCGCATTGCGGGCTCAAGCCGAGCCTCTCGAGCGGCACGTACTTCGCAGCCTCCTCGATGCGCCGTTTGAGCGCGTCCTTCGACTCGAGCTCGGCTCGTTTGGTGCTGACGAGACCGAGGACGATGCGCTTGTCCGGCGGGGCGTATCTCAAGGCCTCGAAGCTTCCCGCCCGTGCCGTGTCATATTCGAGAAAATAGCCGCGCACGTGCGGCTGCGCGAAGGCGGCCTTCGCGATGGGATCGTAGCCGCCCTCGGCCATCCACATGCTCTGATGATTGCCGCGGCACGTGTGTACGGTGACGACCATGCCCGGCGGAGCGCCTGCGGCAATGGCATCGACCACCTCGGCATAGTGCCGGATCGCGCGATCCGGATCGATCCCATCGGCACGCACGCGCTCGCGAATGCGCTCATCGCAGAGGAAGGCGAATACGACCTCATCGATTTGCAAATAGCGGCAGCCGGCCGCCGCGAGGGCCTGCATCTCCGCGTGATATGCCGCGACGATATCGCTCCAAAACTCATCGATGTTCGGATAGATGCTCTCGGGTACGGTCCTCGGTCCGCCGCGCATGTGAATGTACGTCGGCGATGGAATGCAGAGCTTGGGCATTCCCTTCTTGACGGTCGCCGCGAGGAATTCGAAATCAGCCACCGCGATCGCGCGCGTGCGCCGAATCTTGCCGTTCACGACGAGCATCGAGCGCGTCTCCCCACGCTCGCCGTGCTCGCCGTGGAACGGGATGGCGTAGCTCGCATCTGCCAGCGCGATGCCCTCGAGCCGGAGCAGGAAATCCACGAGGAAGTGACCGCGCCGCAGCTCCCCGTCGGTCACGGCCGGCAGGCCGACCGACTCCTGCATCTCGACCGCCTCGCGGATTGCCGCATCCTCGATGGCCCGCCGCTCCTCCGGCGAGACCTCACCCCGACGTGCGCGCTCGTGTGCAGCCTGCACACTCGCCGGGCGCAGGAGGCTGCCGACGTGGTCCGCTCGAAACGGTGGTCCGGTCGGGCTTGGCTGTGACATGTGGCTCGATGCGCGATTGAATCGATGAAGGCCTGGCGCGCGGCGAGCTTAACAAACTTAACGTTGGGGAGAGGATCGCCTTCGCATGCGACATTACCGATCTCGTATGCGGGACAGGCACCTATCTCGGGATGCGCCGACTCACGCGATGCGGAAGTGTCCCGCTGCAGCCATGCTGCACTGCACGAGGTCACCGGGGCGGCACGAGCATTGCTTTCAATGCCGCCGGCTTCGTCTTCCCGAGAGGTAGGCGCCATGGGCACCCGTGTAACCGTTGCCGGCCATCCGATTCATGCGATGCTGGTAAACATACCGATCGGACTCTGGATCTTCACGCTGACCTCCGACGTCGTCTTCGCCGTGACGGGAGATCCGCGCTGGGAGGCGACCGCTCTCTTTACGTTGGCGGGCGGAATTGCCGGAGCGCTTCTTGCCGCGGTGCCGGGGCTGCTTGATTTGCTCGGTCTCGAGTCCTCCGATGCACGGCGCATCGGCATCTTTCACATGTCCCTGAACCTTGCGATCGTGGTCGTGCAAGCGATCAATTTCGCGCTGCGCGCCACTTCGAGCACCGGGCAAGCCGACACGAGTCTCACCTTTGCGCTCTCGGCTCTCTCGGTGGCGGCGTTGCTCGTTTCGGGCTGGCTCGGAGGGCAGCTCGTGCACGTGCTCGGTGTGACCCAGCCCGGTCACGACGAATCCCACGCCCCGCAACGCGATCGACTGCATCAGCAGACCTGATCTGCCCACTTGCCGGCGGCTGATGCGGCTGATACTCCTCATCGGCTCCTTGGCGAGTCTCGCTCTGAGCGGCTGCGCGGGCGCCAAGCTTCTTCTCGCGCCTCCCTCGAAGCCACCGGCCAGAGGCGCGGGAACGACCGTTCGAGGACCTGCTTACGCGCCGAATGCCGTCACCCACGGTGCAAGCGATCCAACCGCTGACTGGGTGACGTACAACAAGACGCTCGCGGGCAACCGCTACTCGCCCCTGGCAGGGATCACGCGCGAGAACGTCGGCTCGCTGCGGCGCGTGTGCGCGTTTCAACTCGATCGCCCCGCAAATATGCAATCGTCGCTGCTTGCGATCGAAGGCACGCTTTACTTCACGACTCTCGAAGACACCTACGCCGTCGATGCGACCGATTGCAGGCTGCGCTGGCGGCACACATACCATCTCGCGCGCCGCCCGCGGTTCGATCCGAACGAGGTGAATCGCGGCTTGGGATGGCTTGACGGACACCTGTATCGAGGCTCGAACGACGGCCGCCTCTACGCGCTCGATGCCGGCACGGGAGAAGAGCTGTGGAACGTCGCGATCGGTGATCCCAAAACCGGTGAGACGTTTCCGGCGGCACCCGTCGGCTGGAACGGCCGCGTGTACATCGGCAACGCCGGTGGAGACTACTTTGGCGTGACGGGCCGCATGATGGGGTTCGATGCGGCGACCGGAGGCCGGCAATGGAGCGCCGATCTCGTGCCGACGGCAGGGCCGCCGAGTCAGACCTGGCCGCCGGTCACTGCAACGCATCCGCAATCCGGCGGCGCCACCTGGACTTCCTATGCTATCGATACGCAGCACGGACTGTTGTATGCATCGACCGGCAACGCCGCGCCGGATTTTCTCAAATCCGCCCGCCCAGGTCAGAACCTGTATACCTCCTCAGTCGTTGCACTCGATCTCGGGAGCGGCGAGCTGAAGGCTTGGCGCCAGCTCGTGACCCGCGACGATTTCCACGATTGGGACATCGCCGCGCCGCCCGAATTGATCGATACCTCCGACGGCCGGCATCTGTTGATCGCAGCGGGCAAAGACGGTTATTTGTACGCGCTCGACCGCGAAACGATGCGGCTGCTCTACAAGACGCCGGTCACGACGATGCAAAACGTGGAGGTGCCGTTGACGGCCGAGGGAACGCGCTACTGCCCCGGCATCGATGGTGGCGTCGAGTGGAATGGACCTGCCTATTCAGCGCAAACGAATGCGTTTTTCGTCAACGCGATCGACTGGTGCGTCACTGTGGCCGTGCGTCCGGCCGCAGAGCTCGAAGGCCGCGAAGGACTCCCGTGGACCGGCGCGAAGGATCGGTTGCATCCCTTCGGCCTGCAGGACAAGCATCGCAGCGGCTGGGTCACTGCGGTCAACGCCACGAACGGCGCAGTTCTCTGGCGATATCACGCTCGCGCCCCACTCGTTTCCGGGATTACGGCCACCGCCGGAGGCGTCGTCTTCACCGGTGACATCGCCGGCGATTTCATCGCGCTCGATGCCGCGAGCGGTAACGTTCTGTGGCGCCACGACACCGGCCAGCCGATCGGCGGGGGCGTGATTTCCTATGCTGTCGGTGGCAAGCAATACATTGCCGTCGCTTCCGGCATGCGCTCGAAAGTCGGCTGGCAGATCGATAGCACCCCACCGAAGGTCATCGTCTTTTCACTGCCTTGAGAGCGGCGTTGGGCGAGACCTGTCGCACCGAATCGCCGCTGTCGTCTAGTGATACGTGACGGTCAACACGGGCGCGCGGTCCGGACGGTCCGCTTGTGTGGTGTCATCTACCTCCATCAACACGCCGATCGCGGGACCCAGGTCTTCCATGATTCTGACCTGGAAGTCGACGAGGCCGAGCCGCTGTGCCTGGACCATGAGTTGCGTTACGTCGACTGAGACGTACTGGCCGATGTCCGCACCGGTCACGTCCCCGGACACGAGCACTGCAGCCAGGGACGGTTGAGCCGCCCGATCGAACTGGTCGGGGGTCAACAACGGCGGCTGGAACGAGACGAGCTCGACGCGTACCGGAAGGCTGCCACCGGTCGGGTTCAGGTCATCGACGAGCACCTCGAGATATGCCGAGTCGATGATTGCATTGCCAGGCACTCCGTCCGGGCCGTTGAGCGGAAAGTCGAGGAAAGCCCGGAATTCCGTTCCGGCGCTGGGATCGATCCCCGCCAGTACCGTTTGGACGCTCCCGGACATTCCTTGCGTAACCGTGAATGAGGTCGCCGATGTCTGCTCGATGTCCCCGTCATAGGCCGGGTCGCTGAGGATGTGAGTGACGACCTGCTGTGGAGGCGCAGGCACATACCCTCCGCCGCCCCCATCGCTACCCCCTCCGCAGCTGCTGAGACAGGAAAGGACACAGAGTATGCCAATTGACCCGGCAGTCAGGCGCACAGCGGCGTCCTCCCTATCCCAGTCGCGCTTGATTTCCGCCCCAGCGACGGCCGGGGCGCGACTACGCTCGTGGAATCGTAAACGCGCTCGAGCTCGCCGGGGTTCCTGCGGCCGATGACCTTGTGCGCTATCGCGGCCGGGTTCCGATGACGCGTCGCCTCGAGAACGATGTAAGCCCTGCCCGATCTGCGCAACGCGAGCGCCAATTCCGGCGGGAGGATGATTGCGGCCGTGACTGGGCAGTCGCGACAGAGCCCTTCTCGTAACGAACATCGCAGGTTCTCTAGCAGGCTCGCCCGGCCATCGGAGCTGTCGCCTTTCGCGAGTGTCACGGACTTCAGTTGAGCCGCAGTCCATAAACCGGGGTGTCGATGTGCCTGATCAGCAGCGCCACGTCGACCGAACCCCAGCTCACCACCCGAAACCTCCCGAACGTGTGGCGCCAATTGCTCGCGTGTCGGGAGATAGCTTTGGCATCTTCGACCGGGTTCAACCCGGCACCGATATATCGCTTCCACCGCCATTCGCCCGCAATCAGGGACGACCAGCCCGATCCGTGTGGCGCCGCGATCGTGTGGAAAGCAGCCCCATCCTCCGGGGAGTAATAGATCAATCGATCGAGGCTCGGCGCGTACTCGAATGCGGCGCATTCTGCAATGCCCGATCGAAGGCCGCTAGAACGCAACGGTACTGCCGGTGCCGCCGGGTCCGAGGGATTGATCGCAAACAGAGCGTCGCGCTGATGTACAAGCGCCACGATGACATCCCGCGTTGGGTCCATTTGCATCGCGTTGTGATTGGCAATGCCCGGGAACTTACTCGGGTATAACGGTCCCCAGCGGCCAAAAGTACCATCCGCATGAGCACCGTCCGGGCAAAAGCCGATAAAGGCGTTGCCCGCCCCATCATCGCCTGAGTGGCCCCACAGAACGCGCCGCGAGGTGTCCCAGGTTGTAAACCCTCCGGAGTTCAGAATCGCAGAATCATGTAACGGACCGCGACGCCACTGGCGGCGATCAAGGTTGAACATGTGCGGAATGGCGACAGCCCTGGGGTGGGGACCGAGCTCGGTGTTGCCCTTCAAAATCAAGTAGTCATTGCCGACTTCGTCATACTGCACGTAGCCATAAGTATGCGGGGGAAGCGGGGAGCCGTCCGGATACTCAGCATTCGGATAGAACGCACCGGCTCCGTATTCTTCCGGGCCACCCCGAGTGAATCCGTCCGAGATTCGCCCCCACTCTCGCCTCGCGATATCAAATGCGTGAACATCGGAGCCAAAGTAGTCGTTGTGGCCTCCTCCGAAGACAAGCAATGAGCCCGAGTCACCGAGGCGCGTGGCGAGCACCGCACCGTTCCATGCCTCGGTAATCCCCGGAAACCCGTTTCGGCCACTCCACGGCGCATGGACATAGTGGCCGGTCAGCCGACGCAGGATCGCAAAGGGTCGCCGCGCAGGATTCAGACCGAGATCGCGAGCTGGATCACAGTCACTCAGATAACGAGTACCAGCGCTCGTGGCAGGCAGCCCGAGATCCGGTCTATCACCTGACAGGCGATACCACCTTCCGATCCTCATTGCACCCAGCCACTGCGGGGCTCGCGGTTGCAACGGTCTTTGGTCGTGCACCATCTACCCTATACGTTACGGACGAAGTCTCGAATTTGCGATCCAGCTGCGAGCCGCTCGACCTGCTCGAACTTGCAGCGTGCGTACGACGGCGCAGCCGAGGCGGACGACAGGGCTATTCGCCCGCGTATCCTGCTTCAAGCTGGTGCCGAACAGCTAGGATGGGGACGCTATCTTCGGCTGGAAGCCAGCGGTACTTCGCGATATCGCCGTAACATCCGCGCGACAGGACGAGTTCGCGCCTGCCCTTCTCGCCAGCTTTTCCAATCAGCGGATGGTCCGCCAAAACCTCAAGGGCCTTACGAACGCTCAGGACCTGCTCACGTGCTTTTCGGGGGTCTTCGGCGATGAGGCCAAGCAGTGGCTCGAGAGCCGCGCGCGCTCGTTGAGTCATTTCGACCGTCGCCATGCACGAGCCTTGGGACGGCGCACCTTTGTGCCGGACGCCCGCGCAGCCAGGTAGTCGAACGTCGCAGCCAGCTCGAAGGCCTTTCCGCTGGACATGGCTTCTTCCTCTGAACATGCTGCTTCGTCCGCGAATCGCGCCCTCACCTCGGCTCGCTCCGCCTCGCGCGCCAGCGCATCGACCACGAACGCATGGGGTGTCTTGCGGCGGAAGCGACTTCGAGTACCACGCCTCGATCTATGACGTCGTCGTTCATCCCGAGTATCAAGGCCGTTTGTCGGCTCCCGCATAATGAAGAGCTACTATCCTCACTTCCGGTGTGGCGCATCCTGCTCGTAGCGGATGCCAACGCCAGGCCATTCTACGAGCGGCTTGGCTTTGAATGGTTTGGAGACGTGCTCGCGCGAATCGATCGGA
>Ga0134128_10002517_pt1 | contig 22656 bp, 16 predicted proteins | sample KB31754_FD_96462 | JGI IMG/M metagenome (GOLD analysis project Ga0134128, IMG submission 96462) | Terrestrial soil microbial communities with excess Nitrogen fertilizer from Kellogg Biological Station, Michigan, USA - KB3-175-4 | ecosystem: Environmental > Terrestrial > Soil > Unclassified ... | reverse complement strand
TCCATGAGCGAGACGCTCGAGCTCCTTCACTGGGCACTGTCAGCCAGTCCTGTCATTGCCAACGCGATGGGCTCTTATACGCTGAATTGCCTCCTTCCGGTGGCACCCCTCCTCCCGAAAAACCGCGACCACCCAACCGTCCTTGGATGGATCAGTCGCGACCGACGCTTCCTCAAAGCTGAGTCAACGGACGCTCACGATTGCCGCAACTGTCGGGTATCGATCGGCAGCCGCCTCACTCGCGTCCCGGTGGCCGCAAACACCGCATTCGCGATGGCGGGCGCAATCAGCATTGCGCCGAGCTCCCCGGCGCCGCTCGGACTCTCCTCACTCGGCACGATGTGAACTGCGATCTGCGGCGCCTGGTACAGCCTCAGCACCGGATAGTCGTGAAAATTACTCTGCACGATACGTCCCTCCTCGACAGTGATCTGCGCGTAGAGCGCGGCGGTGAGCCCGAAGTTGATGCCGCCTTCGATCATCGCTCGCACCCCGTCCGGGTTGACGGCAAGCCCGCAGTCGATGGCACCAACGACACGCAGCACCCTGACCGTGCCATCCTCGAGCACTTGCACCTCGGCAATCTGCGCATGCACAGTGCTGTCATACCGGCAGGCAATACCGCGACCATGCCGCGCCGGCAACGGGGTACCCCACCCGGCCTCATTGGCGGCAAGCTGCAGCACTGTGCGAAGCCGCTTCGCCTGCGGGTCATGCTCGGGCAGCAGGTCCAGCCGAAACTGCAGCGGATCGCGACCCGCGAGATGCGCCAGCTCATCGACGAAGCATTCCTTGGCGAACGGTGTGTAGGAGGATGACACCCCTCGCCACCAGGAGCGTGGCACCCTGGATTCCAACGGCGCATAGTCGATCCGGCAGTTGGCGATCGCATAGGGAGCCACATCGGCTCCATACCATTCCAAGGCGGCAATGGTCGCAGGGTCGCGCAATTTCTCGGGCGTCTCGACCATGTTGGTGTAGAGGTTGGTAGCGGCGATCGGCGTGGTGACCACGCGCGTCTCCCACGCCACGGGGCGGCCCGAGGCGTCGAGGCCTGCCCGCAGGCGCTGGTAGTTGTAGGGACGGTAGAAATCGTGCTGCATGTCATCCTCACGAGTCCAAACCAGCTGCACCGGCTGCCGCAGCCGCGCGGCGACCTGCCAGGCTTCGGCTGCGTAGTCCCACTGGTAGCGGCGGCCGAACGAGCCTCCCGAGAGCATCGTGTGGACCGTGACCCGCTCCGGAGCCAGACCCGCGAGGATCGCGATTTCCGCCTGGATCTCATCGGCAAATTGCGTCGGCGACCAGACCTCGACTGCTTCCTCGCGCGCGTGCACGGTCGTATTCATCGGCTCCATGGTGGCGTGCGCCTGAAAGGGCGACTCATAGTCCGCCTGCCATATCCTGGCCGCGGAGCCCAGCGCGATACGCGCATTGCCTCGATCGAGCGCTACATAGATTGCCGCGGCAGCCGCTCCCGCCTCGGCCAGACGATGGATTTCCTCGCTGCTCTCCCGATCGGGCCGCTCCTCGCTCCAGCGCACCGTGAGCGCCGCTCTTCCTTGAAGCGCCGCCCACGTGGAGTCGGCGACTACGGCGACTCCGCCCGCAGTATTGATGCGCCGCGGCAGCGGCGGGACCGGGAAGACCGCTCGTACGCCGGGTACTTTGTAAGCTGCCGCCGCATCGAAGTGCGCCAGCTTGCCGCCGAAGTATGGGCAACGTGCGATCACGGCATTGAGCATGCCGGGCACGCGCACATCGATGCCGAAGCACGCTTGTCCCGTGACCTTGCTCAGTAGGTCGACGCGCGCTACTGGGCGTCCGATATAGCGAAACTCCTTGCTGGGCTTCAAGCGCACGCCGCCACGCGGCAGCGGCCTCAAGCGCGCGGCCGCACTCGCCAGCTCACCGTAGCTCAGGCGGCGGCCACTGAGCCTGTGCCGGATTGCTCCATTACGGGCACTACACTCGCTCCGCGGGACATCCCAGTGCGCGGCGGCAGCCCTCAGCAGGAGCTCGCGCGCCTGAGCCCCTACCCTGCGCAGGTGATCAAACGAGGCAGCAACCCCGCCGCTGCCTGCGGTATGCAAGCCCGGGTAAATCGAGGGAATCGTCGGTGCCTGCCGCACGCTGATCGTGCTCCAGTCGACCTCGAGCTCTTCGGCGATCATCATCGCGCTGTAGGTCCACGCACCTTGTCCGAGCTCGGGCTTTTCGGCCAGGATCTCGATGCGGTCGTCGGGCGCGATCCGCAGCCACGCGTTGAGAGTGCGGGCGGTGACGCCGATCCCCCCCTCCTGCGATCCGCGGGATGCGGGCCAATGGAAACCCAGCAGCAGGCCCGCCGATGCATGGGCGCTCCTTCCGAGAAACTCGCGCCGCTTCACGCCGACACCTTTTCCCGCTCAGATACCGGCAGCAGCACGCTCGATGGCGCGCAGGATCCTCTGGTAGGTACCGCACCGACACAGATTGCCGCTCATCGCCGCCTCGAGCTGCTCACGGGTAGGATGCGGGTACTGGGTCAGGAGGCTCGCCGCCTGCATGATCTGTCCCGACTGGCAGTAGCCGCATTGCGGCACTTGCTCGGCGATCCAGGCGCGTTGCACCGGATGCGACGCGTCCGCGGACAGGCCTTCGATGGTGGTGACCTTCCGGCTCCCTATCGATCCTACCGGAACCTGGCAGGAACGCACGGCAACACGGTCCAGATGGACCGTGCAGGCGCCGCACAAGCCCATGCCGCACCCATACTTGGTACCCGTGAGCCCCAGAGCATCGCGCAGCAACCACAACAATGGAGTCTGCGGATCGACCTGTAGGGTGAGCGTCCGCCCGTTCACCGACAAAGTCACGCTTCTCATCGGCGCCTCGTGTTTTCGAGTTCGAGCGAACCGTAGCATCACACAAGGGCAGCGGTATCGCTCTGCGTGATGAATCGTTGCCCACCGGTGACGAAGCGTAGGCTTGCCACTTCTCGCCGTGATTACGCTAGGATTTGGCGCGGCGGGCTCTCGCCCGTCAGGTGCGATCAACGATTCAATGACAGAAGAAGCGCAAGGTATCGACGGCGCAGGTAAGCGGCGAACCGTGCGCGCGATATGGCCGTTGTTCGCAGCCTGGCCACCCGCGACGCTTCTGTTTGCGACGCTGTGGTATGCCTATGATGCAACCCGGTACAGCGCCAGTCCGTACGCGTACTACCTGGGTTGGTCATGCCTGATGTGGGCTCCTGCGCCACTGGTGCTGTGGCTTGCGCACCGCCGGCCTCTGCAGGCTCCCACCCGGATGCGGTGGCTCGCGCTCCACTTAACCACCAGCTTCCTGCTGAGTACGTTGCTGGTATTGATCGAGGCGGGCATCAAATGGCTGCGCGATCCAAGCGAGATGCTGCTCTCTGCCTCGATAGCGCATTACTTCCGCCAGCATGTACAGCTCTACGTGCTCACGTATTGGACGGTTCTCGCCGGCGCCGGGTTCTATCGCGCTCATGAGCGGGCACGCGAGCGCGAGCTGGCTACCACCCGGCTCGAAACACAGCTGACGGCCGTGCGGCTCGAGGCACTGAGCGCTCAACTGCAACCGCACTTCCTCTTCAACACACTGCAAACGGCAGTAACGCTCGTACACGAGGACCCTCAGGGCGCCGAAGACGTGCTCTTGCGCTTGAGCTCGCTGCTGCGTGCCTCGCTCTCGGAATTCCGGACCCCGGAAGTGGCGCTGCGCAAGGAGCTCGAGTTTCTCGACTGCTACCTCGGCATCCAGCAGCGGCGCTTTGGCGAGCGATTGCGCTTCGAGCTCAAGGTGGACGAGCGTGTCCTCGATCTGGCAGTCCCGAGCCTGGTGCTGCAGCCGCTGGTGGAGAATGCGATCCGCCACGGCGTGGGCACCCATCGCGGAGCCGATCTGGTCACGGTCAATGCCCTCAGGGAGGCCGATCAGCTGACACTCGAGGTCAGGAACTTCCTTGGGCGGCTGAACGGCGAGCCCGAGCGACTGCTGACACGTGGCGTAGGTCTTGCCAACACGAGCGCTCGCCTTCGGGAGCTTTACGGGCAGCAGCAGAGCCTGCAGCTGCTGCGACTCGAGCCCGGCGGGGTCTGTGTCCGGCTGCGGTTTCCGGCGCGGGCCGTGCGCAGGGATCCCGGCACGACCGAGGCGAGGCCATGAGAGTTCGCGCCCTGATCGTCGATGACGAGCCGCCGGCCCGCCAGCGGCTGCGTCGCCTGCTCGAGCCCGATCCGGACATCGAGCTGATCGGAGAGTGTGACAACGGCGAGGCTGCGGTCGAGGCGATCATCACCCGGCAGCCGGACCTGGTGCTTCTCGATGTGCAGATGCCGGAGCTGAACGGTCTCGACGTCATAAAGCGCGTGGGCGTCGAGCGCATGCCGGTTACGATTTTCGTGACCGCCTACGAGCGCTACGCCGTCAGCGCATTCGAGGCTCATGCGCTCGACTATCTGCTCAAGCCCTTCGGCAAGGAGCGCCTCGCCGCCGCAGTCACTCGCGCCAAGCGCCAGATAGCGGACTCGCAGCACCGCGAAGCGCTGCGCAATGCGCTGGCAACGTTGCAGGCAGAGAGTCGCTTCAGCGAACGGCTGGCGGTTGCGCAGAACGGGCGGGTCGTGTTCGTCAACGTGGCGGACATCGACTGGATCGAGGCCGATGGCAACTACACGCATCTCTTCATCGGCAACGATCGGCGCTACGAGATCCGCGAGAGCCTGACCTCTCTCGAGCGCAAGCTCGATCCCCGATACTTCGTGCGCATCCACCGCTCCACCATCGTCAACATGCGCAGCATCAAGGAGATCCACCGCTGGTTCCATGGTCACCATCTGGTTGTTCTGGCGTGCGGCAAGGAGCTGCGCATGAGCCGCTACCAGCGTGAGGCGCTCGAGCGCCTCGGGATACGTTAGCGGTTCTCTTGGATGCTAAAGCTAAACGGCCGCCACGAGTATTTCTTCTCCTCCGACCGGTGGAAGAAGGCCATCCGTTCTGCCCGTGAAGTACCGCTCGCTCAGATTCGCTGCGGATACATATTTTACGTCTCTGAAACCCGCTTGACGTCCCAGGGCCAGGATCTCCGTCGGCCTGAAGAAGCTGATAAATGGCGTTCCGCATCGGGGCCGACCAGCCGCAGGCCGATATCGTCCTCGAAAATGTGAGGCGGGGGATCGGCTCGCGCATGCAGCTCGCGCCACAGCGCGACGCGGACCGCAGTGCTGTCCGGTGCAGGTGCTTCATTTTGAACTGACATCGGTTGAGCTGGCTCGCCTCCCCCTCAAACGTGACCGTATTTCTCGAGCGCTTCAGCCAGAGTGAGGCCGGCGGAGAGCTCGGACCGGATCGCAATCTCCGTTCGCGTCAGCTTTTCCGCCTCGTCCAACACATGCGGAACGAGCGCCGCCGGAATGACCACCACCCCATCCTCATCCGCCAGGATGAAATCTCCGGGCGATACGCTCACCTCCCTGGTCGTGGCTCCCCGGATGGGAACCGGAACCTGTGAAGCGCTCACCTTCCAGCGGCCTATCGACTGAATGGGCGTCCGATACCGAGCGTAGACGGGGAACCCCAGTTGACCGATCCAACGCACATCACGCACCCCGCCATCCACCAGCGCCCCCACACACCCGCGCTCCTTCATTCCGGTCGCGATGAGCTCGCCAAAGTAGCACACGCCTTCTCCATCCCCTGCCCACACTGCCACGTCACCTGGAGAGATACCTTGGCAGGCACGCATCTTTTCCGGATCACCGGTCTGCGTGTAGGACATCATTTGCCCCAAAATCGTGTACGCCCACCCGGCAAGTCGACCCGCCGTGCTTGGATAGGGTGAGAAGTCAGCCGAAAGTCCCTGATTCGGATATCCCAGCTTATCGAGCACGTCGGCGACATTCGAGGTATCGACGCCGAGAAAGCGCACGCGGAGCGCCTCCCGCCTCGCGAGGGACTCGGAATCTGCTGTTGCCGGCGGCGTGCTGGAGTCTGTATTCGAATACTGCATGGAGATCGTCCGGGTTGAACCTGTGAACGTCGCTTCAGCAACCTCGAGTACCTGTAACGGCTTCCGTCAATACCTCCGGGCCCGCGCCAAGACGGCGGGCGCCGTCGCTCAGCATACGGCGGAACTCGTGCGCGCCGGGCTCACCCACGTACAAGCCCTGCATGTGGCGCACGACGGCTGACAGTCTTTCACCGCGCGCCAGCTGACGCTCGGCGTAGCCTTGCATACGCTCTATGGCACGCGCACGGATGACGGCGTCAGGGATGTCCGGGTTATCCAGGTGCGCTTCAGCACCGAACAGGAGCGCATCGAGCCGGGCGAGGAGAAGCGGTCGGTGATAGGCCTCGCGCCCGAGCATGATGCCGTCCAGGCCCCCGAGCGCTCTCAGGATTGCGTCCGGCTCGCGCAGGCCGCCGTTGATCACCACCTGCAAAGCGGGAAACGTCTTCTTGATCTGGCTCACGACGTCGTATTGCAGCGGAGGTATCTCCCGATTGTCCTGCGCCGACAGTCCGCCCAACACCGCTTTACGCGCATGGACGATCACTGCGTCGCAGCCGGCATCGCGCACCGCGCCCACAAAGCCGTGCAGCTCGGCTCGCTCCCCGTCCCCGAAGCGATGGCTGGCCTCGATGGCCGCCCTGCCCCGGCCCTCGATGACTCCGATCCGCATTTTTACTGTCACCGGCACGCGAACGGCTGCGCGCATGGCGGCCACGCAGGCCGCCACCGCCTCTGGCCGCTGCATCAGATATGCGCCGAACACACCGCCCGTCGCCTTGTCGCTCGGGCAACCACAGTTGAGGTTGATCTCGTCATACCCGGCCTGCTCGCCCATCCGGGCAGCGTTCGCGAGCTCACGGGGGACGCAGCCACCGAGCTGCAGTGCGACAGGATGCTCCTCCGGATCGAATTCGAGAAATCGAGCGCAGTCGCCACGCACCAGATCGGCGGCCGCGATCATCTCCGTGTACAGGAGCATTCGGGAGGAGAAGCCGCGGAGGAAATAGCGGCAGTGGCGGTCGGTCCGCCCCATCATCGGGGCAACCGAAAGGCGCCTGTCCAGGCACTTCATCGGTTCGCTACGCGTGACTGCGAAAGCCGATACTCTAGCGGCTCGCAGTCAATGCCGGCCGGAATTTTTTCCCTGCACCTCGACCTTGATGTGGCGAACACCGGTATCGCTCAGCGTGTCGGTGTCGCTCCACATTTCCCGCTCGGCAAGCTCCGCGAGCGTCTGCTCGAGAGTCTCGGACTCCCTCGAAGTGGTGCGGCGCCGGCCGCTCCCGGGCTTCAGTGCCCCGATAGGCGCTCCGCCATAATAGACCGTATGATCGAGACGCTGCTGCACGAGGCACGGAATGACTGACGCGTCCACGCAGGCATCGCGTGCGCGTGTAACTTCCTCGTCAAGAACGGGTATTACCGCCGCCGAAGCGAAGCTCGAGCGCAGGTGAGCTGCGACCTGCTTCGCCGAGACCGGATCTCCAAAGAAACCGAGCCGCAGAAAATGACAGGAGCCGCTGGCGCGGCGGCTTTCAACGGCATAGAGCGTATACGCCTTGAATAAGGGAAGAGGCGGTACCCGGGTCGGGTCGATCTGACGCGCCGACCAGTGAAGCTGCACGGCGAAGGAGACCGGGACACCCCGCACGACGGCTTCTCTCAAGGCACGTCGAGTACCGGTGTCGTCGGGGCGGAGCAGCTCGATCTGCTCGGCACCCGGCACGTCATCGTCGCCCTGAGCGGCTGCAGGTCGGCGTGATTGCAGGATGTTGATTACCTGAGTGTCGGTCAGGGACCGATTGTCGACAGGAGCGAAGCGCTGGCTGTCGGGATGCTCTTCCTGCGAATCAGGCTGCCGCGCAGGCGCATCGGAATCCAATTGCCAGAACGCGGGCGGTGTAATGGTCGCAATCGCATCGGGATGTCGGCTGCGCACGGCCCGAGCCCATTTCTCGGCGTAGGTCAGCGTATCGAAGAATCCCATGTGCAGATACAACTGCTCGCTGCCATCCGGCTCGCACGCGCGACTCGTGAAGAAGGTGAATGGCCTGAGGCGCGGCGATTGCGGCGGCCGGATCGAGACCGGCTCGACCAGCCGGCACAGCGTGAGCATGAATGGGCCGGTACCAGCCTCACCTCGATGCACGATGTTGGTGCCCGAGATGCCGGCAGATCCTGCCATCTTTGATGTCATGGGTCCCCCCCGAAAGTGTACCGCCGAGTCGCCGCCGGGAGAGGGCTGGATCCGAGGCAGTCGAGCGTGCACGCTCACACATGGAAGTGGAGTGGCAACCCCGCTGTCATAGACCGTTAAGCCCTTAGACCGGTAGCTTTGCGTCCCCGCCTTTCGGCGGGTTTGCCTTTATCGCCTTAAGCTCAAGCTCGACCTCAGATGTCTTTACTTAGAGACGTCCGCATCTGAGAACGCGCTGACGTAAGCATGGCCCTTCATACAGGATATGTCCAGTGGCCAATCCGTCGCACTTTGGAGTCAGCCCGAAGCTGGGCCGCACAAAAGTAAGGGACACCACCGGAAAGTAGTCGCTGAGCGACTACGCACATCGCCGATAGGCGCTATCGACGGCTTCCAGGCAGATGCTGATGTCGCTCTCGGCCGTCGCCCACGACGACACGCTGATTCGCATCGCCCTACGGCCGTGCCACGTGGTTCCCCCACACCAGCAAATGCCATCGTCCTGTATGCCTTTGATGACCCGGTCGGTGATGTCACCGGGACCGAACGACACGAGCACCTGATTCAACACCACGTCGTTCAGCACTTCATGTCCCGCTCGTCTCAACCCCTCGGCAAACTGCTCGGCGAGCCGGCAGGTACGCTCGATCTGATCACCGACTCCCCGGCGCCCCAGGAAGCGCAGCGCCGCCCACAGCTCGACCGCGCGTGCCCGACGCGAAGAATCGGGGCACCAACGCATGGGATCCCGTCCGGCCGGCTCTCCATAGTAGGCGCCGGAAACCGCCATCGCCTCGCGCAGCATCTCGCGGTATCGGACGATCGCAATGCCACAATCCTGCGGTGTGTTCAGCCACTTGTGTCCGTCGGTCGCCCAGGAGTCGGCAAGCTCGAGACCGGCGGTCAGATGCCGACGAGCGGACGACGTACTCGCCCAAAGCCCGAACGCGCCATCCACATGCACCCATGCTTCCGACTGGCGCGCTGCCGCACAAATCGCGTCCAACGGATCACAGCAGCCGGAATTGACGTTGCCGAGCTGAGCGCAAATGATCGTCGGACCGGATAGTTTAGGGATCGCAGTAGCTTTCATCCGTCCCTGTGAATCGCACGCCACGGTCATTATGCGCCGGCGTCCGAGCCCGAGGAGTGCGAGCGCCTTCAGCAGCGTGGCATGCGCCTCCTCTCCCACCACCAGGGTGATCGGTGGTGCTCCGAAGAGGCCCTCCTGCTCCACATTCCATCCAACCCTGGCGAGAAGCGCGTGTCTCGCAGCGGCAAGAGCTGTCAGGTGCGCCGACTGCGTACCGACGACCAGTGCTCCTCCTGCTTCCTGAGGCAAGCCGAAAAGGTCGATCAGCCATGCGAGCGCGACTTCCTCCAGATACGCCCCTACGGGCGAGAGCTCGAACAGACAGGCGTTCTGGTCCCATGCGTCCGCGAGCCAGTGAGCTGCGACCGTCACCGGCAACGACCCGCCGATGACGCCTCCGAAGAAGCGACGCCCCATTACAGCCATCGTCGCGGGCGATCCTGCACGGTCGAGCAAATCGAGAATGGCTTCGGGATCGCACCCTTCCTCCGCCAGAGTGCCGCCCAGATCCGAGAGAGATGCGATATCGGTTGAGGACGGGCCCACGCGACGGGTCTCGATAGTTGCGAGGTAGCGCGCGGCGCGGGCCGCAGCGAACTCGAGGAGAGGCGTATAGGGATCGTCCCCTCGCCGTGAATGCTCAGGTGCGCTTGCGACCATGCTCTGCTCCAGGGATTCCGGCCGCTTGCCCGCGTGCCCGTCGCCTATATAATGCCCTAGCCCATTAGATTTCCCAAGGCAGCAAACGCATGTCAAGAGATCCCGTGCGGGCGGCCAGCCAATTCTTCGGCGGCCGCGTATGCCTGGACTTCGCCAACACGCTCGACTGGCGGCTCACCGACAGCCCCGTCGAGCTCATCCCGGACTACCCGGCCCTGCTCGCCTGGAGCGAGCGGCGTGGGACGTTGCCGGCGCGCACGGTCGCAAGGTTGCGGGCCAGCGGAGCCAGGAGCACCGAAGCCGGCGCCGTCCTGCGCGAGGCGCGCCTGCTGCGCGCCCAGATCTGGGCGATCGCCGAGGAGCTGATCGGACGCCGCCATGCTCGTCTGAACGCAGTCAACCGGCGGCTGACCGAGCTCCCCTCTCAACCCGATCTGCGCATCCAAGGCAGCCGTTACGTATTCGACCTCGACGGCAGGGATCTTCGCCAGCCTCTGTGGCCGGTCCTATGGTCGCTCACGGCAGTACTAACGTCGGATGACGCTGCTCGAATGGGCAACTGCGGGGCGGAGGGCTGCGGCTGGTATTTCATCGACGAGAGCCCCAGCCGCTCCCGGAGGTGGTGCTCGAGCGAAGTCTGCGGCAACCGCGAGCGGGCTCGTCGGGCCTATGCCAGGCGCCGGTCGGGCGTATCTTTGGCGCGCTCTACTTCGACAAAGCCGGCTTCACCGCGACGCCCGCCGGGCTGATCAGGCTGTAGTCGGCTCGAAGATCGCGTAGAACTTTTCGCAATCCTCGTGCACCGTCCAGGTCCCCTCGAAGCCCGCCGGTACGACGAAGGCGTCGCCCGCTGCGAAAGACCGTCGCTCACCCGTGGCGCTCTCGATCGTGACACGTCCCGCCGTCAGCACACAGAGCTCGCTCTCTGTGTACCGCACCCGCCATTTCCCGGGGCTGGAGGACCAGCGGCCGCAGAAGAACTGGCCGCCGGCGTCCGTGAAGGCATTCCAGACGCGATGGGCAGGCTGCCCTTCCAGAATGCGATCCGGCGCCGGGCCGCTTGGCTCCCAGGACGCAGGCCCTTCCAGGCAGACGATGGTCGATTGCGTCATGGGCGGTCGCTCAGCTGCACAGTACGACGACACTACTATATTGCGTCGGGCACTGGGCGATGTAGCGTTTCCCGGGAGCCACCGCAGGGTGAAAACGTTTCACCTTGGAATGGCTCAGGCGAAGGCGGTAAGTCTCGAGCGTCTGTCCAGGGCGGCGCGTGCGCTCTCGTGGGTGCTGCCCTGTGTCCTCTCGGGCTGCGTGTATTTTTCCCGGCACACGCTGCCAGGGGCGTGTGCGCACGACCTCGGCTCGCCGCTGCACAACTTCTGCGTAGTCAGTCCCGCTGTGCTCTGGCGGGGGGCGAGCCCAAGCCGAGCGGATGCGGCGTGGTTGGTCCAGCACGGCGTCAGGACCGTCGTGAGTCTGCAGCTCAATATGCGACACGCCTTCGAGGCGGCCAGGCTGGACCCCAAGCTCACCCGTACGGTGACCTACTTTCGAGTACAAGATTTCGTTGCGGTAGACGTGTTGACTCATTACCGCCTGGATGACCACGTGGCTTACGCGCTGGCAATCATCAATGAGGCCCCGAAGCCCGTCTTCGTCAGTTGCCGCGCCGGCGTGGATCGCACCGGCATCATTGCGGCGGCCTATCGGGTGCTGGTCGAAGGCATGAGCCGGGAAAAAGCCATTGCGGAGATGGATGGCTTCCACAGCCCATGGGACCCACTGAATGCCCGCTACGTGCGCAGCCTGTCAGGGGATCGAAAAGCGCGCATCCTGCGCGAGATGCACCACTGGGAGCATCGGATCCCGCCGAGCGGCGAGTTCGCGTGTAGCCATGGAGGCTGCCGCTTCCGCGGATCGCAACATCCTGAACTGCGGCTCAATTCGCAGTCCCGGGCGCCTCGAATGAGGCGAGGAGCCGCGCCCGATCCTGCCTCAGATCCTCTCCCGAGCGCACCTTCGGCCAGGGCGCCTGGGGCTTGAGACCGTTCCAGTAAATGCGCTCGATCTGCGGCGCCGGATTCTCGTCTTCGCGGTCCCAGCGCATGCCGCGCGTCACTTTCGCCCAGTAGCTGGGCGTTTGAATGAAATGGAATGCGGACGCTTTGCTTGCGCGCGTCCCGCCCATGAAGGCAGCGGCAAACGGCGCCGGCTCCGTTGCCTCGAACGTCCAGGCCTTCTGGCTCAGGTCGAACACCGCCGACATCGGCCGCTGATAAGCGTCATAGATGGACAGATGATCGGTGCCGAGAATGTCCTCGATGGTGGCCAACACATTCACCGTCGAATATCGCTCGCTCACGACCGCGTGATGCTTGAGGTAAGGTCCGGCAAGAAAGCACACACTGCGATGCGCATCGACGTGATCCGGCCCATCCTGCGCGTCGTCCTCGATGATGATGATCAGAGTGGAATCGGCGTAGGGGCTGCGGGCCACCGACTCGATCAGCCGTCCGACCGCATAGTCGTTGTCCGCAACCTGTGCCTCCGGCGTGCTCAGTCCGTCGATCGACTGGGCGAACTCACCGAGGTGATCGCGCATCAGCCGCACCAGGCTGAGCGCCGGTAGGTTGCCCTTGGCAATGTACTGCTGGAACTCCCGCTGCCATTCGGCTTCTCGGAAATAGTCGGGAAATCGCGTGTCGAAGCCGCGGAAATAAGGATCGGTCACCCGCGCGAGCTCACGGTTGGCCGGGAACGCCACCTGCGTTTTCGTCCTGCGGGGCCACTCCAGCAAGGGGACGGCGCGAGTCGGATTGTGATAGGGAAGGAGATCGAGCATGAAGCCGTAGTTGCGCACGGTGAGTCCCGCGCGCATCGCCGCATCCCAAATGTAGCCCTGCTCGCGCTCCCCCTCCGGACCGTCCGGCGCCGCCGCGTTGGCAGTCCCGGGAAGCAGGTTGGGGTCGTCCGGATAACCCGGCTCCTCCCGCTTTCGCTCCGCCAGCAAGCCGATTGCGACGTCCACATCGCGATTGGTCCCCTCCCAGTCGTAGGAGAGGCCGCGGTCGGCGTAATTCACCGGCAGATTCTTCACTCCGAGATCGGACTCCATCGCCGAGGTGCTCCAGGGCCAGCCGTTGCCACTCACCTCCCCTGTATCGTAGAAATTGTCGAGCGTGACGAAGGCCGTGGCGAGCGCGTGAGCGTTGGGCGTGATGGCGTGACCGAACTCGGTCAGTCGCGGATCACCGTTGCCTACGGAAAGGTCACCAAGAATCTGATCGTAAGTGCGGTTCTCCCGAACGATGTAGATGATGTGCTTGATGCGCTGGTGCAGCGCCTGCATCAATCGCTGGTCTTCGGCATTCTCCCGGACGTAAAGGTGGTCGTTGGCCGCCACGGTGCGAGTGAGCTCCGGCAAGTCCCGCGCCTCGGGTGTCGGCAGGCTGAGGAATCCCGCCTTGGAGAGCTGCAGAATGTACTGGTTGGACGAGCGGCAGTGCGCCTGCCGTGACTTCCTGTAATCGTTGTTCGCGCAGTTGCCTGCATTGGGTCCCGGAATGCTGCGGCCGTTGACCACGTAGAGCATGCGCCCATCGGCGCTCGCGCTGACCGAGTTCGGCCAGTACCCGGTCGGAATCAGTCCGATGACCTGCGGTCCAGGCCTGTCGAGTGCGATGACCGCCACGGCGTTTTCGCCGCCATTGGTGACATACAGGCGCTTCTCATCGGGTGAGAGGGTGACGCTGTTGGGCGCCACGCCATGGAAGTACGCTCCCGCCGCCATCAGCGCAGGGGGCGCAATCGTGCGGATCACGTGATCGATGCGGCGAGTGGCAGTATCGATCACGGAGACCACATCGGCGTTGTCGCTGACTACGTAGAGGCGCGATCCCGCGCGGTTCAACACCATGCGGCTGGGGTTGCCTTCGACGGCGATACGCCCGACCACCGCAGGCGTCGCCGCGGCGAGAGTCACCACGTCGATCTCACGATCGCGAATACTCGATACGTACGCTGTGTCATCGCCTTTGATCGCGACCCACAGCGGATAAGTGCCGCCGCTGCCGCCATGCCCCGGCTGCAGAGAGAGCTCGACGGCTCGACCGGCAGGCACACCGTCCGCGAGCGGCACGATCGAAAGCGAGTCGTTGTAGAAGTTGGAGACGACCAGCCTCGCGGCATCCGCCGTGACGGCGAGTCCCGCAGCCTCCGGCTTGGATACGGCACCCGGCTGCGGCGGAAGGCCCTTTCCTGCGCGGTGACCGAGCTTGATCAGCGCCCCCATATCCTCGGCCCAGACACCACCACCGCGCCGCGCGAAAACGTGCACATCGTCATCAACGCCCCCCGAAACGTAGAAGTGCCGGCCATCCGGGGCGAACGCAAGACCGACGTAGGTGTTCGGCACCTGCAGAATCTGCTCGCGCGCGGGACGATCACGACTGATGTCATATACGAACACGTACTCGTGCGAGGCCGCCGCGATCCGCGCGCCGGCTTTGTCGTAGAGCGTGTTGTAGCCGCTCGTCAGGATGAGAAGGGTCTTGCCGTCGGGACTCGTGACGGTGGTGACCGCCTGGCCCGCAACGTACCCGGGGAATCCGGGCAAACCGGGATTCAAGCGCGAGAAACGGGCGCCCGCAGCCGCCATCGGCGTGATCCTGAGCCCGGACGGCGCATCCGGCGCCCGATGCGCAGTCTGCACGACCTTCGCCACGGCTGCCCGATGAGGCAGCAATCCGATGAACGTGATGAGCGTGAGCCACGCGATGTAGCGGCCTGCGGGAACACTCTGGGACATCATGCGCAGCTCTCTCGGCCTACGGTGTGAGCCCATAGCTTACAGGCTGCGAAGGCCGGCCGAGAACCGTATTACTGCGGCCCTGCCGCGTACCAATCCAACACCCGCAAGGCGCGCAGGGTGTTCCAGCGGCTCGGCCTTCCCTCGCCTTCGTCCGTCGCGACCGGCATCCTGCCGGGGTACTGGGTCTCCAGGGGCCAGCGGCCGTCCTCGTCACGCTTCGATGCGACGAGCGCTACCGCCTCGGCAACGCGCTCGTCGGGTGCAACTTCGGCGCGACGAAGATAGTCGAGGCCCCGCAGGATGTCGTAATGCCACCACGCCGGAAAAGCGAAGCGATTCCACTCTGCGCCACTCTTCCGATCCCGCGCGATCGGCTCACCCGTCGATCGACGCCGAAACAGGCGGCGTTCGAGCAGATATTCCTGGCCGCGTAAACGAGCGGCGGTGACCGCGGAATGGCTCTGCGAGCCGGGAAACCCCGACTGCTCGAACTCCAGCAATGCCTCGAGCACGCAGATCGTGGTGTTGAAGGATGACCGCATCGAGCGCTCGGGCGCCTCGCAGTTCCAGCCGCCATCGGCGAGCTGCTCGCCGAGCAGCCGATCGATGACGCCGCGCACGTCCTGGCGAAAGTAGGCGCCGGCTGCAGCTACCTGACCGTTGATGCAGGGCTCCGTCTCGCCCTCGAAGAAGCGGTTGTGATCGGCCTCCTGGGGACCGCATCCCCGCCAGGTCACGTGGTCCCGGACTCGACCCAACGCACGCCGCGCCTCTTCGCCGGCGGGATCCAGGCCCATTTCCCGCAGGAGCCACAGGACGTGCATGGTGGAGTCCCATCCGTGGTTCCACGCCACACCGCCCCACCGGCCATCAGGCTGCTGAAGGCTGAGCAACCGCGCGCCTGCACCCTCGGTCGCAACCTTCGCTCGTTCGGCAGCGATCTCGCCCTGCGGCGCGCCGGTCAGGTCGCGCTTGACCTGCCAGCGAATCGAAGGATCGGAATCCAGCAGCCACTGAATGACTGCTCGCTCCGCGCTCATAGCCAGCCCGGCGAGCGCATGGGCCTTCTGCCAGACATCAATTGGTCACTTTCTGCCATGCATCCCCGGCTGCGGGAGAGAGCTTGTCCATGTGTTTCAGGAAGAGAGCCAGCGTCCACATCTGCTGATCGCTCAAGGTGTCCTTCCAGGAAGGCATCGCAGTCCAGCGGATGCCATGGGCAATCTTCCAGTAGGTCGCTCCCTCCGGGTCGTCCTCCACACCATGGTCCGCAAGCTGTGGCGGCCGGGGCGAGAGCCCCTTGGCCAGAGGCGTCGCCGACGCAGCGCCCTTCGCAGTTCCGTGGCAGCCTGCGCAGTACTTCCCGTAGAGCTGGATTCCGTTAGTGAGATTCTGATCCGTGAGCGGTACCGGGTTCGGCTGTTTGGGCGCCTCCGAGCTCACCGTTGCGCGCAGCGATGCTCGAGCCGCCCAGTTCTCGAGAGGCAGCGGCCCGGAGTCCGCACCGGCGGAAACCGTGCCCGTCGTGAAAACGAAATAGAGTGCGATGACGATTGCCACGATCGTCAGCACTACGCCGAGAAGAAAGCTCTTGATCATCGCGGCTCTCCGGTCAGCAATTGCAATCGTTACCGTCCGCCGTCATCGGCCGTGACGGCGGACCGGGCTCGCAGCGCGCGTCAGTGGCCGAGCAATGCCGTCAGCGCATCCAGTTGCGCGCGATAGCTGTCGAGCGTCTTCGCGGTCACCGCGGCGTACCGATCGGCGCTGCTCCAGTCTCGCGCCTCCAGCGCCTCGCGCACCGCGGGAATCGTCTTCGCACCGTAGCCGGTCAGCCGACCCGGCGCCTGCATCATATTCCTGTACCAGGGGCGGCCGGGCAAACCCGCCTCATCGAGGAGGCGCTGCTCCATCGTGCCCATCAGCCGATTGATCCTGCGCAGTTGGCCGGTGGGAATCGAAAGCCCTCGGGACACGCGCGCATCGTAGGCGGCCTCATAGGCCTGCGCGCTCTGCCGCAACCGTTTTGCGGCCTCATCGAGGGGCGCAAGATCGATGCTCGGCACGTCGGACAGACGCTCGGGCGGGGCGATCGGGCGAGTGGGGTCGGCGGCGAGGCGGTAGGCATCGGCACCGAACAACTCGTGCTGCTGCTGCGCGGCCTTGCGCTCGCTGTCGACCTCCTTGTGCAACTGCGCAAGGTAGCGGTCGAGCGTGACGCTGAAATCGCCGAAGCGCAACGGCAGCAGCTGCGCATCGGCCGTTCGCATCACGATGTGACCGGCCACCTTGGCGAGCGCAACTTCGTACTCGAAGGTCGGATCGCCGAAGCGGACGAAGTGATCGAACGAGTCATAGCGGGAATGGTAAATACCGGCATCGTCGTCCTCGCCGCCAAACTCGACGTTGAGCGTGGCGATACCGAGATGATCGAGGAACGAGCTGAAGTCCGAGCCGGAGCCCAGGGGATCGAGCGGGATGTCGCCGCCCTTGGCTGCCAGGGTCGCCAACTCCTTCGCCTCGGGATCGGCGCCCGGCTCGGCGCCCTGTACCTCCACAAATGCCCGCTCACGCTGCTCGACGCTGACCTTGGTTTCCGGATCGGTGACTCCGGCCGCGACCTGATTGACGACGTGCTGCAGAGAGTGGCTGCCGCCCACGGAAAGGAATCCGCGGGCGTTGGTGTCGGAATTGAGATACAACACCGCCTTCTGCTGCAGCTCCCGCGCGTGCGTTTCAGCCCACTCGGTCGAGCCGAGAAGCATCGGCTCCTCGCCGTCCCAGCTCGCGTAAACGATGGTGCGCTTCGGTACCCAGCCCTGCCGGTGCAGTGCGCCGAGCGCCTTCGCCTCACCCATGAGCGCAATCGTGCCGGAAAGCGGATCCCATGCACCAAACACCCAGCCGTCATGGTGATTCCCGCGGACTACCCATTGACCCGCATCGGTGGCGCCCTTGAGCATCGCAATCACGTCGTAGACGGGTTTGCGGCCCCAGTCGGACTTCACCAGCAGATGCACTTCGGCAGGTCCGGCGCCGATGTGGTAGGTCAATGGCAACGACCCACGCCAGCTCTGCGGCGCGACCGGTCCGCCGAGCGCCTCGAGGAGCGGGGTTGCGTCCGCGTAGGAAAGGGGTAGCACCGGGATCTTGACGATGCTCGCAGCATCCGCGATGACCAGGTGTTTCGCCCCCGGCACCGATCCGTAGCCAGGAGTGGTCGGATCACCGGGATAGTGGGCGATGTTCATCACCGAGCCGCGCTGCACTCCCTCAGGCGGACGCCAGCCGCCCTTGGGGTACGGATCGCCCTGGAAGTAGCCGTCGTCCCGCGGGTCGGAGTAGATGAGACAGCCCACGGCACCGTGCTCGTAGGCAAGCTCGGGTTTCAGGCCCCGCCAGCCGGCGCCGTAGCGCGCGATCACGATCTTCCCTTTCACGCTCACGCCGTACCTCGCCAGCTCCTTGTAGTCATCCGGCATACCGTAGTTGACGTACACGAGAGGCGCTGTCACATCGCCATCCGCGCCGTACACGTTATACGGAGGCAATGCGCCGCCGAGGCTGGACGTGCCGTCCCCCGCGACCGGCGGCTCGTGGAGCGAGGCCTTGAAGGTCGTCGGCGCGACCATCTCCACCAGTTCCTGTCGCGGCGTTGGATACAGCACATCGAAAGTCTCCATGTGCGCATCCCAACCCCAGTCCTTGAACTGCTTCAGGAGGGATTCGGCATTGGCTTTGTCGTGCGGCGAGCCGACCTGGTTGGGCTCTGCGGCGAGACTCTGCAGCCAGCCGCGCATCTCGGAGGCACTGAGCTGCGCATCGAAGCGCTGCTCCAGGTCGCGCTCACGCTCCGCACCGGCCACGGTGAATCCCAGCATGGCGCTCCCGGGTGTCGTGTCGGCTGCCGCCGGGACGACAGTGCCGACGGCGCAGGTCAACGACATGCAAGCCAAAGTCAACGCGAATTTGCTCGTCATTCCTATCGGCCCCCTATGCTGGTCGGGTGTTCAGGCAGCTGCGGCAGATGCGGATGATAATCGAGCCAGGGAGCCCGTTCGTAGTGGGGAGTCGGATTCGCCGCGAGCTGTTGCATCGCGACCCCGACGGCCCGCTCGAGCTGCGGATCGTGGCCCTGACGTACGAGCTCGGGATTCTGCCACACCGTCACGTCAGGGCTGACTCCATGATTCTCCACCGGAAAAGTGCCATCCAGCCCCTCGATGGCCTCACGCGGGGAGGTGATGCTGCCGCCATCCATCAGGTCCGGATAGCCGCCGATGCCCACCAGCCCGCCCCAGGTGCGCTCGCCCACGAGCGTGCCGATGTGATCCATCTTGAAGTACCAGGGCAGCGCATCGCCGCCCGAGCCCGCGTACTGATTGATGATCATCACCTTGGGCCCGAAGATCGCCATCGGCGGGGTCACGGCGGTTCTTCCCCAGCGGTTGACCTGCAGCGCCATCGGCCGCAGCTGCAGCGACTGGATGATGTAGTCGGAAAGCAGGCCGCCGTGGTTGAAGCGCTCATCGATGATGACGCCCTGCTTGTCGACCTGAGAGAAGAAATACCGGTTGAAGTTGGTGAAGCCGCCCCATGCGGTATCGGGCAGGTAGACATAACCCAGCCTGCCGCCGCTCAGCCGGTCGACGAGCTGCCGGTTGTGCTCTTTCCAGGCGGCGTGCCGCAGCTCCGCCTCGCTCGGAACGGTCTTGACGGTGATCCGCCTGGATCCTGTCAGATCGGGATTCGGGCCGACGGTAAGAGTGACCGTCTTGCCGGCCAGGTCCTGAAAGGCCTGGTAGAGGTTGGCCCCCGCATCGAGCGGATTGCCGTTGACCGCGAGCAGGTAGTCCCCGGCTGCGACCTTCAGGCCCGGCTGCGCAAGAGGCGCGTAGATCTGCGGGTTCCATCGATCGCCGTCGTAGATGCGCTCTATCCGGTAATGTCCGCGCTCGATGCGATAGTCGGCGCCCAGGAGGCCCACGCTGATCTCATCCATCTTCGGCACGTAGCCGCCGCGGATGAACATGTGCCCGACGGACTCGTAGCTCATCATCTCCCTGAGCAGGAACGACAGCCCGTCGCGACTCGCGATGCCCGGCAGGTAATGGGCGAATTCCTTCTCGGCCGCGGCAATGTCGAGTCCGTCGTAAGTCGGGTTGTAGAAGAAGGCGCGCTGGATCCGCCAGGCCTCCCGATACATCTGCGCCCATTCCTCCTCGGGCACGACCCAGACGCGCAGGTCCTGCGTCTGCAGATGATCCGGCTTGGCGCCCGGACTGGCGTCGGAGACGAACCAGTCCTTGCCCCTGCGATAGAGCATCTTGCCGCCACCGGCGGCCAGCTCGAAGCTCGTGACTCCGCTCACCACGCTCTTCGTCGTTCTCGATTCGAGCTCGAACTGCAGGATCGAGACCGGCGGCCCGTCCGGACTCCGGTCCTCGCTCGTCTGCACCAGCGGAGCCTGCGCCAGATAGAGTACACCTGCCTTGCCTGCCTCGAGGTCCGCGTAGTCCGCGGCCGGTATGGGCAGCGGGACGGCACGCGAGGCGAGCCCCTGAAAATCGATCTTGACTGCCGCCGGTGGCTTCGTCTTCTGCTGGCTTGCCGGCTCCTTGCCCCCTTTCGCAGTCGATGCCTTGGGCGGCGACGGCTCCTCGTAGCCGTTTCGCGGCGCCACCGGAGAGGCGGTGTTCGCCTGCAGTGTCACAGCGTATACCTGCCGCGTGACCGGCTTTTCCAATCGCGTCATGTCGAGCCAACCGTAGGCCAGCGCGGTGTTGGTGCTGGAGGTGAAGTACAGCTCCTTGCCGCTCGCATCGAACACGGGGTCCGTACAGTCGCTCGTGGCGTCGGTGACCTGATGGGTCGAGCCGTCCTCGAGCGAATAGATGTAGATCGCATGCTGATAGTTGGGCATGACGTGCGTGTAGGCGATCCAGCGGCTGTCGGGTGACCAGCGGGCGCGCGTCGAATGCAGTTGATCGAAATTGTCGGTCGCGACCTTGACCGGCCGCGGCGAGGCTTGCGCGAGATCAACGTACCAGAAGTTGAGCTTCTGGTCCGCGAACAGGATTTTCTTGCCGTCAGGCGACCATGTGGGGCCGTAGTAGTAGGCATCGTCCTGGCCGAGGGTGATCCGGCGCACGGCGCCGGTGCCGTCCTCATGGCTGATGTAGAGGTCGTACTCTCCAGCCTGATCGGCAAAGTAAGCAATGGACTGTCCGTCGGGCGACCAGGCCGGATCGCGGTCCATCACGCCGGGACTATGGGTGAGATTCGCGGGACTGCCGTGCTTGACCGGGACGGTCAGGATCTCTCCGTGCGCCTCGAAGACCGCGCGAACGCCATTCGGCGAGATGTCACCCGTGACGATGTCCTTGCTTACGTCCTCGAAGTGCGATCGCCGCTGGGGGAAGTCCCCGGCGATCGTGACCGGAACCGGCTGGCTGTTGCCGCTCGCGATGTCGTAGATGCGAAGCTCGCCGAACTGCGAGTAGACGATGCCGCCAGGTCCTGCGGATGCGGAAGTGATGTCGAATCCGGAGTTGTCCACCACCCGCTTGACCTGCCGGCTGTCGGTGTCGTACGAGTAGAGCGTGATCGGTCCATCGCGGTCGGAGAGGAAATAGACCGTGCGGCCGACCCACATGGGATCACTCTCGTTGGCGTTGAGGTTCGGGATCCGCACCGTGCTTGAGTCCGACAGGCGAGTCACCCAGATCTCGGCGTGCTGGCCGCCCTTGTAGCCCTTCCAGAACGGCTCCCACTGGAAGCCGGGGACGTAGGCCATGCTGTTGCCGTCAGGAGAATACGAGCCTGCTTCTCCGGTCGGCAACGGCACCTCCTCTGGAAAGCCGCCCGTCACCGGCACTGAGAAGAGCTGATCAGGGTCGGAAAAGCTCTGCCGATGCGAGCTGAAGACTACTTTTTTACCATCGGGCGACCACCCAACGGCAATGTCGGGGTCCGGATGGTACGTCAGCCGTCGCGGCTGCCCTCCCGTCGCCGGCACGACATAAACGTCCGTGTTCTTGTCATACGTGCCGCTGAACGCGACCATCGATCCATCAGGAGAGAAGATGGGACTGGCCATGAGGCCGATACCGCTCGCCAGAACGTGCGCCTGCCCGCCACTGCGCGAGACACTCCATAGCTCTCCGGCGTACTCGAAGACGATCTGCGTCTTCGACATCGTGGGGTCATTGAGGAGGAGCCTGTCCGCGGCTCCGGCAGAAAAGGACGCGATGAGAGCCAGCGTCGTGGCGAGCCATGTTCTCATGAGAGCTCCGCATTTGCCCAGGGGCCACAGGCAACGACGGAAGTATGTCACGCGTCCGGCAGGCCACCCCCGGCAACGTGCGACGAGCAGTGATATGGAATAGACGAACAGCCGGGAACGGCTCCGCGAATTCCTCTGAACCGCCCCGCCCCCTCAGGAGCACTTACCGCGAACCGGCGAGAGTTGCCGGTAGACACGGGAGAGGGTCTTGACAAAGTCGAAGAGAACATGCAGCACGATAGCGAGGCTTTTCGCTGTGGCCTCGATGGCCATGGGATGTACCGGACTGGCGGTCGCATCTGGAGGCGGTGGTGGCGGTGGTGGTAACACCGGTACTCCGCTACCCGATTACACCGGGATCTGGTCTGGCCAGGCCGTAGTACCCGCACCGGTACTGCTCGAATCCCTGACGATGACTCTCAGCCAGGATCCCGCTGGGAACCTTTCAGGGACCATTTGCCTCTCCACTTCCTGCGTGACAGGCACGAATATCGGTCGCGTTGCATCCGATGGCTCGTTCACGATTTCCGGAAACGAAATAAAGTTCACCGGCAATATCATCGGCAGCTTGACATGCAAGGATGGATCGGTC
>Ga0134128_10002516_pt1 | contig 22656 bp, 15 predicted proteins | sample KB31754_FD_96462 | JGI IMG/M metagenome (GOLD analysis project Ga0134128, IMG submission 96462) | Terrestrial soil microbial communities with excess Nitrogen fertilizer from Kellogg Biological Station, Michigan, USA - KB3-175-4 | ecosystem: Environmental > Terrestrial > Soil > Unclassified ... | reverse complement strand
GATCCATCGCGAGACGCAGGACGCGCCGATGTACGCGATGACGATCGCGAAAGGCGGTCTGAAGATTCAGCCGATTGCGCCCGACGGCTGCGCGCAGCCGGGCGACCTCGCCGGCAGTGGAGACCTCGCCGCCGCGGTGCGCGCGAATGCTGCCGCGGTCAACGCGGGTACGGCGAAGCCGACCTGCGGCGGCGCGACGATGATGGGCGGCCCGGGGCGTTCGCAGTGGACGATGGGCGGCACGACGATTTCGAACTTCGCGGGCTTCCTGACTGCGCAGATGGACCATCACGTCATCGACAAGACCGGCATCGATACGGACGCGAAGTTCAACATCCACCTCGAGTTCGCGCCCGACGAGCACGTGCCGGGCGCCGACAAGCGAAATCCGCGGACGGAGTTCGCGCCGGCCGACGCGCCGACCATCTTCAAGGCGCTCGAAGACCAGCTCGGCTTGAAACTCGAGCCCACCAAGGGCCCGCAGGGCGTGCTCGTCATCGATCACGTCGACCACCCGAAGACGGACGGCGGGGTCGTCGTGCCGATGCGCGCCAGAGGGGCGGGGCGGTAGGCGCGGGCCCCGCCGGTTGTTGACGCGCGAACTGTGTTACTGGTACAAATTGTACCATGACAAAACGTCGCAGGCCGGCCCATGTCAAAGCGCCCCTCACGGAGCTCGAAAACGAGGTCATGCGCGCCGTGTGGGATGCGGGCCCGAGTTCGGTTGAAGCGGTGTACGACGTCGTCTCGAAGCACCGCGACCTCAAGGAGACGAGCGTGCGGACGCTCCTGCGGCGCCTCGAAGACAAGGGCTATCTGCAGCACGAGGCGGAGGGCCGCGCATATGTCTATCGCGCGACGGAACTCCCGAGGAGCCTCGCGGCCCGAGCCGTCCGTCAGATCATCGACCGGTTCTGCCAGGGCTCCGTCGAGGAGCTCGTGAGCGGCATGGTCGAGGCGAAGGTCCTGACGCCGGACGAGATCGATCGACTCGAGGCGACCGTGCGCGCACAGCGGCGAGGAGGCCGGTGATGGCGCCCATCCTCATTGAATCCTCGGTGCGGTCGGTGCTCATCGCTGGCGGAACGGCCCTGGTGTTGTGGGCGCTCGCGGTCCGACGCGCCGCGGTTCGTCATGCCGCCTGGGTCGCCGTCGTCGTCTCGATGCTCGCGCTGCCGCTGTGGTCCGTCAGCGGATTGTCGTTCGCGGTGCCCGTGCTTGCTCCGACATCCCAGTCGACTGCGACGACCGTGGCGACGACGAACGCGCCTGCGCCTGGTGTCGCGCCGGACGAGACACTGGGCCAGCGCGCGATCGTGAGGACTTCGACGCCGGCGATCGCGCGGGTGAATTGGAGCGGGCTGTTCCTCGCCGTCTATGGGCTCGGCGCTGGCGTGCTACTCGGCCGGCTGGCGCTCGGGTCCTTCTTCGCGCAGCGTCTGCGTCGCGGCGCCGGCGTGCGTCATGGCCGTGCGACGAGCGATCGATGCGCGGCGCCCATCACCGTGGGGTGGCTGTCCCCGACGCTCATTCTTCCCGTGGGTTGGCACACCTGGCCCGGCGAGAAGCTCGAGATCGTCCTTGCCCATGAAGCCGCGCACGCCCGGCGTCGCGACCCCCTCGTGCAGGGGATCGCGCTCCTGAACCGCGCCGTGTTCTGGTTTCATCCGCTCGCCTGGTGGCTCGAGCGGCGGCTGTCGACGCTCGCCGAGGAGTCCTGCGACGCGGCCGTCCTCGCGGCGGGGTACTCGGCGCAGACCTATTCGGAGTGCCTGATCGATCTCGCCCGGAGCGTGGCGAGCCGCGGTCATCGCGTGCGGGCCATCGGCGCCGCGATGCCGGGGACCGGATTGCGGGCACGTCTGCGATCCATCTCGACTCGCGGACCCGCGCAGCCGATGTCGCGCGCGCGCGTGGTCGTGACCGCGGTCCTGTGCGCGGTCTCCACGGCGCTGTTCGCCACCTCGACGCCTGCCCCGCGGACGGCATCCGCGATCGATCACCTCGAACACCCGGCGGCGAGCCATGCGGGCGGGCAAACGACGTCGACGCCCGCCTCCGGTCGGGTCGACGACCGGCGATACGACGCCGCGACCGTGCGCCGCTGCAACCAACCCGCGGGCCCCGGCAAGTTGCGCAAGATCGACACGTCGGCCGGGCACGTCTACCTCGAGTGCGGCGCGCTCGCCACGTTCGTCAGCATCGCGTACGCGCCGGCCGGAGCGTACACGCTCAACGGGGCCGACATCGATCGCAACGTCCGCGGCGGGGAGAACTGGACGCGAGACGACCTCTACACGATCGAAGCGAAGGTCGCGGGTGTGGACGATCAGCGGACGCTGCTCGGGCCGATGCTGCGGGCGCTGCTGGAGGACCGGTTCCACGTCCGCACCCATCTCGCCACGGAAGACGTGCCGATGTACGCGCTCACGGTCGCCAAGGGCGGGCTGAAGATCACGCCCATCGGCGCCGGCGACTGCCTCGACGAGGACGCGCCCTCGCCAGCACCAAGCGCGGCCGGCAAGATGCCGTGCGGCATGACGCGCGGGCAGAGGCGCGGCGCGGTTCGGGTGTGGGATCTCAGCGGCGCGCCTCTCTCGCTGCTCGCGGAATCGCTCGACGCGGACCGGCACGTGCTCGACCAGACGGGGACGAAAGACAAGTTCAACATCCATCTCGAGTACGCGCTGGACGAGAAATCACTGGATGCGCCGACGATGGCTCAGGCGCTGACGCGGCTCGGGTTATCGCTGACCTCGACGACGGGCCCGCATCAGTACATCGTGATCGACCACGCGGAGCGGCCGGCGTCCGGGGCGCCGTCGCCAGCCGAGGGTGCCGCGCGGCGCTGATCCGATGCCCCGACCTGCCTCCGCCTCGCGTCGCTTGACAGTCCTACTACAAAATAGTAGATCTGGCAGGCACGTAGGAGGCAGCATGCGACCCCCCAAACTGACGCCGCTCGAACTCCGGATCCTCGAAGTGCTCTGGACGCGCGGCAACGCGTCGATCCGGGAGATCCAGGAAGGGTTCCCGGAGCCGCGTCCGGCCTACACGACGATTCAGACGACGGTCTACCGGATGGAGGCGAAACACGCCGTCCGGCGCGCGCGGAAGATCAGCAATGCGCACATCTTCGAGCCCATCGTCGCGCGCGACGTCGCGAGGCATCGCATGCTCGACGACATCCTCAGTCTGTTTGGCGGCCGCGCGCTGCCGATGATGTCGCAGCTGGTCGACGCGGGAAAGCTGACGCTCGACGACATCAAAGAGCTGGAGAAGGCCATCAAAGCGCGGAGGAAGCCATGACCTCCGCCATCGTCAATCACCTCTGGCAGTCCACCGTCGTCGTGCTGGCGGCGGCGGTCGTGGCGCGCGCGCTGAGCCGCCATCAGGCGCGCGTCCGGCATGCCGTCTGGCTCGCGGCATCGCTGAAATTCCTCGTGCCGTTCTCCCTGCTCATCGCGATCGGTGGCGCGCTCTCGTGGCGCGCGGCGCCGCCCGCCACGGGATCGACGCCGGCGTTCGCCGAGACGGTTCAGACCATCACGGAGCCGTTCTCCGACCGTGCGCCTGGACCGGCGCCCGCCATCGAGGCGCGGACGCCGACGGCGATGCCGTGGCCGATCGTGCTCGCAGTGCTCTGGGGCTGCGGCGTCGCAGTCATCCTCGCGATGCGTGCGCGCGGGTGGATGACCGTCCGAGCCGCGCTGCGCGCCAGCGCGCCGGCGACACTGCCGGGCGTCGGCGGCGACCTCCGCGTGCGCGCGACGTCCGGCCTCCTCGAGCCCGGCGTCGTCGGCGTGTGGCGGCCCGTGCTCCTCGTCCCGGCCGGCCTCGATAGGCTGCTGACCGACGATCAGTTGCACGCCGTCGTCGCACATGAACTCCATCACGTTCGCCGGCGCGACAACCTGACGTCGCTCTGCCACATGGCGGTCGAGACGGCGTTCTGGTTCCACCCCTTCGTGTGGTGGATCAGCGCGCGGCTGGTCGACGAACGCGAGCGCGCGTGCGACGAGCACGTCGTCGCCAGCGGCACGCCGCCGGATGCGTACGCCGAGGCGATTCTCAGCGTCTGCAAGCGCTACGTCGAGGCGCCAGTCGCGTGCGTCGCGGGCGTGACGGGATCGGACTTGAAGAGTCGGCTCAACGCAATTCTGGCGGGACGCGTGGGCGCAGATCTGTCCGCTTCCCGCAAGACCGCCGTCGTGTTCGCCGCGCTCGTGGCGCTCATCGTGCCGGTCGCGGCCGGCGTCATCACGGCGCCGCTTCGCGTCATCCCGCAGGCGGCGTCCGGGCCGGTGCCGAAGTTCGAGGTCGTGTCCGTCCGGCCATGCGACCCGGCCGCTCCCGGACCCGGCCGCGGCAACGCCTTGGCGAACGCATCGCCGGGCCGGTTGAACTACGGCTGCGGCAGTCTGCTCGAGCTGATCCGCGCGGCATACGTCATCTATTCCAACGGCCGCGTGCAGTCGCGGATGCAGCAACCCATCATGCCGGGGCCAGGCGCCGGACCGACCACGCGGGATCGCTATCCATGGCCCTCCGGGCTGCCCGAGTGGATCTGGCGCGACCGCTTCGCGATCGAGGCGAAGGCCGAGGGCGAACCGCCGGTGCCGGTTCTGTTCGGGCCCATGCTGCAGAGTCTGCTCGAAGACAAATTCCACCTGAAAGTGCACCGGGAGACGCGCGAGGCGCCGACCTACGAGCTGGTGGTTGCGAAAAGCGGATCGAAGCTGAAGCCGGCCGTCGCCGGCTCGTGCGTGCCGTACGACTTCAGCGTCTCACCGCAACCGGCGCCGCCGGCCGGTCAACATCGGTGCGACAACCACAACCAGCGGGATGCCGACGGCAACTACGTCTACACCGCCGAGATGACGACGATCGACGAGTTCTTTGCCGGGTGGGGAACTCTTGGGCGGCCCCTCGTCAACAAGACGGGCATCACAGGTTTCGTCGCGATCCATTTCGTGCAACCGACGCACACGACTGGTGCGGAGGAGGCGACGGCGGCGCTCATCGCCGCGCTGAAGGATCAGCTCGGGCTCGAGCTGAGGCCGGCGACTGATCCCATGGACTTCCTTGTCATCGATCACGCGGAGAAGCCCGCCTTCGCCGAGGCTGACGCCTCGGCTACGGCGAGGCAGGCGCCGGCACTTCCGCCGCAGAAATTCGACGTCGTCTCGATTCGTCAGTGCGATCCGGCGACGATGGTCGCTGGTCGTCCGGGCGGTCGCGGTACCGGCGCGGGAGCGCCCGGTGCGGCTGACGACCAGAGCTCTTCGTCTCCCGGGCGCTTGTATCTGCATTGCGAGACGGCGGCGCTCCTCGTTCGCCTCGCCTACTTCGGGCTCCGGTCACAGAACGCGCCCATCGCAGGGGGTCCGGCGTGGTTGAACGACGACCGGTTCGATGTTGAGGCGATAGGCCCGTCAGGCGTGGACGAGTCGACGATGCAGGGGCCGATGCTGCGGGCTCTCCTTGAAGTGCGTTTTCGACTCGAGACACATCGTGAGAGGCGGACGCGGCCCGTGTACGCGCTTCGCACGGCGAAAAGCGGGTTCAAGCTGATGCCCCTGTCGGCGAGTACGTGCGCACCGGTGCCTGGCGTCCCGCCCGGCCGGGCGCGCTGCGGTACGTCCAGCATGATGTACCGACCAGATGGGCGTTCGCTCGAGCTCAAGGGCTCGACCGTCGCGACCTATGCGGACTTCCTGGAGCGCTATGTTCCGTTTGACCGGCCGGTGATTGACGAGACTGGGATTCCAGGGCTGTTTGATTTTCACTTGAACCTGGGGACCGACGGGTCTGCGGATCAGATGGCTGCGGCGGCGCTTGCGCCACAGCTCGGTCTCACGCTTGACAACGCCAGCGCCCCGGCGGACTTTCTGGTCATCGACCACATCGAGAAGCCCGCCTTCGTCGAGGCCGGCGTCAGCGATCGCTCAGCGCGGCCCAGGGTTGATTCGGCGTCGAAGGCCTCCGGGAGCATCCCGAAGTGAGAGGAGCGGTCGTCGCCTGTCTCGTGCTGGCGGCGGCCGCGATCTCAGTCGCGGCGGCGGGCGATCTTTCCGGTCGCGTGACGTTCGGCGATTCCGCCGTGCCCGGCGCGACGATCACCGCGACGCACGGCGACCACGTCGTCACGACGACGTCCGGCGACGACGGCTCCTTTCATTTCGCGAATCTCGACGACGGCGACTGGACGATTCGCGTCGAGATGAAAGGGTTCGCCGGAGCGCCACAGGACGTGAGGCTGCCGCGCCCGGCCGGCGCCGATCCGCTGATATTCACGCTGACGATGCGCGCGTATGTCGAGGTCGTCACGCCGCAGAACCCGGCGAATCCTGGCGGCCCCGCCACCGACCCTGCCTCACCGAAGGCTCCCGGCGCGACCAAACCGGCAGCGGAGCCTGCCGCGCCGAAGCCGGCCGAGCAAGACGACCCGGCGGAGGCGGGCGTGATCACCGGATCCGTCGTCAACGGCGCGACGACGCCCTTCGCCCTGCCGCGCGCGTTCGGCAACAACCGGCCGCGCGGCGGGTCGCTGTACAACATCGGCGTGACGGCCATGGGCGGAGACTCCGCATGGAACGCGCGGCCGTTTTCGTTCGGGGGATCGACCGGACCGTCGCCGTCGTATGGCGACGTTCAGCTCGGGTTCAACATCGCCGGCCCCCTCCGGATTCCGTGGCTCGTACGGAACGGGCCGGCGTTCGCGCTCGGCTATCAGCATTCGAATTCGCACGACGCGACGACGCTGTCGGCCGTGATGCCGACGGACGCCGAACGCGCCGGCGATTTCTCGGCCTCGCCCGTCGCGATTCGCGATCCAATGACGGGACTGCCGTTCGCCAACAACCGGATTCCGTCGGATCGCATCAGCCCGCAGGCCGCCGCGCTCCTGCCGTACTACCCGCCGGCGGGCGATGCGGCGTCCGGCCCGAATTTCCAGAAAGCCACCGTCGCCGCGACCCGGAGCGACCGTCTGCAATTCGGCATGAACCACTCGTGGCGCAACCGGACGTCGATGGACGGCACCGTCGCCTGGCAGCATTCCACGACGCAGGCGGTGAACCTCTTCGACTTCGACGACGCCAGCCGGCAGACGTCGCTCGTGACGAATCTGAACTGGTCGCGCCAGTACTCGTCGCGGCTCGTCGTCCGCGCGCGATATCAGTTCAACTGGTCGTCGACGAGCCTCACGCCGTTCTTCGCGGGCCGGACGAACGTCTCGGGCGACGCCGGCATCGCGGGCAACGATCAGGACCCCGCGAGCTGGGGGCCGCCGACACTCGTATTTCCCGGCATCGCGGGCCTGATCGACGGGTCGCCGCAGCGGACGTCGGCCATGACGCACGCGCCCGGCGGCGAGATTCTGCTGCGCCACGACGGCCACAACATCACCATCGGCGGCGACTACCGTTGGAACGTCGTCGACATCCGGTCGCAGCCCAATCCCCGCGGCTCGCTGACGTTCACCGGCGCGGCGACGGGCGATCCGTTCGCGGACTTCCTGCTGGGCATCCCGAGCGCGAGCGCGATCGCCTTCGGCAGCAAGGCGACGCATCTGCGCGACGTGGCGCCGGACCTCTACCTGAACGACGACTGGCGCATCCTGCCGAACATGACGTTGAACGTCGGCCTGCGGTGGGAGTACGACTCGCCGTTCACCGAGGCGTCGGGCCGTCTGGCGAATCTCGACGTGACGCCGGATTTCAGCGCGATCGCGCCGGTGCTCGCGAGCGATCCGACGGGCGCGCTCACGGGCGCGCGGTTCCCGGCATCCCTGATCCGCGCGGACAGGAACGGATTCGAACCGCGCCTCGGCGTCACGTGGCGTCCGTCGCTCGGCTCGCCGATGGTGTTCAAGGCGTCCTACGGGTTGTATCGGAACCTCGGCGGCTACCAGTCGCTCGCGCTGCTGCTGTCGCAGCAGGCGCCGTTCGCCAAGGCCTACAACATCCAGAACACGACCGACACGCCGCTGACGCTCGCGAATCCGTTTCCGGCGTCGCTGCCCACGACGACCACGAACACGTTCGCGGTCGATCCGAACTTCCGCGTGGCGCTCGCGCAGAACTGGATGCTCTCGATGCAGGAAGAGCTCCCGGCGTCGCTGACCGTCTTCGTCGCCTACCTCGGCGCGAAGGGGACGCATCTCATGCAGGCCTTCCTGCCGAACACGGTGCCGCCTGGAAGCACCGACCCGCCGACCGGACCCTCGGGCTTCGTGTACGTCACCTCGAACGGCACGTCGCTGCGCAACGCCCTCCAGATCGCGCTGCGGCGCCGGCTCTACGCCGGCCTTACGGCCAGCGTCCAGTACACGCTGTCGAAGTCGACGGACGACGCGGCGACGTTCAGCAACGGCGCGATCACGCCCGCGTCGATGTCGATCGCGCAGAACTGGCTCGACCTCCGCGCCGAGCGCGGGCCGTCGTCGTTCGACCAGCGCCACAAGGTCGAGATGCAGTTCCAGTACACGACCGGCGTCGGCCTCAAAGGCGGCACGCTCGTCGACGGCTTCTGGGGATCGCTCTGGAAGGACTGGACGGTGGCGACGCAGCTCACCGCCGGCACGGGCATGCCGTTCACGCCGATCGCGTTTCTGTCGGTCGCCGGCACGGGCGTCGTCGGCATCCGGCCGTCGCTGACGGGCGTCTCGACGGCGCCGGTCGCCGCCGATTCGTTCGCCAACGCGGCGGCGTTCGCGACGCCGGCGGCGGGCACATGGGGCGACGCGGGCCGCAACTCGTTGCGCGGCCCGGCGCAGTTCGCGATGGACCTCAGCGTCTCTCGCGTCTTCAGGCTGGGCAACCGCCTGAATCTCGAATGGCGGGTCGCAGCGACGAACGTCTTGAACCGCGTCACGTTCTCGCAGATCGACGCCATCGTCGGGAGCCCGCAGTTCGGGTTGCCGACGCTCGCCAACCCGATGCGCACGCTGCGGATGACCGTGCGCCTGAGGTTCTGATGACGACCGCCCGCGTGGTCAACCTGGTCCTTCTGGCTGCGGCGGCATCGGCCGGGCTTCGTGCCCAGCAGCAGCCGGTCTTCCGCGCGGCCGCGCACCTCGTCGTGCAGACGATCAGCGTCAAGGACAAGAACGGACAGCCCGTCGAGGGCCTCACGGCGAAGGACTTCGTCGTCACCGAAGACGGCAAGCCGCAGGAGATCGCCTTCGTCGAGTTCCAGCGTCTGGACGACGCGCCGGCGGGCACCGTGACGGTGGCGGCGGATCCGTCGGGAACGTCTGGCGGCGTCGCCTCCGTCACCGGAGAGGTCGTCACGAATCCCGCGCCGGGCGACGCGCGCTACCGCGGCCGCCGGCTCATCGTGATCTATTTCGATCTCTACCAGATGCCGTTCTTCGACCAGATGCGGATGTTCGACAACGCCGACCGCTACGTCTCGACGAAGATGACGGCGGCAGACCTCGTCGCACTGATGGTCTTCGACGGCCGCGGCGTTCGCCTGAAACAGAACTTCACCGACGACCGCGGCGCGCTGCACGAGACGATTCAGACGTTGATGACCGCCGCGGACGAGCGCAACAGCAGCGGCGTGGAATTCGATCCCGGCGGCGCGTTTGGCGAGGACGACGATACGTTCAATATCTTCGCGACGGACCGGCAGCTGTCGGCGCTGCAGACGGCGGTCACGGATCTGGGTCCGCTGCCGGAGGTGAAGACGCTGGTCTACTTTGGCAGCGGCCTGCGGATGCACGGCACGGACAACCTGGCGCAGATGCGGGCGACGGTCAACGCGGCCGTGCGGTCGAACGTGACGCTGAACCCGATCGACGCGCGCGGCCTCGTCGCGTCGGCGCCGATGGGCGATGCGACGCGGGCGTCGCCGGGCGGCATCGGGATGTTCAACGGCATGATCGCCGCGTCGACGATCACGCGCGGCCAGCAATCGCAGGACACCCTCTATGCGCTGGCGAAAGACACCGGCGGCCGGGCGATGTTCGACAGCAACGATCTGGCGCTCGGCATCGTCCAGGCCGCGCAGGCGGTGAAGGCGTACTACGTCCTCGGCTACTACACGACGAACCCCGCGAAGGACGGCCGCTATCGGCGCGTCAGTGTCTCGCTCGCGCCGGGACGCGCGGGCGAGCTGGCCTATCGGCCGGGCTACTACGGTGACAAGGACTTCAGCAAGTTCAACTCGGCCGACAAGGAACGGCAGCTCGCCGACGCGCTGAAGCTCGAGGACCCCATCACCGAGATCCCGATGGCCGCGGCGGTCAACTACTTTCAGATCAACCGCGCCGAGTACTTCGTGCCGATCTCCGTGCGGATGCCAGGGAGCGAGCTCGCGAAGGCGACGTCAGCGGGCGCCTCGCACGTCGACATCGACATGATCGGCGAGATCAAGGACGAGCATGGGGTCACGTATCGCAACGTGCGCGACCTGGTGCGGGTGCCGGTCGGCAAGGACGCGCCGATGGCCAGCCGGCTGATTCAGTACGAGACCGGCACCACGATGCTGCCGGGCTCGTACGTCATCAAGCTGCTGGCGCGAAACAACTCGACGGGCGCGATCGGCACGCTTCAGGCGTCGTTCACGGTGCCGAACCTCGAGCGCGAGGCCACGCACGTCCACATCAGCAGCGTCGTCGTCACGAACCAGCGCGTCGCCGCCGCCGACGCGCTCTTCACCGTCAAGCAGAAGGTCGCCGCCGAGGTCGCGAATCCGCTGGTCTTCGGCGGCCAGAAGCTGATTCCCGCCGTCGGCGGGGTCGTCCGGTCGGACCGGCCGCTCTACGTCTATCTTGAAGCGTACGAACGCGACGCAACGGCCGTGCGGCCGCTGGTCGCCTACGCCTCCTTTTATAAGGATGGCGTCAGGGCGTTCGAGACGCCGCCAATGGGCATTGACGCGTGGGACCCCAAGACCCGGACGCTGCCCATTCGCTTCACGATCCCGTCGGGCGCGGTGTCGGCCGGAGCCTACGACTGCCAGGTGACCGTGCTCGATCCTGCCGACACGCGCGCCGCGTTCTGGCGCGCGGCCCTTATCGTGCGCTGACGCCGGCTGATCAAGCGACGCTCTTCTTTCGAAGCGCGATCGCCGAGACGCAGGTCACCGCGACGCCGATCGGGAACGGCTCAGTAAGCGTCATTGCGATGTTCACGAGCGGGTCGCTCATGCACGCGCGCACGCCGCACGTCGTAGCGGCCTTGACCGAATTAAGAACAATGCCTTTCGGAAATTCGCTCCTTCGTAACAAAAGCGGCCGATCGTGGAGTTCCCAGAGTTCAGTAGACAGTCTGCTTCCGGCGCTTGTGAGCGACTTCGAACTGCTTCGACTGAGACCGCCCAGGTGACTGTGGCGACGTGAGCGATTGTAGAACGTCTCGATGTAGTCGGCGATCGCAGTCCTCGCGAGGTCGCGACTTGTAAATCTGTTTCTTGATCAGCTCTTTCTTGAGGCTGCCGGAGAATGCCTCCGCGACGGCGTTGTCCCAACAATTGCCTTCGCGGCTCATGCTCGGCTCGAGGCGATTTGATCGGCAGAAGCGCCGCCAGGCGTCGCTGCCGTACTGACCGCCTTGGTCCGAGTCAATGAGCGTGCCGCGCGGCCGCCGCGCGCGGACGGCCTGTAGCACGGCATCGAGCACCAGGTCGCGGTGGATGGTGGGCCCGGTGGACCAACCGACGATCTTTCGCGAGAACAGATCCATGACAACGGCAAGATAGAGCCAACCCTGCCAAGTGCGAATGTAGGTAATATCCGTGACCCACGCCCTGTTGACTCGGGTCACGGTGAATTGTCGCTGCAACAAATTCGGGATCAGGACCGACGGTTTCCCAACGGACCACCGCCGCGTGCGATAGCCGTGAAGGGCCCGCAGCTTGGCCTGGCGCATCAGCCGCGCGACGCGGTGTGTGCTGCACGTCTCGCCGGCCTCTCGAAGATCCAGAAACACGCGAGGCGCACCGTAGATGCCCTGGCTGGCCGTGTACGACGCCCGGATGAGACGGAGCAGGCGCACGCCCTCCTGAGCTCGGTCAGAGAGCGGCTGCAGGAGCCACGCGTAGTAGCCGCTCGGCGCGACGCCGAGCAGGCGACACATTCGGCGTATGCCGAACTCGTCCTTGTTGGACTTGATGAAGGCGTAGATCGCGGGGACGCGCCCCGCGCTCGATTTCGTGGACATGTCCACCTCTCTCCACGGAGGTTGGCGTCTCTCCACTAAATGCTGGGAACTCCAATCGGGCCGTCTGGCGTGGAACACCTTCGGGGCAAGCGGCCGGGCGGAGCCGACATCCCCGTGGGCTGACGAAGTGGGGCTCAGGCGTATCACCGATACGTCGCCCCAGGGCCGCTCTTCCGGCCTTCGGAGCGATTGTCCGCGCGAAATGGCCCGATCGGCCGCACGCTCCGAATTCCCGAACGGCAGTAGCTTAGACCTTTAGGGGCGACCCGCTAGATAGTTACACCGATCGCAGCAGAGTCGATGGCTCGACGCGCGAGGCGTGAATCAGCGGGATCACCGTACCCACGCCCGCGATAAGTAGCATTCCTGCCACGACGCTTATGATTGTGACTCCATCTACCGGATGAACTTGAAATAGTTGGTGTTGAAGAGACACGCCGACCAACCCAGCAGTCGTGACTCCTGCTGCAAGACCAGCTCCGACGGGCACTAGTGCTTGTCTTATGACAATCCGTCTAATGTCCGATTGGCCAGCGCCCACCACCAGCCGAATGGCGATCTCCCGCCGGCGAGCCAGTACGGTGTCAACGAGCGCTCCGATGAGCCCAACTGCGGCTATAGGTACGCCGGACGCGGCCAGGATGGCCATTAGGATCGCCTGGCTTCGGTAAGGCGCCATCGCCCGCCTCCACGCGTCGGCCATCCACTCGATCTGCCGCGGGGACATAGATCCCCATATGCGTTTCAATGTGCTATCAACTGCAGGTCGGAATGGGAGCGACACGCGTGTCGCGATTACCGAAAAGGCTCCGGCCTTGGAATCCATCTCGAACAGTTCGGGTATTGCAGGGGCCGCCGGCGGTCCAAGGACGAGATTCTCAATTACGGCCGCTACGCGTCCGCCGCCGATGGAGGTCCTCACATCACGCCCGACGACCGATGCCCACGCCGGCGCTTCCGACGCACTTACTCCGACAAGCTGCTCAGCGAGGGTCCGATTGACGAGAATCTGTCCGGGACGAGTTGACTCACCTGGGTCGACTCGACCGGCGAGAACCCGGACTTGGAAGGTTTGGACAAAATCTAGACCCACGTTATCGACCACTGCGTCGACATCCGGTCGCGGCCGACCATCGAAGGACGTCAAAGGCACGGGGCTATCGAAGCGCAACACGAGCCCCGTGCCGAGCGGCCCACGATAGAATCCCGACGTCCCTGTAACGCCCGGCAAGCCGTTCAGTGCCTTAATCGTCTCAGACACCTTTTCGTTGCGGCGTTCAAATGCAGCGAGGGTCTGCTGTCGTGAGGCGTTCCGCAATCCGCGATCTACCGGCACGGTGAAGAGCAGGAGGTTCTCTGGTTCGAAGCCATAATCGAATGTCGTGGCTCTTGCAAAGCTGTGTGCCGTGAGCCCGCCGAGGTAGAGCAGAAAGGTCGTCGCCGCCATCTGCGCCGCGAGAAGCAGCTGACGCCCGCGTCCCGATCCGGGTCGCGAATTGCCGATTCGCTCGTTGAGCAACCCGAGGGGAGTGGCCCGAGCCACAACAAAGGCGGGAACGGTCATGAGCACCGTGAAGGCTGCGAGAGCAAGCACGACACCGAACGCGTATGTTCGGACATCTGGCACCAAATACTGGCCGCGGCGGAACTCCGACGGGATTACCGCCGCGATGAACCCGTTTGCGTACGGGACGAGGGTGGCGGCAAACACAGAGGCGCCGACCACGACGATGGCGTTCTCCAACATCGCCTGTCGCTCTAGAGTCGCCCGGTTGGCACCGAGCGCCAACATGACACCAAGCTGGGGTAGTTCCGTTAGTGCGGCAGCTAGAACCAGCGAGCTAACCTGGGCCCATGTCAAGAGGACCAACAGGAGGGAAGCCGTGAAAAGCACCTCCAATGCCCGGGGACTGCCGATTCGTAAGGCGTCTCCTAGGGGTCTGATAGAAAGGTCTGGAAACGCCGCACTTAGCTCGCCGACCGTCGCTCCCGAGCGCAAGCGTGCGTACGCCGGGATGCGATCGCGCGAAGATGATACCGGGGCCCATACGTTGGTTTCGCCAGGGAATTTGACGCGCGGCCCCATGACGCCGATGATCTGAACTCGGCGACCGGCAAGGTCGTGAAGCCCAAGCGCTGCCGTAGCATCTCCGAATTCAGTGATCGCCAACTCATGCCCCAGAACTATCGGAAGAGGAACGGCTGAGTCGGGAACCGTGGCTGCCGGACTCCGTTCATCGTCAGCGTTGAACCCTCTGCCGACCTCTGGGCGGATGTTCAGCAGGTCGAAGAAACGCGCGTCAACACCCGTGACCTCGAGGCCGGCGTCCCTACTGGCCTCGAGGTCGAAGAACCCGAAGGCGAATCCGGCCTGCGCTGTAGCGATCAGGAGCGGGGACTTGCTGAGACCAACCCGCAAGGTCTCCCGCTTCCCAGCGAACTCCGGAGCAATTGCCAAGTCCGGCGGCCGCCTGCTATCCAAAAACCGGTAGTCGATCGCGAGTAACCTCTCCGGTGTGGGAAACGGCAGCGGTCTAGCCACTAGGCCGTCGACAACGGCAAAGAGCCCCACAGTAACAGCTGCGGAAAGGCCGCCCGCAACAACGACCGTTGTCGAGGCGGCCCATCGACGCCGCAGCCTGCGAAGAGCCAAACGGAACGCCATTGTCGACTAGCTATCGCAAGCAACTGCTCGCAAGGCCCAGCGTGATGACCCGTGACATGATCAGGAACGCCGACGGCCATCGAAGCAGTGCCTATGACCTAATCAGGAGCACACATCCCGGTCGGGTAACCGTAAGCCAAGTAGTTGTCCTCGCACCAGCAGTAATCGGAACCGCTACCACCTACGTTGCAGTCGTCAAAGTACATTCCACCGTGGCCGCCGTCCCAGCACGCATTGTCACACGCGACGTTGAACGTGCCACAGCACCGCGATTCCGCTGACAAACGAGGTGTCGCAGCCATAATCGCAAGCGTTATCGTGAGACAAGCCAACCGAATGGTTTTCATGGTGTTCTACTCCAGTCTGCTTTCGATTTCTCCAGACGCTCACCGATACCGAGATGCTGTGGGCAGGTGTCCGATCCACGTGACCATCTGTTGATCGGTGATCTTTCCGCTCCAAGAGGCGAGTACTTTGCCGTGCTTGTCCACGGCCACAACCTGCGGAGTGCGTGCCGCTATCATCGCCAGTGGCTCCGACGAGCCGACCGAGACCGCCTGAATGTGACCTAGGTTGTTCGTTGCGAGATACGCAGATAGTCTTTCCGCGGGCTCAAGAGTGAGCGCGACCGTCCGGACGGATTCCGCACGATGAGCGAGAGTCGATGTCAGTTCACGGAACGCTGGGAGGCTCTCCTCGCAGTAATGACACGTCGAGCTCATGCCGATGAGGACCGTCAAGTCAGAGCCATCAAACGCGACGCGGCTTCCAGGCGTTAGTACTGTGCCTACCGGAACTCTTCCACTTTGAACGGCCCGAACCCTTTGCGTCTCTGCCGTGACCACCACGTACAGGCAAGTTGCCACGGTCACGACGCTTACGAACGCCTCCCAGATCGCACGCCAACGGATGTTGCGGATCATCGCGTTCCTCCCCCAGGCTTAAACGGAACCAGCCGAGACGCAAGGTCTCCGTTGTCCTCATGACTCTAAAGTCGTAGAATCCGGTTCGGTTGATCGCCCCCAGCACAAGTTTTTGTAGAGGCCCCATGGGCTCAAGAGTGAATCTCTGTCTCATCGCAAAACGATGGACGCTGGGGGATGAGGGCGCCGCAAATGACTTCGTGACGCACATCGGTCCTGTCGTTAGGTCTAGGTTGCGCCACAGGCACCACGTGGCGTGCGCCGACGTTGACGATGTGTCATTAGCAGTATTGGAGTGTGGACTGCGTCAGTTGCGCGATAGAACGTTCTCGCCGACGAATGACGTTCAGTTGATCACTTGGATTGCGATGATTACGAAGGGCAAAGCCGCTGACCACTGGAGGAACAGCTTTCGAGAACACCCTCGTCGAACGAGCGACACGCCGTGTGAGTTCGACGAATGCGTCGCCAGTGGCGTCGCTGCCGATCAAGACCTGGCCCTAGAATGGCGCGACTGGATGGCTATGTTGCCGCCGAGAGTTCGAAAGGCCGTTGAACTCCACTTCGTCGGTGGCTGCGAGTTGGGCGTGACGGCCACGACGATGAACATTAGTGAATCTCGGCTTCGCGCGCTTCTAGGTAGAGGGAAGCGACTCATATTTCTGGCGGCGGGGCTTGGACCGACACGCAGAACGCGCCCCCCAACCCATGGAAGCCAACAGTGACGGGGCGAGTGCTTCGGAAGGATGATCGCGTGCCCACGCGGCGCGCTCGTGAACCGATGCTGGTTGAGGCACTCGTCGAAAGCCGACCGTTGAACGATTCGACTTACCCGTTCTGAATCTGGCTCGCGCGGCCGCTACGACGGATCTCTTGCCGAACCCGCGAGCGCAGCGGGGGAGCCGTTCTGGTGGCGGCTTCTCGAATCGGGCAACGGGAAGACTCACCCACCAGGGAGGCCTGGCTGACTCCGTAGCCTGCGGGGCGGCCGGCCTGTGACCGCCTTGGCACGGAAAGCCCGCGACGACGATACCAACATTCGGTAGGCTTCTTATCGTGGACATCGGCGGCTTCCGGGACATCTCGAAAGCGCGCCCGGCCTCGGAGCACATTTGCAGCGCCAGGGTCGATCTGGCAAAGTAACTCTGCTTCGTGTCTGGATTGGTGAAGTCCCTCTCAATACCTCCGATCCCTGCAAAGAGACCGGCAACTGTAAGTCGATTCCGTGTCCGACGGGCAGTTCGCTCGCCCATATTGGTTCGTGAAATCGTACCGCTCGGTTGCGATCGTCCAACTGCCTGGTGACAAAGCGAGTCACAGCTGTCCGAACGGTCGAGCGCCATTCACGAGGTGCGCCGCTTGGAACTCCCAGCTTCGGCTGGACTTGAATGCCGATCAGTGGACGAACGCGGCTTCGTTGGTCAGCAGGAGGGCGTGCGCGTATTCCTGCCACGCGGAGAGCGCGACGCGCACCACTGGCGGCGCCGCGGCCGCGCGGCCACGGCCCTGCGCCCCGCCGCCTCGTCCGGCCGCGCCCGCGCGTCCGGCCCGGCCGGCGCCGGCGGCGCGTCCGGCGGGTGCGTCGGCGGTGGGCGGCGGCGCGCTCACTTGGTACTTCGCGACGAAGTCGCGTCCCATCGCGAGCTCGGCCTCCGTCGGCGACCGCTGGAAGAAGAGCGCATACAAAAACTTCACGCGGTCATCGTCGGTCGCCGCCTGCTCGAAGGCCGGGCGATTGACGACGCGCCGGACCTGCTCGATGACGAGCGGGATGTTCATCAGGAAGAGCGCCTGCTGCGGAACCGTCGTTTCGTAGCGCTTGCCCATCGGCGCGTTCGGTGGCGCGAAATCGAAGGTCGTGAAGATGTCGGCGAGGTCGCCGCGGTCGACGAAGCCGTAGACCGAGCGCCGCGGGCTGACCGGCATGGTGAGCCCGGCCGCGGCCATCGCCTGACCGGTGTTCTGGCGCGCGGCCTGCGCCCCGCCGCCGGCGGCGCGGCCGGCCGGCGGCGGCGTCAGGTCTTCGAGACTCACGGGGTGGCCGCCCATCGTCAGGTCGAGCTCGCCTCCGATGCTGAGGATCGAGTCGCGCAGCGGCTCGAATTCGAGCCGGCGGACGTTCTGGCGCCACAGCAGTTGGTTGAACGGATCCTTTTCGGCGAAGGCCGGGTTGTTCTTCGAGCTCTGCTGCCACGTCGCCGACATGAGGATGAGCTTGTGCAGCTTCTTGATCGACCAGCCGTCGGCCATGAAGCGGTTCGCGAGCCAGTCGAGCAGGTCCTGATTCGTCGGCGGCGACGACTGGTTGCCGAGGTCATCGGGCGTGGCGACGAAGCCGTCGCCGAAGTGATGCTGCCAGACGCGATTCACGAGCACGCGCGCCGTCAGCGGGTTGGATTTGCTCGCGATGGCATTTGCCAGCTCGAGCCGGCCGCTGCCGTTATGGAAGGCGGATCGGCCGCCGGGCGAGAGCACGTCGAGGAAGCGCCGCGGGACGATCTCGCCGGGCTCCTCGGCCTGGCCGCGGATGAAGATCGGCGAGTCCTTCGGCGTCGGGCTGTCGACGAGCACGTTGGCGCGCGCGGGCGCCCCCGGGTCGACCAGTTCCAGGAGATCGCTCTGCTCGCGCAGCTGAATGTACTGCGCGCGATTGCGCGGCGGGAGGAAGCGGAGCGCCGCGTCGCTCACGACGGTGGAGAACGCCGCATCCCACTCCGGGTCGGTGCGCGCGAGCAGCTTCCCGTAGATGGCGGCGACGTCGGCGAGCGATCGGAACGACTTGCCCTTGAACGCCTCGAGCACGATCGGGCTCAGGAGCGCCGCGCGGTCCTTTTGATACTGGTTGTCGAGCACCCGCCTCGAGCGCTGCTCGAACTGGAACGCCGGGATGCGCGCGAGCGCGTTCCAGACGCCGAAGATCGCGACGGCGGGCTTGCCGCCCGTCTTGATGAACTGCGTCCAGTTCTGCAGCGGCTCGGTCGCGGCGGCGTTCTTTTTCAAGTACGCGGCGCGGTCGCTCACCGGCATCGACGTCGCCATCAGGTAGACGGCGCCGAGGCGCTTGTAGTCGCCGAAGGCCTGCGTGAGGTCGGCCTCGTAGAGCGCCTCCATCCGGTCGTCCATCGCCTTGCGATGGACCTGGTAGTCGGCATAGGCCGCGCCCGGCGGGGCGATGATGGGCTTGTCTTTCGGCTCGACCGAGCTCGCGAAGACGCCGTAGAGCGAGTAGTAGTCGGCCTGCGGGATCGGATCGAACTTGTGATCGTGGCAGCGCGCGCACGAGACCGTCAGGCCGAGGAACGCCTTCGACGTGACGTCGATGCGGTCGTTGATCATGTCGGCCTGGTTGCCGTTGAAGTGATCGCCGAGCGTGAGGAACCCGAGCGCCGCGAGCGACGGCGACGTCTTCGACCCGGTCAGCCGATCGGCCGCGAGCTGCTCGCGGATGAACTGGTCGTACGGCAGGTCGTCGTTGAACGCCTTGATGACGTAGTCGCGGTACGTCCACGCGTTCGGGTAGATGGTGCTTTCGCGGCGACGATCGTTCTGACCCTTCGAGTCGGCGTAGCGGGCGACGTCGAGCCAGTGGCGGCCCCAGCGCTCGCCGTACCGCGGCGACGCCAGCAGACCGTCGACGACCTTTTCGAACGCGGTCGGTGACGCGTCCGCGACGAACGCCTGCACCTGCTCCGGCGTCGGCGGCAAGCCGATCAAATCGAAATACGCGCGGCGAATCAGCGTCTGCTTGTCGGCCATCTCGTTGCCGGCCATGCCGCTCGCCTCGAGCTTCGCCTCGACGAATCGATCGAGGTCGTTCTTCACCCAGGCCGCGTTCTTTACCGCGGGCAGCGACGGCTTCGTCACGGGCTTGAACGCCCAGTGGTTCTTGCCTTGCCCGCCGTACGACACCGCGCCCGGCGTCGCCGGCACGGGCCTCGTCGTTCTCGGATCCGGCGCGCCCATCCGCACCCAGGCGACGAGGTCGTTGATCTGCGCGTCGGTGAGTTTCCCCGGCGGCGGCATCTGCAGGCCGGGATCGCTGTAGCGCACGGCTTGAATCAGAAGGCTCTTGTCCGGATCGCCGGGCACGATAGCCGGGCCGGAGTCGCCGCCCTTCTGCCAGCCGCCTTTCCAGTCGAGCTCGAGGCTGCCTTTCGGTGGATTCACCGAGGCGCTGTGGCAGCGATAGCAGCTGTCCGCGAGAATGGGCCGAATCCTGGTCTCGAAGAAGTTCAGCTGGTCCTGGCTGAGCGTCGCTTGCGGCTCGTCGAGCGCGGCGGCCGCGGTGAGAGGCGAGGGCTTCGCCTCGATCAGCGCGAAGGCGCCCAGCCAGAGCGCGACCGCGCACGCGATCGAGGCGACGACGGTCCCGGCGGCGTGGCGACCGGGCCTCACGCGAGCACTCCGGTCACGATCGATCCGAAGTTGTCGGTGAGCCGGAACTCGCGTCCATTGAATTTGTAGGTGAGCTTCGTGTGGTCGAAGCCCAGCAGCCGCAGGATCGTGGCGTGCAGGTCGTGCACGTGGACCGGGTTCTCGGCCGCCTTCGCGCCGAACTCGTCGGTCGCGCCGTAGATGGTGCCGCCCTTCACGCCGCCGCCCGCCAGCCAGACGCTGAACGCCTTGTTGTTGTGGTCGCGCCCCGGGTTGTCGTTCCCGTTCTTGTCGCGCGTCACGGTGCGGCCGAACTCGCCGCCCCAGATCACGAGCGTGCTATCGAGCAGGCCGTGCTGCTTGAGGTCGGCGAGGAGCGCCGCCGCGGGTTTGTCGATCTCGGCGGCCGACGCGGGCAGCCTGTCTTCGATGTCGTCGTGATGGTCCCAGCCGCCGGCCCAGACCTGCACGAAGCGGACGCCGCGCTCGACGAGCCGCCGCGCGATGAGCAGCTGATGGCCCTGCGGCGTGTCGCCGTAGAGATCGCGGACGCTCTGCGGCTCCTTCGACAGATCGAACGCGTCGGTCGCCTCGATCTGCATGCGATACGCCATCTCGAACGACTGGATGCGGGCCTCGAGCTGGGGATCCTGCTGCAGCGTCTGGCTGTGGATCCCGTTCAGCTGCTGGACGAGGTCGAGCTCGCGCCGCTGCTCGTCGCGGCCGAAGTACTCGTTGCGGATGTTCGGGATCATCCCGGCGACCGTCGGCGCCGCCGTGTTCAGGCTCATCGCCTGCAGATCGCCCGGCAGAAACGCCGACCCCCAGTTGAGCGAGCCGCCCGGCGGCAGCCCGCCGTTGGGCCTGAGCGAAATGAACCCTGGCATGTTCTGGTTCGCGCTGCCGAGACCGTAGAGCGCCCACGCGCCCATGCTCGGGCGCGGCTGGCGCGATCCCGTGTTCATCATCACCGTCGCGACGTCGTGTGCCGGGATGTCGGTCTGCATCGACCGAATCACCGCCATCTCGTCGACGTGATTCGCGAGCGCCGAAAACACCTCGCTCACCTCGATACCCGACTGGCCGTGCTTCGCGAACGTAAACGGCGAGGCCATCGCGACGCCGTTCAGACCCGGAATCGTCTGGTCGTTGACCTTCGCCAGCTCGGGCTTCGGATCCCACGTGTCCACGTGCGACGGCGCGCCCTGCGCAAAAATGTGAATCACCGCCCTGGCTTTCGCCGGAAATTGCGCGGGCCGGGAGGCGCTCGCGCCCGCCGCGGTCTGCGCCATCGGCCCGATGGCCGCCAGGAGATCGTCGGAAAGCAGGCTCGCCAACCCCAGCGATCCGAGGCCCAGGCCGCATCGAGCCAGGAATTCCCGGCGCGAATTCCGCAGGTCGGCCGGCCTGAGGCGGTTATGGCAAAGGCAGTGATCCATAGGCGTATTAGACAGGAGGTGGGTGGCGTCCGGTACATGCCACAATACGCGCCCATGGAACCGACTGTCGCTTCGTCGCTCGCCGGCGCGTGGCCGTTCGCGAAGTATTTCGGGACGTCCCTGGTCCTCGTCGCCGTCTTCGTCGCGGCCTATGGCGCGGTCACGCCCTACCGCGAGCTCGCGCTGATGCGCCAGGGCAACACGGCGGCGGCGCTCTCCTTCGCTGGCGCGATCCTCGGCTTCGTGATCCCCGTCAGCAAGGCCATCGCGCAAAGCTCCAGCCTGACCGACATGGTCATCTGGGCCGGCGTCGCGTTCGTGGCGCAGATCCTCGCGTATCTCGTCGCGTCGGTCCTCATCCCGCATTTCCGCACGACGATTACCGACGACCGCGTTGCGAGCGGCATCCTGCTGGCCGCCATCGCGATCGGCGTCGGCTGCCTGAACGCCGCGAGCATGACGCTCTGACCTCGGCCGCGACTGCCGGTCCAAGGCCTGATGAAACGCTCCGCCCGCATCACCCTTCGGCTCGTGCCCGTCGTCTCGGCGGCGTTCCTGGCCGGGTGCGGGCCGCCGACCCATCGCGTCTGCGTGGACGAATCGAAGCGCATCGCGGACGACCAGAACTGCGCGTCGCCCAACGGCAGCACCGGCTCGTGGACGGCGTCGAACGGGACGCCGCACGTCTTTCACTGGTACTGGTTTCGCGGCGGCTACTCGCCCGGCATCGGATCGTTCGCGCCGGCCGGCGGCGGGTTCACCGAGCCGATGTCGCTCTCGCGCATCGGTCGCGCGATGACGACCACGCGCGGCGGGTTCGGCTCGACGGCGCACGGGTCGTCCGGATCGTAGGAAGACGACGAGCACGACATGGAGCGTCGCGCCGCCACCCCGCGTCCGAACTGGACCGAAGACGTGCAGTCACACGGGCTCGTCTACTGCTTCACCGGCGACAAGCCGTACTGGGACGAAAGCGCCTACTACGAGTTCACCGCGGCCGAGGTCGATCGGCTCGAGGCCGCGACCAACGAGCTGCAGCGCATCTGCCTCGAAGCGGGGCAGCACATCATCGACAAGAACCG
>Ga0134128_10002515_pt1 | contig 22658 bp, 17 predicted proteins | sample KB31754_FD_96462 | JGI IMG/M metagenome (GOLD analysis project Ga0134128, IMG submission 96462) | Terrestrial soil microbial communities with excess Nitrogen fertilizer from Kellogg Biological Station, Michigan, USA - KB3-175-4 | ecosystem: Environmental > Terrestrial > Soil > Unclassified ... | reverse complement strand
CGCGATGGGGCGGGGCTACGTTCCCTTCCTGCAGCAGCGCAAGCCGCCGCGGCTCGATATCGCGAAGATATTGCGCACTGGCGGTGCGGACGTGCAGCTCGCTCAGATCCCGAACTGGCCGCCCGTCGGGCCGCCGATCGGCTACGAGGCGACGATCTGGCCGCTTGAGCCGAGCGACGGCTACAAGGCCGCAAGCACGCAATATCCGCCCATGTATCCACCCGGCTCCTCACCCCCTGGGGCGCCGGCTGTGGCAAAAGCACATTAGGCCGGGCGGGGCCAGGAGGGGCTCGAGGATGTTTTTGCCGTCGCGCCGCCGTTTCGTGAACGGCGGCCTCAATGCGCTGGGCGCTGCCTGCGCATCAAGCGCTCTCGCACCTATCGAGGCGTTCGCTTCGAGCGCTGTGGACATCACCTCCACGGCGCTCACGTCGAAGGACATGGGGGCACTCACGCTCTTGCAGGGCGCGGGCTGCAACGTCGTGGCTCTGCCGGGGCCCGAGGGTGCACTGATGATCGACGGCGGCCTCGGGGCGCACTCCAAGGCGCTGCTCGAGGCCATGAAGCGAGCGACAGGTGCGCGTCGGGTCGCCACGCTCATCAACACTCACTGGCATCCGGAACAGACGGGCTCGAACGAAGCCGTCGGTCGGGCGGGCGGCCTGATCATCGCGCACGAGGTCACGCGGCTCTACGAGGGACGCAAGGCGTATTCAACCTGCTTCAAAGGGACCTACGGACCGCTCCCGCAAAAGGCGCGCGCCACGAAGACGACGCGTACTACGGGCTCGCTCGAGTTCGCGGGCCAGCACATCGAATACGGCTACTTGCCGGCTGCGCACACGGACGGGGATCTGTACATCCATTTCCCGGATCACAATCTGCTCGTGGCCGGCGGCCCGGTCGAGGGCAACAGCTGGCCCGTGCTCGACATTCACAACGGCGGTTGGCTCGGTGGACTGGTGCGGGCATACGAGCAGCTCGCGACGCTCGTCAAGCCCGACACCCGTGTGGTGCCGGCCAACGGCAAGCTGGTCACCGGCGCCGACATCGTGCGTTATCGCGGTATCTACGAGGCGCTCTTCAAGCAGATGTTCGTGTTCTTCAACAAAGGCTTCGGTCCTACCGATGCCGTAGCTGCACGCCCGCTCAAGGAGCACGAGGAGGAGCTGGGCGACGCGTCGAATTTCGTTTATTACGCGTATCGCAGTCTGCTGCAGGCCTACGTCCCCGACTAGACGATGTGCACGCCGAGCTCGTAGGCGTGCTCGACGAGCCCCGGATAGGCGTTCGCGACGAATAGCGTCGGGTCGCCCCACGCGGCGTCGAACTCCTTCGTCGCACCGTCGGCGAGCATTTCCTGCACGCTCAAGCCTTGTGCGAGCAAATGCGATAATTTCAGCTTGACCGCGACGAGCATCGCGTGTTCGCGTTCGAGGTCCGAGCGGGTTTGGACCGGCCCCGAGCCGGGCACGATCCGGGTGCCGGCGCCGCTCAGACTCATCAATGTTTGAGTCGCGTTCACCGTGCCGCCGATCCAGCCGTCGGTGCAATAGTCGATAATCGGATAAGCGCCCACGGAAACCACATCGCCGGCGACGAGCACGTCCGCCTTGCGGAAAAATACGTAGCTGTCGCCATCCGTGTGCGCCTGGGGCATGTAGCCGTAGTCGATCGTCTCGCCGCCGAACTCGAGGCTGCCCGTCGTGTAGAACGTTTTGTTGGGACGGGCCGCTTTCGGCAGGGGCTGGTACAGGCGGTGCTGCCACTTCTCGTTGATCACGGTGCCGAGCCAGAGCCGCGTGTTCTCGTGCGAGAGGATGCGGGCGCCTGCGGGACCGAGCGTCCGGTTGGAGCCCGTGTGCTCCCAGTGCCAGTGCGTGTTGAAAAGCAGATCCACGCTCGAGCGCCCCGTGTGCTCGCGCACGAGCCGGAGCACGTCCCTCGAGCGCTCGGGCGAGCCGCCGTCGACGAGCAGCACGCCCGCGGGCGAATCGAACACCGTGACGTTGCCGCCGCCTCCGCGGATCAGGGACAGCCGACCACCGAGTGAAGTGAGGGTGAGCTCGTGCGCATCGGGCTTCGCGGAGCGCGGAGCCGAGTGCGGTGACGGGGCCGGGTCCGGTGATGGAGCCGATCGCGGTGAGGCTTCGCCGCGGCCGGCGAGCAACACGGCTCCCGCCGTTGCTGCTGTCGCCTCGCGTAGGAAATCGCGTCGATGCATGGCGAACCTAGCCTCAGCGCGCCGCGCCGGCCTCGGCGACGGGTGCGTCAACGCGAGCCGAGGTGGGGATACTTGCCGCTGCGGGGGCGCCTGCCGCTGCCATCAGGGCTCTGAGGAGCGCGGCCGTCTGCGGGTGGGGCTCCGAGAACGATCGCCCGGAGCTGCTCGCGCTGCCCTGGGCGATGTCGGCGGCCGTACGTCCGCGGGTATCTTTCACGAAAAGATCGGCATGGTGCGAGGCGAGCGCTCGGACGACATCGCTCCAGCCCCACGTGGCGGCGCCGAAGAGCGCCGTCTGCCCGACGCGATCGCGTCCGTTGATCTGCGCGCCGGAGGCAAGGAGGAGCTCGACGGCTTCGACCGCCTGCGCCTCGGTCTTGTAGCGGCCACGGGTGTCGATTCTCGAGGAGCCGTTGCCCGCGGCTGCCATGAGCGGCGTGATGCCGCTCTCGTTCGGCAGATCGGGATTGGCACCGTGGGCGAGGAGCAGGCGCATGGCCGGCATGTCCCCGGCCTTCGCGGCTCTGAGGAGTGGCGTCGTGCCGATCGTCAGCATTGCGTCCGCTCCTCGATCGTCGCGCAGCGAGCGGTAGGGCGGGAACAGCTTCAACTGCAGATTCGGGTTGGCACCGGCCGCAAGCAGCATCCGGATCAGCTCGAGGCTGGAAGTCCGGTCGAGCGAAGGTCGATCCGCGCGACCGCCGACCGGCAGAGTGTCGACGTCGACTGCCTCGTAAAGCGGAGAGCGGCCCCAGATATCCCAGCGATCGACGTCGGCCCCTGCTTGAACGAGGTATGCCGCCACGTCGAAATTCAAATTTAGCACCGCCTCGAGCATCGGTGTCACGCCGTCGGGGTCCGGCAGGTTCTTGTCGGCTCCGGCGCGCACGAGAATTCGCACGCAGTCGGTGCAGCCGACCCGCGCAGCGTACAGCAGCGGCGTAAACCCGCCGGACGGCCGCGCCTGGCGACGCGGCTCTGCGGTCACCTGGCGGTCCCAGTGATTGACGTGCGAGCGCGCATCGACCTTCGCACCGTGCTCGACGAGCAGCCGCACCATCGCCGGCTGATTCTCGGCTGCGGCCCACATGAGCGGGGTCTGCTCGCGCCAGCGCTCCCTCGCGTTGACGTTCGCGCCGTGCTCGATCAAGAGCCGCGCCGCCGCGATATTGCTCGTACGCGCGAGGATCATGAGCGCGGACTGACCGTCGGCATTGGCCGACTCCACGTTTGCGCCCGCTTTCAGCAAGTCGCGAATGACGCGCGCGTCGCCCACGGTCGCCGCCTCGGAGAGGGGAGTCGAGCCGTAGTCGTTTTTCGCGTTTGCATCGGCGCCCGCTGCGATCAGCCGCTCGATGAGCGGCACATCGTCGCGATAGACGGCCCAGTGGAGTGCGGTGGTGCCGTCCGCGGTGTGCTGATTCACGTTCACTTTCGGGTGGGCGGCGAGGAGCGCGAGCGCTGCGGCCGAATCCCCGGCCCGCGCCGCATAGACGAGCGGAGCGGGGGGCTCGGCGGCGTCGACGACTGGGCGCGCAGACTCATTCGCCGTTGCGGCGGCCGATCCGGCCGTAGCCGATGCATCGGCGGCCTTACCGGGGGTGCCGTCGGCGTGCGCGCTGCCGAGCGCAGCGACGCCCGCGGCGGAAAGTACCGCAGCGGCGATCACGGTGCGGAGGCCTCGGCGGCTGGGCAAGTCTCCGGGAGCACGCTCGGGCACGGTCTCAGATCTCCTCGATGACCCCGGTGCTGTCGCCCACTTTCTCGACGGGCACGCCGGCGCGCTGCAGAAGCGTCAAATGAACATTGGCGAGCGGCGTGCGCTCGGGGAAGTCGATGTGCTTGCCGCCCTTGAGCCGCCCGCAACCCCCGCCGACGATTGCCGTCGGCAGCGGGTATTGATTGTGCATGTTGCTGTTCGCCATGTTCGAGCCGTAAAGCAGTATCGAATGATCGAGCATGCTGCCCTCGCCATCCTGCATGGCGGCGAGCTTGCCGAGGAAGCGTGCGAATGCTTCGGAGTGGTAGCGCTGAATTTTCGAGAGCCGCGCTTTCTTGGCCGGGTCCTCGCCATGGTGCGAGACGGCGTGGAAAGCATCCGGCACGCCGATCCAGTCGTACGTCTGCTCGCTCACCTCCGGTGCAATCATGAAGCTCTGCACTCGGGTGAGATTGCCCTGGTAGGCGAGCGCCATGAGATCGAACATCAGATTGAGCAGTTCTGGGAAATTGTCGGATATCGCTCCCGGCACATCCGGCAGATGCAGCTTCGAGACATCACCGTGTGAGGCGTTGTGCACGCGCCGCTCGACCTCGCGGACGCTCTCGAGATAGTCGCTGAGTGTCGCGCGATCGCGCGGGCCGAGCGTGCCCTCGAGCGAATTCGCCTCGCTCGAGATCATATCGAGCAGACTCGAGGTCTGGCGCGCGTTGAAGCTGCGCTCGGAGGCGGAGTCGCCCTGCCCGAAGAGTCGCAGGAAGAGATTGCGCGGATTGTTCTCGATCGGCAGCGGCGTCGAGGGCGTGCTGAAGGAGAGCGTACTCGTGTAAGTACAGCCGAAGCCGCGCTCGCAGGCGCTGCCCGTCCCGCGCCCCTGAGCCGTCGCGACTTCGAGTGAGGGGTAGGGGGTGTCCTGGCCAATGTGGCGGGCGGCCATTTGATCGACAGTCACGGCCATGTAGGGCGTCACTCCCTCACGTGGATGCACGCAAGAGAGCCATGTCGCAGGGACGAGCGCATGAACCGACCGACTCTCGGCCGGTTTGTTGCCGATGTTGCTCACGACGGTGAGCTGATTGCGGAATGGGGCGAGCGGCTCGAGAATGAATTTCAGATCGAAGTCATGTCCGACCCGCTCGGGTTTCCAACGCTCGATAACCGCACCGTGGGGAAAGTAGAAAAACCCCATCTTGACCTTCGGAGCGGCGGCCGTGTTCGCGAGCGCCGTGCCGGCAGGCAACATGGCATCGAGCAGCGGCAAGGAGATCGAGGCGCCCGCACCGCGCAGCACCGTGCGGCGTGACAGATGTTTCTTCGTTAGAAAGTGCATGGTCAGCTCCTCGATCTGACTGCGGGGCGGTTCGCGTCCGCCTGCCGGGTCGCCGCCGGCAGCGGTGGAATTTCCTTCATTCGGAAGGCGGGCGCCGCAACGATGCCCTGAACGATCGACTCGAATGTGTAGCCGTGCACGGCGGAGTCGCGGACGATTGCGCGCACCACCGGCATGTCGTGAAAGGTGAGACCCCGGCCGAGCGCGAAGATCATGAGCTTCTCGGTGAGCGTCTGCACGAACTGCGCGGGACGCTCGAGGAGAGCCTCGCGGAGCTCCGCTGGACTTTTGACGAGCGTGCCATCGGCGAGGCGTCCGCTCGCATCGATCGGACTTCCCGCATCGCGGTCGGTCACGCGCCAGCCGCCGACCACATCGTAGTTCTCGAGTGCAAATCCGAGCGGGTCGAGAATCCCGTGACAGGCATTGCACGAGGGGTTCGTACGGTGGTGCTCGAGCCGCTCGCGAACGGTCATGACTTTCTGGCCCGGTGCAGACTCGATGAGCGTCGGCACTCCGGGCGGCGGTGAGGTCGGGGGCGTGCCCGTCAGCGTCTCGAGGATCCACGCGCCGCGCAGCACCGGCGAGGTACGGTTGCCGTAGGAGGTGGCCATCAGCACCGCCCCTTTGCCTAGCAGGCCCCAACGATTCGGGTCCGTCAGGCGCACCGGGCGGAACTGCGCACCTTGAACGTTCGGCACGCCGTACTCGCGCGCGACGCGCTCGTTGAGGAAGGTACGATCGGAGGAAAGCAGCTCGAGCACGCTGCGATGCGAGCGCAGGATGCTATCGAGGAACAGCCGCATCTCCTCGCGGTAGCCGTCGCGCAGGTTGGAATCGAATTTCGGATAGAGCATGGGCGTCGGCTGGACGCTCGCGAGCTTGTCCACGCCGAGCCACTCGAAGGCGAAGCTCGTCACGAGCGACTCCGAGCGCGGGTCTGCCAGCATGCGATCGACCTGCCGGGCGAGCTCGTGCGGATCGTGCAACCGATTCGCCGCGGCGAGGCGGATCAGCTCCTCATCCGGACCCTCGCTCCACAGGAAGAACGCGAGCCGCGAGGCGAGCGACACATCATCGACCGCCAACAGCGTGCCGGGCCGGGCGCCGGGCGGCACCGACTCGGCGCGATAGAGGAACTTCGTGCTCGAGAGAATCGCAGTCAGGCCGCTCTCTATGCCCGCATCGAAGTTTCCGCCCGCCTGCCGTCCGAGCTCGTAGAAGCTCATGAGCGGGTGCAGATCGGCATCGGTCACGGGGCGGCGGAAGGCGAGCATTGCAAGCCGCGCAAGGATGCGCCGCGCGCAGGGCGTTTCGTCCGCCTGCGATGCGGGGTGGCAGATGAAGATCCGGCGGCGGCTCTCGGTGTCGCCGACGCCGGTGACGTGGAATGGACCCGAGATCTCAACTCCAGGGATCGTGGGATAACGCTCCATCTCGGGGAGCTCGGCGATCGGCTGCAGGGGCGAATCGGACTCGGCGAGAGAGCGCTCGATGAATGAGACACCGACGCGGTGCAGACCGGCATCGACGTGCACGCGGATATGTTTGAAGCGAGCCTCGATCGCGCCGGATGCCTCGGCTTGATGCTGATCGACCGCCTTCAGGTCCTCAGGACCGCCAAACGAACGCTCGAATACGCGCACGCCGTCGATCGTCAGGATGACGGTATGCGGCAGATCGATCTTGGTGATGTATCCGCCGCCGAACAAGTCGAAATCGCCGATGCTGAGCTCATACTCGCCGTCCGCGGGAAAATAATGCTGAACGAGCATGCCGCCGCGCGTGCCGAGGGGCAGGCCGTCGATGTGCTCGAACTGATCGGCATCGCGATCGGCGCGGTACTGGACGGTGCTCGCCTTCGCATCCATGCGGCCGACCGCTAGCCGGCTCACCGTGCGCGCGGCGCGAATGTATTGCTCGAGGAAAGTCGGCGAGACCCGCAACACCGCAGCGACATCATCGAAGCCGTCGCTCGCGACATCTGCCGGCAGAAGCGACTCGACATCCACTTGGAGACCGAGCAGCGCTTCGATCTCGCGCGCGTACTCGGTGCGGTTGAGACGATGAATGCCGACGAAACCGGGGTCCGGATGCGCGGCCGCTGCCTGGTCGAGACGGCCCTCGAGCCACGAGACGAACGCATCGACGGAGCGCTGGTCGGGCTGGGGGTTGCCCGGCGGGGGCATCAGGCGCCCCTGGAGCTTCTCGACCGCCGCCTCCCAGGTCTTGGCATCTTCGGCGATGGCGGTGGGCGACATCGTGTCGAACGCGACTCCGCCCGCCCAGTCAATGCTGTTGTGACATTTCGTGCAGCGCTTCTCGAGCAGCGACCATTGCGGCGGCCGCGCGGCCTGCGCCAATGCGGGTCCCGCCCCGCAGACGAATGCAGCGAGCCCCAGCAGAACGGCGATCAACGTGTTGTTTCGACGGTCGCTCACCAGCGCCCTCCCCGACGCGAATGGCGCAACGGCTCGATGATTCCATAGTTCCGCCGCATGCACCACTTGAGCTCGGCCATCAACGCCGATCGGCCGAGGAGGCCGCGGCGGCCGGGGTGGCCGGTGTGGTCGGCGTGGCCGGGGTGGCCGACGTGGCTGAGGCGGCTGCGGATGAGGGAGGTGAGGCCTGAGCGGTCTGCGCGATCCAGTCCTCGACCACGCGCGCGAGCACATCGAGCGGCAGCGATCCACTCCCGAGGACCACGTCGTGGAATTGCCTGATGTCGAAGCGGCTGCCGAGCCGGTGCTCGGCCTCTGCACGCAAACGCTGGATTTCGATCTCGCCCACCATGTACGAAAGGGCCTGGCCGGGCCAGGCGATGTAGCGATCCACCTCCGTGCCGATGTTCTGATCGCTGAGGGCCGTGTTCTGCTGCAACATCGCGACGGCCTGGGCTCGCGTCATGCCGTACTCGTGGATACCGGTGTCGACGACCAGACGCACCGCGCGCCACATCTGATACGAGAGCGCGCCGAAGCGCTTGTACGGGTTGTCGTACAAGCCCATCTCGCCACAGAGCGTCTCGGTGTAGAGCGCCCAGCCCTCCCCGTACGCGTTGTAATACGTAAAGCGGCGGAACGCCGGCAGGTCGCGCAGCTCCGCGGCGAGCGAAAGCTGCAGTGCATGACCCGGCCTGCCCTCGTGGCACGTGAGCACGGGGATCTCGTAGATCGGTCGCGTTTCGGGTTTGTAGAGATTGACCGACATATAGGCGGGGCGGCTGCCGTCGGCCGCCGGGTCGTCCGAGTATGCGGGATACGTGTTGGGCGCCTGATCGGCCGGGATGGGCCGCACGCCCCAGGGAATGCGCGGAAGGCGTCCGAATTCTTTCACCAGAAGCGGATCGATCGTCTTCGCCTCCGCCTTGTACGCCTCGAGCAGCTGCGCCGGATCGTTGTAGTGGAAGTGCGGGTCGGTGCGCAGATAGTGCAAGAAATCCTTCAAGGACCCGTGAAAGCCGGCGTCATTGAGGGCGGTGAGCATCTGCCGATGAATCTGCGCCATGCGCTCGACGCCGAGCGCGTGGACCTGGGCCGGGCTCATCGACGTCGTCGTGAAGTGATGTACGAGATATTCGTAATACGCCTTCCCATCGGGCAGCGTCGTCACCGCGAGCGCCGTGCGTGCGTGCGGCACGTAGGTCGTGGCAAAGAATCGCTGCATGCGTTTGAACGCCGGGATCACGACGGAGGAGACCGCCGAGCGGGCACGCTCCTCGAGCTGCCGCGCGGCCGTCGGGTCGATCGACGGCGGGAGCTTGCGGAACGGAGAATAGAATGTGCTCTGCTCGGGGTCTGGAACGATGTTGTCGGCAATCTGCGGCACGATGCGCTCGACGACGACGCGCGGAAGCGTGCGCTCCTCCTTTACGCCCTCCTCGAGGAGCGCGAGCGTCTGATCCATGTAGGCGCCGAAGCGCTCGAGGCGGCTGACCCAGGCTGCGTAATCACCGAGCGTTGCGAACCGCAGCGACTGGGTGAGGTCCCCGGAGGTCTGGATGCCGTCGAGCTGATTGAGCGGAAAGAGATACTCGTGGAATCCCCACGAGCTCACCCGGTCGCGATAGTTCCACTGGAAGAGATCGTAATCGAGCTGCTCTGCCGGGGGTAAGGCGGCACGGTCGATGCGCGCGAGCGCAGCGAGGGCGGCGAGGTCCGCGCGGTGCGAGTCGGCGACGGCGGCGAGGGAGCGGTCGGGCCAGCGATCGTCGTAGCTGTGATCGCCGCGGAGCGAGGCGGCGACGGGATCCTCGCTTTCCGCGCGCTGCCATTCGCGATCAAACAGCGCATGCAGCGCGGCCACTTCCTTCGCCGAGCGCTCCCGTGCCGCGCGGGAATGAGCTGCGGGTGCGCCCGCAGCGGGCGCAGCGGGCGCGGCGGAGACGGGCGCGAAAGCGGACACGGTGAGCGTCAGGCAGGCAAGGGCTGCGAGGCAAGGGAGCGGCCTCGGGCGGTCGTTTCGCATGGCAGGCACCTCGTTGCGGAGCGGCTATGATGCCCCGAATCGTCGCAAGCGGCAGGGGCAACGCTCATCGGGGCAGCGGATGCGAGCATCGGCCGTGAACTGCTGCCTGAGGATTGCATCACATTTCCCGCGGTGACGAGCGCATAGGCTCCGCAACTCAGAAGGGGGCAGGGTGCCCCCCGCGATGCGAGCATGAACGCTCCTGCCCTTCCCAATCGACTGCTGCCCTTTTCGCTGCATTTCTATCGCCAGTTCCTCTGGGGATGTCTGGGTCTCACGTTGTTCCCGGTGCTCGGGCGCGCCGTGTTCGCCTCGATCCCCTATGCGACCAAGCGCTTGATCGACACCGCCCTCGCGCTTCACGGGCCGTCACTCGAGGCGACTCGCGCGCTGCGCGGGCCGTTTCTGCTCTTCGCGGCGCTCGTTGCCGCCCGCTTCCTGCTCGATGCGGCGATGTGGTTCTGCTCGTACAACACCCGCTCGCCGATGCTCGTGCGCATCAAGGAGGAAGTCTTCGCGCACGCGCAGCGCCTCTCGCCTGCGTATTTCGAGAGCACACTCTCCGGCAAGATCGCACACCGCACCGTGCTGCTGCCGGATCAGGTGCTCACGCTGTTCGACATGATGGTGTTCGACTTCATTCCGAGCGCGATGTACTTCGTGTTCGTCGCTGCGTTTTTCTATGTGGCGAGCCCGCTGTTCTGCGGGGCAGCCGCGGCAGGTGTCGTCATCTACTTCTCCGGCAGCCTCCTGCTCGGGCGCGAGTGCGCGCGGCGCGCTGCCATGAACAACGAAGCGCGCGCCGCCGTGACCGGCCGCATCGTCGATGTCATCACGAACATCCGCAACGTGTTCTGCTTCGCGAATCAGACGACTGAGGATCGCGAGCTCGAAGGCTTCACCGGCGAGGAGCGGGACCGGCGCATGGCGCTCTATCGCGCGGTGGTGCGCCTGCGCTGCTCGCAGTATGCGATGGACATTCTGATGTGGCTCGGCTTCGTAGCCGGCGCGCTCTATGCGTGGGTGCACGGCGCGATGAGCGCTGGCGATTTCGTGATGGTCACGACGCTCACCGGCTCTTTGCTGCAGACCGCCTACAACCTCGGCCAGCGCATCCCGGATTTCTACGATCAGCTCGGCTCTGCAAGGGAGAGCATCGCGACGCTGATCGTGCCTGCGACGGTGCAGGACCGCCCCGCCGCCGGAGAGCTTCTCGTCGAGCGGGGCGCGATCCACTTCGATCGGGTCGCCTTCGCCTACGAGCCGCCCGGACAGGGTAAGGGGGCGCGGAACATCGTGCACGACTTCGAGCTCGCAATCCCGCCCGGCCAGCGAGTCGGGCTCGTCGGTCCGAGCGGGGCGGGCAAGACGACCTTGATGGCGCTTCTGTTACGGCTGCACGATGTGACGGCGGGCGCGATCCGGATCGATGGCCAGGACATCCGGGAGGTGAGGCAGGAGAGCCTGCGCGCGGCGCTCGGCCTCATTCCTCAGGACACGAGCCTCTTTCATCGCACTCTTCTCGAGAACATCCGCTACGGACGCCCCGGCGCCTGCGAAGAGGAGGTCGTGGCCGCGGCCAAGCGCGCCCACGCGCACGAGTTCATCGTCGAGCTCGAGCACGGCTATCACACCCTCGTCGGCGAGCGCGGCATCAAGCTCTCGGGCGGCCAGCGCCAGAGGATCGCGATCGCCCGGGCGATCCTGCGCAATGCGCCGATCCTGCTGCTCGATGAGGCGACGAGCGCGCTCGACAGCCATAGCGAGCAGATGATCCAGAGGGCGATGCGCGAGGCGATGGCGGGTAAGACCGTGATCGCCATTGCACATCGGCTGAGCACCGTCATGGACATGGATCGGCTGATCGTGCTCGACCGCGGCCACATCGTCGCCGACGGCACGCACGAGGAGCTGCTGGTGCAGGGCGGCCTGTACGCCGAGCTCTGGCGCAAGCAGTCGGGCCAGGTGGGTCCGCCAGCAACCCGGGCCCTGCGTCCCGCGGAACCGGAAGAGGAGGAAGAGGCGAAGGAAGTCGCACTCGCGGACGCGGACTCCCGCCGGATCGGGTTCGCCGCCGCACGCCCATAAAGGACGGCAGCCGGCGCGTACCGAGCGCGACTCGTGTCGCGGCCCGTGTCGCGGCACGGGCATTTTGCGGCCGCAGGAGTCATGCGGCATCATGCCGCGCAGGCAACGGGAGATAAGCCATGTGCGACAACGATGCATTCGATGACATGGTCAAGTATGGGTCGAACGCCGGGTCGGTCACGCGCCGGCAGTTCGGCGCGCTCGGCGTCGGTGCGGGGGTCGTCTCGCTGCTGCCGCTCGCCGCGGAGGCGGCGGACGTGAAGGGTCAGGATGTCGACATCCATACGCCGGATGGGACCTGCGATGCGTACTTCGCGCATCCATCGAGCGGGCGCCATCCCGCGGTGCTCGTGTGGCCGGACATCTTCGGGTTGCGGCCCGCATTCAAGCAGATGGGCCGGCGCCTTGCCGCCTCGGGCTATGCGGTGCTCACCATCAACCCGTTCTATCGCAAGAAGAAGGCGCCGACTGCACCGCCGAATCCCGATTTCAGCGACCCTGCGACGCGCAATGCGCTCGTCTCGCTGATGAACTCATTGACCGCGGAGACGACGCTCACCGATGCGCACGCTTTCGTGCCGTGGCTCGATCAGCAGCCCTCGGTCGATACCCATCGGAAGATGGCGACGACCGGTTATTGCATGGGCGGCCCATTCGTGTTCCGCACGGCGGCGGCATTTCCCGAGCGGATCGGCGCGGGAGCGACATTCCACGGGGCTGCGCTCGTCACGAAGAACCCGGACAGTCCTCACTTGCTCATTCCCAAGATCAAAGCGCCCTTCCTGGTGGCGATTGCCGAGAGCGACGACAAGCAGCAGCCGGAGGCGAAGGATGTACTGGGTGCAGCCTTTTCGAAGGCCGGGATCCCCGCCGTGGTCGAAGTCTGTGTCGGAACGAAGCACGGCTGGTGTCCGCCGGATTCGCGCGTGTACAACCATGACCAGGCGGAGTGGGCGTGGAACGCAGCGCTCGGAGTCTTCAGGACGGCACTCGCTTGAGGCACGGCGTGTGAGCGGGCCCGTGTGAGCGATGCCGCACGCCAGCGCGCCGAGCGCGTACACAGGCTGCGCGCACTCGATGCGTGTGCGGTGAGCGATGCGCTCGATCGCCTCAAGCTCGCCGGCGTCGAGCCGAATGTCCCACAGCAGTCCGGCAGCGGCCGCATTGCCGGGGCGATCGTCACACTGAGTGTCGGAACCGGCACGCCGCCGCCCGGACCACCACGCCATCTCGGGACATCCGCGATCGAGTCCGCGAGCGCCGATCACGTCATCGTGATCGCGCAACGCTCGGGAATCGATGCCGGCTGCTGGGGTGGGCTGCTCACGCTCGCTGCGCGATTGAAGGGCGTGGCAGGGGTGATCGCCGATGGACCCGTACGGGACATCGATGAGGCTCAGGCGCACGCATTTCCGCTCTTCACTCGCGTGCTCACGACGCGCACGGCCCGTGGCCGCGTGGTCGAGCTCGGGACGAACGTGCGGATCGATCCGTGGGGGCACCCTGTCGAGGCCGAGGACTTCGTCATCGCCGATCGCAGCGGTGTGGCTTTCATCGCGCTGAAGAATATCGACCGGGTGCTCGAAGCCGCCGAGGCGATTGCGGCGCGCGAGTTGCGCATGGCAGAGGCACTGCGCTCGGGCGGTGCACCGACCGCGGTTCTGGCCGGCAACTATGAGAACATGCTGAAGGGCTGATCAGTCTGCCTGGGACGCTGCCGCTACCATCTCCTGGTACGCATCGGCCAATGCAAGCAGAGACTCGCTGCAGCGAACGTTCGTCGAGGAGCCGTGCATCAGGGCGAGCGACTTGGGTTTGAGTGCGGAGAGGCTCCGAATCGTCTTCGCGGTCGTCGCGCATAGCGCCGTCGCATGAAACAGATTCTCGGCCGCGATCGCCGGACCGACGATGTCGTCGGCGGTAAGCGGTGGGCAGCGGCCTGTGTGCGTGAACAGATCGCCGCACAGAAGAGTCTCCGTCGACTCCTCAAACAGAACCCGCGCCTCCCAGCCGTGGGGCACATGGGGGGTGTCGATGTGCCGCACGCGCTTGCCCCCCAGGTCGATCACTTCCCCATCGGCGAGTCGCCGCGGGGTTCGGTCGCAGAGGTCATCCAGCGAGACCATGCAGCCGAGCGCACCGTGCGCGACCTGCGCTCGAGGTGCAGCCGCGAGAAATTGATTCATTGCCCCACATTCATCGGACTCGATATGACCGAAGGTGATCCAGCGAAGCCGCTCGAGCGGAATGAGTCGTCCGATCGCCTCCGCGACGAGCGGGAACATCCGCCGCGGGCCGGTGTGAAACAGCAGCGGCTCATCGGCATCCACCAGGAATTGATTGAACGTGAAGCCGCCGGGCGCGGCGTCCGCAACGTACGTCGAGAGGCGATAGATACGATCCGCGATCTCATGAGTATCGGTCTGCACGCTGCTTCTCCTGCAAAAATGATTCGCTCGTTATCCGTGCTCAGGCCCAGTCGAAGGAGCGCGTGAGCGCCTTCTGCCACGATCGGTACAGCTGCTCGCGGCGTTCGGCGCTCATCGCCGGTGTCCAGCGCCTCGCGATCTGCACGTTCCCTCTCAGCTCGTCGCAGTGTCGCCAGTATCCGCACGCAAGCCCTGCGGCATAAGCGGCGCCGAGCGCCGTCGTTTCGGTGATTCGCGGGCGCACGACGCTCGCATCGAGAATATCAGCCTGGAATTGCATCAACAGCTCGTTCACGACCATGCCGCCGTCGACCCGAAGCTCCTTGAAGCGGGCCCCGCAGTCCTGCTCCATTGCCTCGAGCACATCGCGGGTCTGGTAGGCCGTCGCTTCGAGCACGGCTCGTGCGAGGTGGCCGCGATGTGCATAGGCGGTCAGACCGGCGATGACGCCGCGGGCATCGGGTCGCCAGTGAGGAGCGTAGAGCCCCGAAAAGGCTGGCACGAAAAAGACACCGCCGTTGTCGTCCACTTCTCGAGCGACGCGCTCGATATCCGCACTGCGTTCGATCAGGCGCAAGTTGTCGCGCAGCCATTGCACGAGAGCGCCGGTCACTGCGATCGAGCCTTCGAGGGCGTAGTGCGGGCGCTCTCCGGAGAGCCGGTAGGCGACCGTCGTGATGAGCCCCGCTTTCGAGGGCACGGCGTGCTCGCCGGTGTTCATCAGCAGAAAGCATCCGGTACCGTAAGTGTTCTTCGCCTCGCCGGGCCGGAAGCAGGTCTGGCCGAAGAGTGCGGCCTGCTGATCGCCGAGGATGCCGCCGATCGGAGCGCCTCGGAGCTCGTCGACATTCGCTTCGGCGTGAATGGCACTCGATGAGACGATGCGCGGCAGGCACGCGCGCGGGATTTGAAATGCGTCGAGCAGCTGCGGGTCCCAGTCGAGCGTCGCGAGGCTCATGAGCTGGGTGCGGCTCGCGTTGGTCACATCCGTGAGGTGAGCTCCCGAGGCTGCACCGCCGGTCAAGTTCCAGATGAGCCAGGCATCGATCGTGCCGAAAAGCGCCTCACCTGCCTCGGCCTTGATGCGCGCATGGGGTACGTGATCCAGGAGCCATTGCAGTTTCAGCGCGCTGAAGTAAGTCGAAACAGGCAGGCCGGTCGTCGCGCGGAAGCGGTCTCGCCCCCCCTCGCGCGTAAGGGCCGCCACGCGATCTGCGACACGCGCGTCCTGCCAGACGATCGCGGGGTAGAGGGGCCGACCCGATCGGCTGTCCCAGAGAAGGGTAGTCTCGCGCTGGTTCGTGATGCCGACGCCTGCGAGGTCCTTCGGGCTGGCGCGCGCGCTCGCAAGGGCCTCACCAATGACGGTGCGCGTGTTCTGCCAGATCTCGGCCGGGTCGTGCTCGACCCATCCGGGCTGCGGGAAAGATTGGCGATGTTCCTTCTGAGCGCTCGCGACGACCTCGCCGCGGCGATCGAAGAGGATGAAGCGGGTACTGGTCGTGCCCTGGTCGATCGCGCCGATATAGCGGCTCATGGGCGGTCTTTCCCGAACGAGTCGCTAGCGTACCGCCCCGATCCGTTGCGAGCCAACGTGCTGGCCGCAGGCGCCGGCGCTAAACTGCAACACGACATGACGGCGGTGAGTTGCGGGCGCCGGGGTGGTGTGTCCATGGAATACGTTCGACTGGGTTCCTCGGGTCTCAAGGTCTCGCGCATCTGCTTGGGATGCATGAGCTTCGGCTCGGGCGCGGACTGGATGCTTCCGGAGGAGCCGAGCTTCGCTATCGTGCGCAAGGCGCTCGAGCTCGGCATCAACTTCTTCGACACCGCCGATGTCTACTCGCTCGGGGAGAGCGAGCGCATCCTCGGCCGAGCGCTCAAGGCGTTCGGTGTGCAGCGCGAGGAGGTGGTGATCGCCACGAAGCTGTTCCATCCGATGAGCGCGGCGCCGAATGACCGCGGACTCTCGCGCAAGCACATCCTGCACGCAATCGATACCAGCCTCGGCCGGCTCGGCCTCGAGTACGTCGATCTCTATCAGATCCATCGCTTCGATCTGGAGACGCCGATCGAGGAGACGCTCGAGACGCTCACCGATCTCATCCGCATGGGCAAGGTCCGCTACATCGGCGCCTCGACCATGGCGGCGTATCAGTTCGCGCGGATGATCTTCACGGCGGACCGCCTGCGGCTCGCGCGCTTCATCAGCATGCAGAACAACTACAGCCTGCTCTATCGCGAGGAGGAGCGGGAGATGATTCCGCTTTGCTGCGAAGAGGGTGTCGGGCTGATTCCCTACAGTCCGATCGGCGGCGGGCTGCTTGCCGGGAGCCGCCGCGCGGGAACGGTTCGCTCGCATTCGCCGATGGCGCGCGATCGATTCAAGCGGCCGGCGGACGAAGCGGTGATCGATGCGGTTGCCGCAATCGCCAAAGAGCGCGGCGTGCGACCGGCACAGATTGCCGTGGCGTGGCTCCTCGGCCGGCCCGGGGTGACGGCACCGATCGTCGGCGCAACGAAGCCCCAGCACCTCGCCGATCCCGTCGAGGCCGTCGGGACGCGGCTTGCCCCGGGGGAGATTACGCGGCTCGAGAGCGCGTACGAGGCTCAGGCGCCGCTGCCCGTCTATTTGAGACCGCCGCCGCCGCCCGAGGGTCCACTCTCGCGGACGCGAGCGTCCTGATGCCGCACGCGTTGATCTGCGATGCCGTGCGAACGCCGTTCGGCCGTTACGGCGGAGCGCTCGCCGCCGTGCGCACGGATGACCTCGCCGCGATCCCGCTACGAGCGCTCGCGGAGCGTCATGCAGCGCTCGATTGGGAGCGGCTCGACGATGTGTACTACGGCTGCGCCAATCAGGCAGGCGAGGACAACCGAAACGTCGCGCGGATGGCGGTGCTGCTCGCGGGTCTGCCCCAAAGCGTGCCGGCCGCGACGATCAACCGACTGTGCGCCTCGAGTCTCGAGGCCGCGGCGCTTGCGGCGCGCACGATTCAAACGGGCGATGCAGAGCTGATCGTCGCGGGCGGTGTCGAGAGCATGACGCGCGCCCCTTTCGTGCTCGGCAAGGCGGAGAGCTCCTTCGCGCGGGGCGCGAAGCTCGAGGATACGACGCTCGGCTGGCGCTTCATCAATCCGCTCATCGCGTCGCGTTTCGGGATCGACTCGATGGCGCAAACCGCGGAGAACCTGGTCGCCGAGCGCGACATCTCGCGGCAGGACCAGGACGCCTTCGCGCTGCGCAGCCAGCAGCGCTATGCCCGCGCGCGCGAGCAGCGCTTCTTCGAGCGCGAGATCGTGCCGGTCGAAGTGACGAGGGCGCGTCAGGAGCCGCTGCGCATCGAGCGCGACGAGCATCCGCGGCCGGATACCTCGCTCGAGGCCCTCGCGCGCCTGAAGGGCGTCGTGCGCCCCGAGGGCTCCGTCACCGCGGGGAATTCCTCGGGCATCAACGATGGCGCGGCGGCGCTTCTCATCGCGAGCGAGGCTGCCGCTGCGCGCCACGGCCTCGAGCCTCGGGCCCGCATCGTCGCAAGCGCCGTCGCCGGCGTACCGCCGCGGATCATGGGCATCGGACCCGCGCCCGCGACGCGCAAACTTCTCGAGCGCACGGGCGTAAGGCTCGGCGACGTCGACGTGATCGAGCTCAACGAGGCTTTCGCCGCGCAGTCGCTCGCTGTGCTGCGCGATCTCGGGCTGCCGGATGATGCCGAGCACGTCAATCCGAACGGCGGAGCGATCGCCATCGGACATCCGCTCGGGGCAAGCGGGGCCCGGCTCCTTGCGACGGCGGTGAATCAACTCGAGCGGATCGGCGGGCGGCGCGCGCTCGCCACGATGTGCATCGGCGTCGGGCAGGGGATCGCGCTTCTCATCGAGAGGGTCTGAGCCATGGAGACGATTCTCTTTTCGCTCGAGGAGGGGATCGCGCGCGTCACGCTCAATCGCCCCGAGAAGCTCAACGCGTTCAATACGGCGATGCACACGGAGCTGCGCGGCGCGCTCACAGAGGCGCGCCGCGGCGGGGCCCGAGTGCTGATTCTCACCGGGGCCGGGCGCGCGTTCTCGGCCGGACAGGACCTGGCGGATCGCGCTGCGGGCGGCGCGCCGCTCGATCTCGGCGCCACGATCGATGCGACGTACAACCCGCTGGTGCGCAGCTTGCGGGAGCTGCCCTGCCCGGTGATTGCTGCGGTCCACGGTGTGGCGGCAGGGGCGGGAGCGAGCGTCGCGCTCGCTTGCGATCTCGTGATCGCCGGGAAATCCGCGAGCTTCATTCAAGCGTTCGGCAGGATCGGGCTCCTGCCCGACAGCGGCGGCACTTGGAACCTGCCGCGTCTCGTCGGCACCGCACGCGCACTGGGCCTCGCACTCACCGGGGAGCGCCTGGGTGCCGAGCAGGCGGCCGCGTGGGGCATGATCTGGCGCTGCGTGGAGGATGCCGAGCTCGGTCCGACCGTCGAGGAGCTCGCGCGGCAGCTCGCCACCGCCCCGACTCGCGCGCTGGCGAGCACGAAGGAGGCGATATACGGCAGTTGGCAGCGAACGCTCTCGGAGCAGCTCGACGTCGAGCGGGATATGCAACGCGAGCTCGGGATGTCAGAGGATTTCCGCGAGGGTGTCGCGGCGTTTCTCGAGAAGCGGGCTGCACGGTTCAAGGGGCGGTGATGCAGGAAGCGGCTGGGCTGCAGGAAGCGGCTGCGCTGCGCTACCTCTTGGAGGCTGAGCAAGCCGCGGGCGAAGGCCTCCCGGGCGGCCTCGAAGCTCGACGGGTGGGCGTGGTCGGTGCGGGCACGATGGGCGCCGGAATCGCCCTGAGCTGCTCATTGGCCAGGCTCGAGGTGGAGCTCGTCGATGCGGACTCGAGCGCGCTGCGGGCAGGGCTCGAGCGCATCGAGACGATGCTCGAATCGGCGGTCAGGAAGGGGCGTCTGACGGTGCGGGCTGCGGAGGAGGCGCGCTCGCGCGTGCGCAGCAATCTCGGGCTCGAGGTCTTGTCCGAAGTCGATCTGATCATCGAGGCGGTGTTCGAGGATGCCGGCGTCAAGCAGGCGGTTTTCACGCAGCTCGGTTCGATCGCGCGACCGGAGGCGCTGCTCGCGACGAATACTTCGACGCTCGACGTCGAGGTGATTGCCCGTGCAAGCGGGCGGCCGAGCGATGTGGTCGGCATGCATTTCTTCAGCCCCGCGCACGTGATGCGGCTCCTTGAGATCGTGCGCACGCCGAGGAGCTCGGTCGAGGCGCTCGCGACCGCGCTCGCAACCGCGCGGCGCCTCGGCAAGCTGGGTGTCGTCGTGGGAAACGGGTTCGGCTTCGTCGGCAATCGCATGCTTTACGCCTACGGGCGAGAGCGGGAGCTGATGCTCCTCGAAGGGGCCGCCCCCGAGCGCATCGATCGCGCGCTCGAGGCATTCGGCATGGCGATGGGACCGAATGCGGTGAGCGATCTCGCCGGAATCGATATCGGGGTTGCTGCCCGGCGGCAGTGGCGCGAGCGGCCGGACGATCCGCGCTGGTATCGCATCTCGGAACTGCTCGTCGAACGCGGCAGACTCGGGCGCAAGTGCGGGCGCGGCTTCTATCGCTACAGCGGCACGGAGCGGCGGCGTGAAAGCGATTCCGAGGTGCACGAGCTCATAGCAGCCGAGGCGCGGCGACTCGGGATCGCGCGCCGGGAGATTCCGGAGGAGGAGATCACGGAGCGCTGCCTGCTCGCGCTCATCAACGAGGGAGCGTACGTGCTCGCGGAAGGCATTGCGTCGACCGGCTCGGACATCGATGTAATCTGGTGCAACGGCTATGGATTTCCGCGCGCGCGGGGAGGACCGATGTTCTACGCCGACACGCTCGGCCTCGGTTGGGTGATCGAGCGCATCGAGCACTATGCGCGCGAGCAGGGGGCGAGGTACTGGAGAGCGGCGCCGCTGCTCGCGCGCCTGGCGAAGGAGGGCGGGCGGATATCCGAGTGGCGGGATGTTGCGCCGGAGCCGGTCCCGTGAACGGCGCAGGGCCGGCAAGCGGCGCAGGCTCGCCAAGCGGCGGCGGCACGCCAAGCGGCGCCGAGGCGGGAGGCTCGGGCCCGGCGCAACAGCTGAGCGCGCTCATCAACGGATATTGGGCGGCGCAGGTCCTCAATGTCGCAGCGATGCTCGGCTTTGCCGATCGCCTTGCACAGGGTCCGTGCAGCGCGGACGAGCTTGCGGCGGCTGCCGCGGCCCATGCGCCGTCGGTTCGGCGTCTGATGCGCGCGCTGCAGACGCTCGGTGTCTGCCGAGCGGTTGAGGACGGACGCTTCGAGCTCACGCCGGTCGGACAATTCCTGCGTGCCGATGTGCCGGGCTCGCTTCGCGGCCGGGCCCTCTTCACGGGCGACCTGCTGTGGCGGCAGTTCGGAGACCTGACCAACGTCGTGAGGACCGGGGAGCGCACACGCGTCATCGCAAGCGGAGTCGAGGGATTCGAGGCGCTCGCCGCCGACCCGGCGCGGCTCGATGCGTTCCAGCAGGCGATGGCTGAAGGCAGCGTGCGCGCCGCACGGGACGCGCAGCGCGTCTTTGATTTCGGGCGGTTCGCGAACGTGCTCGATCTGGGTGGCGGATACGGCGCGGTGCTCGCCGTCCTGCTCGCGAGCCATCCTGCGATGCGAGGGGCGGTATGCGATCTGGCATTTCTCGCGCAGCCCGCGACACGCTATCTCGAGCGTGCAGGTGTTGCGGATCGCGCTCGATTCGTGGCAGGCGACTTCTTTCGGTCGGTACCGCGAGGCTATGACGCCCATGTGATGAAATTCGTCATCCACGATTGGGATGACGAGCACGCCGCGCACATCTTGCGCAATTGCCGTGCGGCGGCGGCGCCATCCGCGCGAGTGATTCTGCTCGAGCAGGTCGTACCCGACGCGCTCGGTACGAGCGTCGCGGATCAGGCGGTCATCCGAGCAGACCTCACGATGATGACCGTTGGAGGCAAGGAGCGCACCGCCGATGAATATCGCGCGCTCATGGCCGGAGCCGGCTGGCGCCTCGAGCGGATCGTGAAGGCTTCGGCGGAATTCAGCGTGCTCGAGGCAGCTCCGGCGTGAAGCCAAAATGTGCGTGCATGCCGAGCAGGGCGCGGATCGGGTATCGTGACCGGAGTAATGGGCGGCTCGGAATCGAGGGGATCGAATTTGGCTGACAAGTCCTATGAACCGATAGAGCCGCGGCGCACGGCCTTCATCGGTCTCGGCGTGATGGGCGCACCGATGGCGGGCCACCTCGCGGCAGCCGGGCACCGGGTGACGGTCTACAACCGCACCGCCCAAAAGGCGCAGCGCTGGGTCGAGCAGCACGGAGGCCGCGCCGCCGCGACCCCGAGAGAAGCGGCCGCGGAGGCCGAGATCGTCTTCGCGTGCGTCGGCAATGACGATGACGTTCGCGCGATTGCGCTCGGGGAGCACGGCGCCTTGGCGGGCATGAGGCGCGGCGCCGTGTTCGTGGATCACACCACAGCCTCAGCGACCCTCGCACGCGAGCTGCATGCACACGCGGCGGCAAGCGGATTGCAATTCGTCGATGCGCCCGTATCGGGCGGTCAGGCAGGCGCCGAGAATGGCACCCTGACGGTCATGTGCGGGGGCGAGCCCGAACCCTTCGAGCGCATCAGGCCCATCGCGATGGCCTACGCGAAGGCGGTCACGCGCATCGGGCCTGCGGGGGCCGGACAGCTCGCGAAGATGGTCAACCAAATTTGTATCGCAGGGCTCGTGCAGGGGCTCGCCGAGGCCATCGCGTTCGGACAGAAGGCCGGGCTCGATATGCCCCTCGTGCTCGAGGTGATCGGCAAGGGCGCGGCGCAGAGCTGGCAGCTGGACAATCGAGGCCGCACGATGATCGAGGACCGCTTCGATTTCGGTTTCGCAGTGGATTGGATGCGCAAGGATCTCGCGATTGCGCTCGAGGAGGCGCGCCGCAACGGCGCGCAGCTGCCTGCGACGGCGCTCGTCGATCAGTTCTATGCGGACATCCAGCGCCGAGGCGGCAATCGCTGGGACACATCGAGTCTCGTGCGGAGATTGAAATGAGTCTGAAGACAGTGATGGCGGCGGTTCTCACGCTGGTGGCGGTCGGGGCAGCTGGGGCCGCCGGTGCGGCGGGTCAGGTCTATACCATCGAGCCGATGCACACCTATCCGAGTTTCAAGGCTTCCCACATGGGGATTTCCTTCTGGCGCGGGAAGTTCGACCGCTCGAGCGGCACGATCGTGCTCGATCGCAAACTCGGAACCGGCCGTATCGACGTGAAGATCGATCCGAGCTCGGTCGATTTCGGACTCGCCGCTTTGGATCAGGTGGCGAAGGGGCCGGAGCTCTTCGATGTGGCCAAGTACCCGACGGCGAAGTACGAATCGGACTCG
>Ga0134128_10002514_pt1 | contig 22663 bp, 22 predicted proteins | sample KB31754_FD_96462 | JGI IMG/M metagenome (GOLD analysis project Ga0134128, IMG submission 96462) | Terrestrial soil microbial communities with excess Nitrogen fertilizer from Kellogg Biological Station, Michigan, USA - KB3-175-4 | ecosystem: Environmental > Terrestrial > Soil > Unclassified ... | reverse complement strand
GCCGCGGGCGAGATCCGCTCCAGGGCGGCCTCCAGGGTGGGCGCGGTGGCCGCCAGCATGGGCTGCAGGGGGCGGCCGACCTGCAGCATCACGGCCAGCAGGGCCCGCTCGGCGGCCGCCGGATCGTCGGCGGGCGCGCTCAACGCGGCCACGGCGGCCTGGGTCAGCGAGCCGCCGACCTGGTGAGCGCGCCGGACCGCGGCCGCCGGCACCCCGGCCGCGCTGGCGATGGCCTCGGTCATGACCCCGCTCAGCGCGCCCTGGCGCAGATCGCCGGCCAGCAGCCGGACCATGAACTGCCGCTCGTCCTCGGTCGCCCTGGCCAGCAGCTGGCCCAGCAGCTGCCGCCGCTCGGCCTGCGAGCCGGGCCCGGTCAGCGCGCCGATGGCGCCGAAGGCCGCGTCGGCCTGGGCCAGCGTCAGCTCCGGGGCGGCGGGCGCCGGGCCGGAAGGCATGTTCGGCCTGGCGCTGGGCGGCCCGAGCAGGTCCACGATGGCCGCGTAGCCGACGCCGATCTGGCGCTGGGTCAGCTCCCCGGACAGGAACGCGACCGCGATCGGGATCTCGGCGGCGGGGACCTCGCGGAGCAGCCCGGCGATCTCGGCCACCTTGGCCAGGCGCCCGGCCGACCCGCTCACCGCGGCTGACGTTGTCACGACCCGGTGCAGCAGCATGGAGTGATTGTCCCCGACCCGGCGCCCGGAAATAGGTAGGGGATCACTTGACCGCTATGTCCGCGAAGCGTTAGCTTCGCCGATCAGGGGCTTGAGGACAGGAGAGCCGAAATGGGTCAGGGCGGCTGACGGCATGGCCGCTCACGCTCGTGCCAAGCCCCGCCCGGTCCTGCTGACTGGGTTCGGGGCCGTGACCCGCGTCTGGCGGGGCTGGCAGCGCAGCCGGCCGTTCATCGGCGCGCTCATCGCCATTGCCGGCGGTACGGAGCTCATGGTGGTCAGCCTGTCGGTGCCGGGCCACAGCACGCGGGTCATCGTGCCGGTCGGCGCGCTGATCGCCGGCGGCATCCTGGCCTGCGCGCTGCTGCTGTTGTTCGACCCCGCGCAGCGCTCGGTCTACGCCACGGCCGCCATCCTGCTGGCCGCCACCGCGCTGACCACCTCCCATCTGGGCGGTTATCTGGCGGGTACGGTGCTGGCCGCCGCGGGCGGCGCGGTGGCGTTCGCCTGGGTGCCGCAGGTACCCGCCGGCCGACGGGTGCGCGCGCCCATACCCGGCTTCACGCTCATCCGCGGCGAGGGCAACGGCCTGCGTCCCGGCCCGGCCAGCCGCCCCGATCTGGCCGTGACCCGGCCCGATCTGGCCGTGACCCGCCCGGATCTGGGTCTGTCCGGCCCCGCGCCGTCATTGCGCCGGGCGGACCGTACCCCGGTGCGGCACCGCGCCCGCTGAGCGCCGGCCTTCTTACAGCCAGCCCTTGCGCTGGGCGATCTGCACCGCCTCGGCGCGGTTGCGCGCGCCGAGCTTCTGCATGGCGGCGGACAGGTGATTGCGGACCGTGCCCGGCGACAGGTGCAGCCCGGCGGCGATCTCGCTGATCGCGTCGTGTCCGGCCGCCGCGGCCAGCACGTCGGTCTCCCGGCTGGTCAGCGGGCTGTCGCCCTCGGCCAGCGCGGCCGCGGCCAGGGCCGGGTCGACGACCCGCTCGCCCTTGGCCACCCGCCTGATGGCCGCGGCCAGCTCGGCCGCGGGCGCGTCCTTGAGCAGGAACCCGCTGGCCCCGGCCGACATCGCCGCGCGCAGGTAGCCGGGCCGCCCGAAGGTGGTCACGATGACCACCTGGCCGGCGAAGCCGTCCTGGTGCAGCTGCCGGGCGACCTCGATGCCGGTGCCGCCGGGCATCTCGATGTCCAGCACGGCCACGTCGGGCTGGTGCTTGCGGACCATGGCGATGGCCTCGTCACCGGTGGCGGCCTGGGCCACCACCTCGATGTCGGGCTCCAGGCCCAGCAGCGCCACCAGGGCCTGGCGCACCATGGCCTGGTCTTCCGCGATCATGATCCGGACGGTCATCGGCTCAGTCCGAGGCCATCGGGATGCTGACCCGCAGCCGGAAGCCGTGCGGCTGCACCGGCCCCGCGGCCAGCTCGCCGCCCAGCTGCCTGACCCGCTCGCCCAGGCCGGCCAGCCCGGAGCCGGTTCGCCCCGGCCGCTGCGGCGGCCCGCCGTCGTCGGTGATCTCGGCGACCGCCTGGCCCCGTGCGGTGCTCACAGCGATGGTGGCGTGGCCCGCGCCGGCGTGCCGGACCACGTTGGTGACGCCCTCCCGGACGGTCCAGGCCAGCGCGGCGTCGACCTCGCCGGGCAGGCTGGACCTCTCCGGCGCGTCGATTCGCACGCTGACTCCCGCCGCGGTCAGCAGCTGCCGGGCGGCGCCCAGCTCGGAGGCAAGGTCGGGCTGCCGGTAGCCGGCCACGGCCTCGCGCACGTCGTTCAGCGACTGGCGGGCCACGGCCTCGAGCTCGGCCAGCTCGCGGGCGGCGCGCTCGCCGTCGGTGGCGATCATCCGCCGGGACAGCTCGGCCTTCAGGGTGATCAGGGACAGGCTGTGACCGAGCAGGTCATGCAGGTCCCTGGCGATGCGCAGGCGCTCCTCAGCCACGGCCACCCTGGCCAGCTCGGCCCGGGTCTGGCGCAGCGTGGCCACCGTCTCCATCCGCTTGCCCGCCGTGTAGGCCAGGAACGTGGCCAGCAGGGGCGTGATCAGTACGGCGGCCACCAGGCCCTGATTCCAGTGCAGGTCGGCGGCCACGGCCAGGCCGGTCGCGGCGCACAGCACGGCGCCGACCACGCCGGGCCAGATGGAGGCGGTGAACCGGCCGCAGACCGCCGCGGAGATAGTGAGCACGATCAGCCAGTTGCCGTGGTCGCGGCTGGGCGCGTACAGGTCGCCGACGACGAACAGCGCGATGCCGAGGGCCACGATTATCGGCATCCAGGCCAGGAGCGCCCGGCGGGCCTGCGTCTGGCTCCACCGTTCCCACCCGGAGAACACCACGTACACCAGGGCGGTGAAGGTGACCGTGCCGACCAGCAGGAACAGGGCCAGCGGGGTGGCATGGCGCCAGCTCAGGCTGAACAGCGGCGCGAACAGGAAATAAGCGACAAAGGGCAGCAGGAGCATCCGCCGGATGAGCTGACCGCGCAGGGACAGGTACTGATCCGCGGTGCGCCAGTTCTCCTCGGCGCTGGCCACGGAGACGGTAGGCGAGGGTCCGGGGTCGCGGCCGGTCCACAGTCTAGTGATGGCCGACATGCCTCTATAGTGCCCCGGCTCGCGGAGCAACTGGGCCGGCCACAGCGTCATAGGGTCAGGCTAGGCACCCTCGGGCCGCGGGCCATGTGCCGGGCATCCGGGCCTGACCATGACGGATGTCACGGGCCGGCCCACAGCAGCGAGCCGACCCGCGACAGTTTGGGCTGGTTAGGCCTTCTTCGCCTGGCTGGAGGACTCGGTCTCGGGCTGGCTGCCGTTGGCCTCGGCCAGGCTGGGACCGGCGTCCTGGTCGGCCTGAGCCCGCATCTCGTCCGGGCCGCCGTCCTGGGCGTTGCCGAACTCGACCGGCTTGCGGCGCAGCAGCACGGCCGCGGCCGCACTCGCGGCCGCGGCCAGCAGCGTCACCGTGGTCAGGATGCTGGCCCAGCGCCGCCGTCGGCGGGCGGGCTTGACCTCCAGCTTGTGGGCCGCGTTGAGCATCGCCTCCGAGATGGCCGGCGCGATGCTCTCCTGCACGGCTACGCCGGACCGCTCCAGGCGCGGTGCGGCCCAGGTCCGGGCGTCGTCCAGGTGCGGACGGGCCCAGGCGGCCACCTCCTCGGCCCGGGGCCGGGCCCAGGCGACGGCGCCCTCGGCGCCCTGCCTGACTCTGGGGATGGCGTTCTTTGCCGTCGGCGCAGCCTGCTGCGCCGCCTGCTGCGCCTGCTGAGCGGCCTGTTGCGCGTACTGCGCGGCCGCCAGAGCGCGGTCCCGTACGCCGGCGCCGTTGCCGGCCGGGTTCTTACGGGTCATAAGTGACACGGAGACCTCCCGTACATCTGTCTGCTCGCTCCCCCACCACTTCCCCTGGCGAGACCGGTCAATCACCGGGACGTGCAAGGATGCCTGTATGGCTAAGACACTCACCGCACTACTGCGGACAAATAAGGGGGACGTCGTCGTGCGCCTGTTCCCCGATCACGCACCTAAGACGGTGCGGAACTTCGTCGAACTGGCCGAGGGCACGCGCGAGTGGACCGACCCGACGACCAGTCGTAAGGGCCAGGCCAAGCTTTACGACGGGACCATCTTCCACCGGGTCATCCCGGACTTCATGATCCAGGGCGGCGACCCGCTGGGCACCGGCACCGGCGGCCCCGGCTACCAGTTCGGCGACGAGATCCACCCGGACCTGCAGTTCGGCCGGCCCTACCTGCTGGCCATGGCCAACGCCGGCCCGGGCACCAACGGCTCGCAGTTCTTCATCACCACCGGACCCACACCGTGGCTGAACGGCAAGCACACGATATTCGGCGAGGTAGTCTCGGGCTCGGACGTCGTCGACGCCATCAGCCACGTGAAGACCCGCGGTGCCGACCGTCCGGTGGAGGATGTCGTGCTGGAGTCGGTCGAGATCACCGAAACCGACGGGGATTAAGCAGGTTAATAGCGTGGTCACCCCGTCTAACCCCCCTAACCCCCCTGACGCCCCGCAGGCCGGCGTGCCTACCTGTTATCGGCATCCCGGTCGCGAGACCTACGTGTCCTGCGTTCGCTGCGGCCGCCCGGCCTGCCCGGACTGTTTGCGCTCGGCGGCCGTCGGCCAGCAGTGCGTGGAGTGCGTCAAGGACGGCAACCGCACCGTGCGGCGGCCAGTCGGCCGCTTCGGCGGCGGTGTCGTCTCCGGTGCGGCGGTGACCTGGACGCTGGTCGCCATCAACGTGATCTGCTATGTGATCGAGCTCATCGACCAGAACACGATCATCAACGACGGCGCGATGGTGGGCCATTTTCAGACCGGCCCGTTCACCCACATCGGCGTGGCCGACGGGCAGTGGTACCGGCTCATCACCAGCGCCTTCCTGCATGAGCCGCTGGGCAGTGGTTTCGGCCTGCTGCACATCCTGTTCAACATGTGGGCGCTGATCGTGGTCGGCCCGGCGCTGGAGCGCGCCCTGGGGCGGGCCCGGTTCCTGGCCGTGTACCTGATCAGCGCGCTGGGCGGCTCGGTGCTGTTCTACCTGATCGCCTCGCCGACGGCGCCGGCGTTCGGCGCGTCCGGGGCCATCTTCGGCCTGTTCGGCGCGTGGTTCGTGCTGGCCCGCAAGCTGCGGATGGACTCCAGGCAGATCGTCGGGCTGATCGTGATCAACCTGGCCATCTCGTTCATCGGAGGGCTCAACATCGCCTGGCAGGCGCACGTGGGCGGGCTGATCGCCGGGACGGTGCTGACGGCCGCCTTCGTGTACGCGCCGCGGCAGAACCGCGCGCTCATCCAGGCGGCGGCCACGGTCGGGATGCTCGTGATCCTGATCGTCGGAGTGATCATCAGGGACCAGCAGCTGGTCGGCGCGGTCCGATTCTGACCGGCCCTGCGAAGGTAGGGTCCCGCGCCTGAGCGCTGGGCCCTACTTCTTCGTTAGTGCCATCGGGTCGACAGCACGACGCCGCCGACCAGGGCGCCGAAGCCGATCACCAGGTTCCAGCTGCCCAGCGCGCTGATCGGCAGGCTGCCCCCGCTGACGTAGAAGATGGCGATCCAGGCCAGGCCGAGGAGCAGCAGGCCCAGCATGGTGGGTACCAGCCAGGGCGGGCTGACCTTGGACTTGGATGACCTGGTCGGTGGCGTGTAGACCGACTTGGCTCTGGTGCGTGACTTGGGCACGATCTTCTCCTGCTCGACTTGCTATCGGCGCCGGCGCAGCACACCGGCCGGCGGACTGCTGCTGGTCGGCGGGCTGCTGCTGGTCGGCGGGCTGCTGCTGGTGGGCGGGGACGACGAGGTGGGCGGCGATGAGGTTGCCCCGGACTGGACGAAGATCGTGACCGTGGAACCGGGGGATACGACCTTGAACGGGCCGGGGGTCGTGGCGTACACCTGGCCGGGGCCGAAGCCGGGGCTGGTCGCGGTGCCGGTGGACTCGGCCACCTGGAACCCGGCGCTCACCAGCGTAGCCTTGGCCTGGCCCGCGGTGTCGCCGATGACCTTGGGCACCGACTTGCCCGGCGCGGCGACCACGATCCGGACCGAGCTGCCCGGCTTGACCAAAGTCCCGCCCCGCGGGTTCTGGCTCAGGACCGTACCCGGCTGCCGGAGGGATGGCCTGCTGCTGGCGAACGCCGTCAGGCCCAGCCGCCTCAGCGCGTTCCCGGCCGCGGTCTGGGTCTCGCCCACCATGTGCGGGACCTTCACCGTGCCGATGCCGCTGGAGACCACGATGTTGACCTTGCTGCCGGAGGCGGCGGACGAGCCGCCCGGCGGGCTGGTCGAGATGACCAGGCCGTTCTTGACCGTCGGGGACGTCTCGTGCTTGATCTTCCCGACCACCAGCTTGGCCTTGACGATCGCCGTCTCGGCCTTGTCCAGGGTCTTGCCCTGGACGATCGGCACCGAGATGCTGCTGCCGTTGCCCGACACGAACTTGAACGCGTAGATCCCGCCGCCGATCAGCAGCAGGACGATCAGGGCCACCAGCACCCAGGGCCAGGCCCGCCGCCGGGGCGGCTCGCCGTAGTCCCCGCCCTCCTCGTCGCCGTAGCGGTACGGCGGGATCGCGGCCGTCGCGCCCGCCACCTGGGTGGCCGGGCTCATCCGCCGGGTGCCGGCGGCGTAGGTCTGGGTGTGCATCGGCGCCGCGATCCGGGCCCCAGAAAGCGCGCGCTGGATGTCGTTGCGCATATCGCCGGCGCTCTGGTACCGGTCGCCTGGGTCCTTCATCATGGCCTTGAGCACGATGGCGTCGGCCCAGGGCGGGACCTCGGGGTCGATGCGGCTGGGCGGGATGGGCTCCTCGCGCACGTGCTGGTAGGCGATGGCGACCGGCGAGTCGCCGGTGAACGGCGGCCGGCCGACCAGCAGCTCGTACAGCAGGCACCCGGCCGAGTACAGGTCGCTGCGGGAGTCCACCCGCTCGCCCCTGGCCTGCTCCGGGGACAGGTACTGGGCGGTGCCGATGACCTGGGCGGTCTGGGTCATGGTGGCCTGCGCGTCGCTGACCGCGCGGGCGATGCCGAAGTCCATCACCTTGACGTCACCGGTCCGGGTCAGCATTACGTTGCCGGGCTTGATGTCCCGGTGCACGATGCCGTTGCGGTGGCTGTAGTCCAGCGCCCGCAGCACGCCGTCGGTGATCTCGGCCGCGCGCTCGGGCAGCAGGCGGCGGTCATCGCGGAGCAGGTCGCGCAGCGTGCGGCCGTCCACGTACTCCATGACGATGTAGGGGACGGGCGTGTTGCCCATCATGTCCTCGCCGGTGTCGTAGACCGCGACGATGGACGGGTGATTCAGGGACGCGGCGGACTGGGCCTCCCGGCGGAACCGGGCCTGGAAGGTCTGATCGCGGGCTAGGTCGTCGCGGAGGGTTTTCACCGCCACGATGCGGTCCAGACGGATATCGCGTGCCCGGAAGACCTCGGCCATGCCGCCACGCCCGACGATCCCGTCGAGCTCGTAGCGGCCGCCGAGCAGCCGTGGCTGGGTCATGTCTCGCACTTACGTTACCGTCCTGCGTGTTGAGGGCTAGGACCGCCCGCCGTCATGACTTCCCCAGGAACGCCTGGATGACCTTGACGGCGATCGGCGCGGCGGCGGCCGCACCGAAACCACCGCCCCTCACGATGACGCCGACGGCTATCTTCGGGTTGCCGGCCGGGGCGAAGCAGGTAAAGACGGCGTCGTTGAGGTCGGTGTTGTTAATGCCATTCTGGGCCGTCCCGGTCTTGCCGGCGATCTCGATGCCGCCCGTGACGGTCTTGTTGGCGGTCGCGAAGGCGGTGCCGGCCGGATTCTGGGTGACCTGGATCATCATCTGCGTCAGGTCACCGGCCACCGTCGGGGTCACCGGGTGGCTCAGCGGGACCGGGGTGGCCGACTGGATCGTCGACTCGTCCGGGGCCTGGATCCGCTGGACCAGGTACGGAGTCATGAGCGTGCCGTGGTTGGCCACCGTGGCGGCGATCATCGCCTCCTGGAACGGGGTCACGGTGTCGCTGAACTGGCCGATGGCCGTGAAGGCCTCGAACGCCGGAGCGGCCTCGGACTTGGGCACCACGCTGGGGGTCACCGGGATCGGGACGTTCAGGTGGGCGTCGTTGAACCCGTACAGGTTGGCGTACTTGTGCAGTGTCGCGCCGCCGAGCCTCATCCCCAGCGCCCCGAACGCGGTGTTACACGACAGCCAGAAGGCCTGGATGATCGGCGGGTGGCCGTTGGCGCAGGGCCCGTTGTCGTCGTTGATCAGGAAGTGGCCGTTCTTGAGCGACAGGTTGGTCGGGGCCGGCACCGTGGTCTGCGGGTTGGCCACCGCATGGGTCGAGAACGCGGCCGAGCTGGTGATGATCTTGAAGGTCGAGCCGGGCGGGGACGTGACCCCGGTGGCCCGGCTCAGCAGTGGATTGTTCTTGGCGGCGTTCTCCCGCTTGCTGACCTTGGCCAACTTCGCGGTGTCGAGCGTGGCGAAGGCGTTCGGGTCGAACGTCGGGCTGGAGGCCATGGCCAGGATGGCGCCGGTGCTGGGGTTGATGGCGACCACGCCGCCCTCGTGCCCGCCGTCGCTGAGCAGCGCCTGGTAGGCGGCCTTCTGGGCCTTGGGGCTGATGGTCAGCGACACGCTGGAGCCCTGAGTCGGCTTCCCGGTGATCAGGCTGATGAAGTTGTGCAGGCCCAGGCTGGAGGCGGTACCGGTCAGGTACTTGTTGTCGGCCTCCTCGATGCCGGTCTTGCCGAACACCGAGTCGTAGCCGGTCACCGGGGCGTAGGTCGGGCCCGCGGGATAGAACCGCTGGTACTTCCCGTTGCCGTTCTTGGCCAGCCGGGACTCGGCGATGACGGTGTTCCCGCCGTCGCCGGTGGCGTAGATCGCCCCGCGCTTGATCAGGAACTGCTGGGAGAAGGCGCGGGTGTTCTCCGGCTCGCCGGCCAGGGTCGAGGACTGGAAGCCCTGAACGTAGTTGATGTTGATCAGCAGCAGCACGAACATGACCAGAGCGGCCAGCGAGATGCGGGTCAGGGCGCGGTTCACTGGGCCCGCACCACCTGAGTCATGCCCTCGTCCTGAATCGGCTGTGGCGCCGGTTTACGTGCGGTGTCACTGATGCGCATGAGCATGCCGATCAGCGCCCAGCTCGCGATCAGCGAGGAGCCGCCCTGGGACAAGAAGGGGGTGGTGATACCGGTCAGCGGGATCAGCCTCGTCACTCCGCCCACGATGATGAAGACCTGCAGGGCCACCACGAACGACAGGCCGCCGGCCAGCAGCTTGGCGAACGGGTCCTTCACCGCGATGGCCGCTCGCAGGCCGCGCTGGACGAGCAGGCCGAACAGGAGCAGCATCGCCATCAGTCCGGTCAGGCCGAGTTCCTCGCCGAAGGCGGTCATGATGAAGTCGCTCTGGGCCAGCGGGGTCCAGAACGGCTGACCGTGGCCGAGCCCGGTGCCGAAGATGCCGCCGAAGCCCAGGCCGTACAGGCCCTGCGCGAGTTGGTAGGAGTTCGCGCAGTGGAGGCTGGTTGGAAGGCAGTTCAGGTTGGCCAGCGTGAACGGGTGCAGCCATTCGGTGACCCGGGCGCCGACGTGGCTGAACAGCGTGCTGGCCACGTAGGCGCCGCCCAGGAACAGCAGGAAGCCGATCAGCAGCCAGGACGTCCGCTGAGTCGCGATGTAGATCATCGCCACGAAGAGGCCGAAGAACAGGGCCGAGGTGCCGATGTCGGTCTCGAAGATCAGGATCAGCAGGCTGGCGCCCCAGGCGATCAGCACCGGGCCTAGGTCCCTGGCCCGGGGCAGGTCGATGCCGAGCACGCGTCGGCCGGCCAGGGCCAGTACATCGCGCTTGGCCACCAGGTATCCGGCGAAGAACACGGCCAGGGCCAGCTTGGCGAACTCGCCAGGCTGGATCTCGAACCCGCCGAGTCTGATCCACACCTTGGCGCCCTGGATGGAGCTCAGGCTTGTGGGCAGCAGCGCCGGGATGGCCAGCAGGACCAGGCCGACCGCGCCCAGCGTGTAGGTGTAGCGCTGGAGCACCCGTGGCTGCTTGATGAACAAGAGCACCAGGATGAAGGCGGCCACCCCGAGCGCGCTCCAGATCAGCTGGGTCGTGGCCGAGCTGCTGGTCAGCGTGGAGATCGGCCGACCCGAACCGGCATTTCCGTTCCGCCCCGCCTCCTGGAGCCGCCAGATCATGACCACGCCCAGCCCGTTCAGCATGGCGGCCAGCGGCAGCATCAGCGGGTCGGCCCAGGGCGCGAGCCGGCGCACGGCCAGGTGGGCGATGAGCACGATGACCGCGAACCCGGCGACATAGCTCAGCAGGCTGGCGGGGATCTTGTCGTTCAGCCCGAGCCCGGTGGCGGCGTAGGCGAAGCCCACGACCACCACCGAGAAGATGAGCATCAAAAGCTCGGTGCGCCGCCGGTTGCGGGGCATCGGGACCGCGCCGTCGGGGACGGCCGGTGCCTCGAAGGTCGCTCGCGAGCTGGTCACATCGCTCATACCGGTCACCCCGCTGCCATGCCCATACCAGCCATCATCCGGACCCCTGCGCGGCGCAGTACGACGGCACCTTGGGCTTGGGCGGGTAGGGCTTCTTGCTGGCGCCGCTGGTGGGCTTGGTCGTCCGGCTGGACCTACTGCTGGTCCGGCTGGTCTTCTTGGTGGTCTTCTTGCTCGTCGACGGGCTCGGTGACGGCTTGGGCTTGTTCTTCTCCCAGTTCTGCACCGCGATCCCGGCCTGCTTGCAGGTGTAGGTCCGGCGGATGTTCAGCACCGTGTGCTGGGCCTCGGACAGCGTGCCCGAGGTGGTGGGCAGCTGGAGCGTGGTGCCCTGGACGTGCGAGATCGGGATCCCGGTCTTCTGGAAGATGCTCGACAGGTGCAGCCCGGCCACGCTCTGGTCGATGCCCCGGTAGATGACGACCTGCTGGCCGTCGCGGTCCACGTAGTACTGGCTGCGGGTGATCTGCAAGGCGGCATAGCCGCCGCCGACGATCAGCAGGATCAGCACGACCAGGATCGAGGTCACCACCGGCCAGCGGCGGCGCGGTGCCTCGGCCAGATCCTCGTCGTAGTCGTCATCGCGCCGGTGGTGGCCGTTGGCGTGGCTGGGCGGCGGCGCCTCGGCCGGCCGGGCCCGTACCTGGCCGATGGTGGTGTGCCCCAGGCTGGCCTGCCCGCCGCTGGTCCGCTGCGGGTCCTGGGTGAGCAGGTGGGCGCGCCCGGCCGGGCTGTCGCTCAGCGGGCGCGGGCGGCCGTCGCCGGCGGCGGCCGCGCCCGCCAGGACCACGCCCTCGCTGGCCGCCACCGGTCCGGTCACGGTGTCCACCACGTCGGCCACGATGCAGGTGATGTTGTCCGGGCCGCCGGCGCGCAGGGCCAGGTTGATCAGCTGCTCGATGGCCACCTGGGGGTCGGCGTAGCTGATCAGCGTCTTGTGCAGGGTCTGCTCGGTGACCACGTCGGACAGGCCGTCCGAGCACAGCAGATACCGGTCGCCCAGCATGGCCTCGCGCATCTGCAGGTCCGGCTCGGCGTCCGTGCTGGACTGCAGGGCCCGAACGACCAGCGACCGCTGCGGGTGGGTGGCCGCCGCCTCCGGGGTCAGCCGGCCCTCATCGACCAGGGACTGCACCAGGGTGTGATCCCGGGTGATCTGGTAGAAATCGCCGTCGCGCAGCATGTAGCCGCGCGAGTCGCCAATATGGCAGAGCGCCACCTGGGCCCCGGCCCACAGCAGCGCGGTCAGCGTTGTGCCCATGCCCTCCGTCGAGGGGTCGGCCAGGCTCATCTCGTGCAGCGTGGAGTTGGCCGACGCCACCGCGTCGGCCAGGGCCCGCAGCATCTCGCGGCTCTCGTGCAGGTTCTGCCGGTCAAGGGGGGCCAGCGCGGAGATCGCGACGGCGCTGGCGACCTCGCCCGCGGCATGCCCGCCCATGCCGTCGGCGATGGCCAGGAGATTAGGCCCCGCGTACGCGGAGTCCTCGTTGCCCTCACGGAGCAACCCGACGTCCGAGCGGAGCGCATAGTGCAGTGCCAGAGTCATCTGCGCAGCTCCAGAACCGTTTTGCCGATACGTATGGGCACGCCGACAGGCACCGGGATGGGCCGGGTCACCTTCTGCCGGTCGAGATAGGTGCCGTTAGTGGAGCCGAGGTCTTCCACGAGCCACTGACCATCCTGCGGAAAGAGCCGGGCATGACGGGTGGAAGCGTAGTCATCTGACAGCACCAGCGTGGCGTCATCGGCGCGACCGATAGTGATCTGAGAGTCAGCGAGGTCGATCGTCGTGCCCGCGAGCGGCCCGGCCGTCACCACCATCTGATGGGGGGCGCTGCGGCTGGGCCGGCTGGCGCTGCGCCGGGGCGGCGCCGGGGGCGGGGCCGGGCGGGGCGCCCCGCGCCCCGCGCCCCGCGCTTTGCGGGCTCGGCGCCGCGGGCCGAACAGGTCGGTGCGGACCACGCCGACCGCGGCGATGACAAACAGCCACAAGACAGCCAGGAACGCAAGCTTGATAAGTGTGAGCGTCAGCGCGTTCATCGGGTCATGAGTCCTTGGCTGGCCTTAGCTGCCCTCTGGTTCGGGCGCGGGGTGGGCGCCCATTTTTAGCGGATCGTAGTCCTTAGTAGCCGGGGTCCCGCCGGAACACCAGCGTGGTACGGCCCAGGGTGACCTGCGTCCCGTCGACCAGGGTGACGCGCCGGATCGGCTGCCCGTTGACGAAAGTGCCATTGGTGGAGCCTAGGTCCACGAGCACGACTTCGCCGTCCTCCACGCGAAGCTCGGCATGATGCCGGGACACGCCGGCGTCCACTAGCCGCAGGTCGCAGTCGGTGCCGCGGCCGAGAATCGTAATCGGGGCGGTTAGGTCGAAAGTCCGCTGGGTGCTGCCGTCCGGCCCGCGGTCCGGGCTGGACACCAGCAGCCTGGGCTTGCCGCTGAAATTGCCCGGAGGCCGGGGCAGGTCGCTGGCCGGGCGGCGGATCTCGCCGTCCTCCACCGTGGTGCCCCTGATCACGCCGGACCGGATCCGGAACGTGCCCGTCGTCAGGTCGGGCACGCCCTCGAACCGCATCTGCACCGGTCCGACAAATGAGTAGCCCTGCTCCCTGGCGTACTCACGAGCCAGCGTGGCCAGCTCGACGCCGAGGCTGTCGGCGTACACCTCAAGCCGTTCGAAGTCGCTGTCCGCCAGCTCGACCACGAAGTCGTTAGGCACCAGGGTGCGGCCCTGAGCTACGATCGCGGCCCGGTCATCCATCTCCCGCTGGACGGCGCTGGCCACCTCAACCGGCTGCAGCTCCGACTTGAACGCCCGCGCGAAGGCACCCTCGACCATGCCCTCCAGGCGGTGCTCAAACCGCTGTAGGACTCCCACCGGTGGTACCTCCTCTCGCTACTCGCATCCGATCGTATAGGCGACATGGGAGCGCTTGCGGACGTGCTAACCTGACTCCTGCTTCCCGGGCGGGTGGCGGAACGGCAGACGCGCACGGTTCAGGTCCGTGTGTCCGAAAGGACGTGAGGGTTCAAATCCCTCCTCGCCCACTTTTGCTCCCAGCTGTTCTCCTACTCCGGGCACGGCCTGCTCGCTGACGCTGGCCGAAGTTTACCGGTGCGAGCACCACCTCGGGCAGGGCAGAATCGATGCTGTGCCGGAACTTCCCGAGGTAGAGGCCCTGGCGGCCGATCTGCGCGAGCGCGGTGTGGGCCGGGTGATCGAGCGCGCCGAAGTCACGGAGTTCTCGGTACTCAAGACCTACGACCCTCCGCTCACCGCGCTGGCCGGAGCCACGATCACCTCGGCCGGCCGGCACGGCAAGTTCCTCGACCTGGGGGCCACGCCCGCCGGGGACGGCCAGGAACTCCACCTGATCGTCCACCTGGCCAGGGCCGGGTGGCTGCGCTGGCGGGAGGACCTGCCGACCGCGCCGCCGCGGCCGGGCAAGGGACCGCTCGCGTTCAGGCTACGGTTTGATGACGGTTCCGGATTCGACCTCACCGAGGCGGGCACCCGCAAGCGGCTGGCTGTGTATCTGGTCACAGATCCGGCCACGGTGCCGGGCGTCGCCGCACTGGGCCCCGACCCTCTGGACCCCTCGTTCACGGCGGCCACGCTGGGCGCCATCCTGGCTGGCCGGCGGATGCAGATCAAGGGCGTGCTGCGGGACCAGAAGCTGATCGGCGGCATCGGCAACGCCTACTCCGACGAGGTCCTGCATGCGGCGCGCATGTCACCGTTCCGGCTGGCGTCCAGCCTGAGCGAGGACGAGGTCGCCGCGCTGCACGACGTGATCGTGACCACGCTCAGGGACGCGATCGCCCGGTCCGACGGCCTGGCCGCCAGCGACCTCAAGAAGGAGAAGAAGGCGGGCCTGCGGGTGCACGGGCGCACCGGCGAGACGTGCCCGGAGTGCGGCGACACCATCCGCGAGGTGTCCTTCGCCGACTCGGCGCTGCAGTACTGCGCGACCTGCCAGACCGGCGGCAAGCCCCTCGCGGACCGCCGTATGTCGAGGCTTCTCAAGTGACGTGAGCGGCGGCCCCCGCAGGGACCGCCGCTCGCATCGCCAGCCTTGTTAATCGAGGTCAGAACATGACCTTGCTGAGCTTTTTCCAGGTGCCGATGTCGCAGCCGCCCTCGGCGATCGTCTTGCTGACGTGCTGGCCGTGCCAGGTGCCGTAGATGACGAACCGCGGCGCGTTGGCCAGGATCATCGGGCAGTTCACGCCCGCGGCCGGCGGAGCGAAGGGGTTCTTGATCCCCTGCAGCGTCTGGCATGCCGCGTCGGCGTGGGGCTGCGTGCCCCCGGACGGGTCGCAGTTCAGCGTCCAGTGCTTGGTCGCCTTGCCCTTGGTGTTCAGCTCGGTGATGTGCAGGGCCACCTTGGGCTTGGCTGCGGCCCCGGTACCCGGAGCCGGGGTGGTCCCGCAGGCCGCGATGGCGAGGGAACCAGTGACGGCAATCAGGCTGCTGACGGCGATGGCCCGAAGACGCGGGCCTCGCGCCGTGATGCGTGTGGCTAGCTTCATGTCCCCTTGGACGCATGATCTTCGCAACTGGTTCCGTTCCCTCACGGTTCACCCGCCACAGGGGTCGCGTCGTCCCCCTCAGGTCGCGTTTTCCCTGCCTGAGGGGTCGGCTAGGTGGGAGCATGTGGCCGTGGGGCTCAGGCTGGCGGTGGGACGCAGAGACCGGAGGCCCAGTAGGCCTCCGTTCGACGCGACCGCGCGCGCGGTCATCGAGTGCGCCGCCGACGCCATCATCGCGGTGGGCGCCGACCGGACCATCAGCGTGTGGAACCCGGCCGCCGAGCGGCTGTTCGGCTGGACCGCGGCTGAGGTCGTGGGCCTGGAGCCGCCGTTCATCCCCGAGGAGCTCACCGCCGAGCACAACGCCGTGCTGGAGCGCGTGGCCAGCGGCGGACAGGTCTCCTTCGCCACCCGCCGGATCCGCAAGGACGGCGCGCAGCTGGACGTCCGCATCGACGCCAGCGCGCTGCTCGACCCGGCCGGCCGGCTGGCCGGCTGGGTCAGCATCTGCCACCAGACCAGGGATGAGGAGGCGGTCCGCCACTACATGGCCGAGCGCGCCCGGGTGGTGCGCCGGCTTGGCGACGTGGTCGCCGACATGAACGCCCAGCTCGACCTGGAGCCGGTGCTGGACCGGATCGCGGCCAGCCTGCGCGAGCTGACCAGGGCCGACGCGGGCGGGTTCGTGATCATCGAGGAGGACCGGCTGCGCCTGGTCAGCCTGGACGGGCTGCCCGAGAGCCTGCGCGGGAGGACGGCCGACCTGGCCACCAGCACCGTCGGCGAGCTCATGCGCTCGGGCAAGACGGTCCTGATGGCGACCGGTGAGTCGGGCCGGTTCGACGACCTGATCTGGTCCGCGCTGCCCGGCCTGCACACCATCACGCTCAGCCTGTCGCACGTGTCCGGCCGCCCGTTCGGGGCCCTGTACGCGCTCTACAGCGGCCACAAGGTCGGCCACATCGACCTTGAGCTGCTCGAGCTGCTGGCCGGGCACGCCAGCGTCGCCCTGTCCAACGTGACCGCCTTCGAGGAGGTCGTCCGCCAGCGCGCGCACGAGCGCGCCGTCATCGACGGCAGCGCCGACGGCATCGCGGTGCTGGACGCGGCCGGCCTGGTCCGGCAGTGGAACCCGGCCGCGCACCGGCTGACCGGGGTATCGCCCGAGGAGGCGATCGGCAAGCAGCCGCCGTTCCCGCTGCCCGAGCCCGGCGCCAAGCTGACCCACCGGCTGCCCGGCGGCCGCTGGATCGACCTGCTGTGCACCGGCCTGGCCGGCCGGGAGGAGCTGGTGCTCGACTTCCGCGACATCACCGCGGCCAAGGAGCTGGAGGAGGCCAAGGACCTGTTCCTGGCCACCACCAGCCATGAGCTGCGGACCCCGATCACGGTGGTCCAGGGTTTCGCGAGCACGCTGGCCAGCCGCTGGGACAAGCTGCCCGACGCCGACCGGCGCTCCGCCGTGCAGACAATCGCTGAGCGCGCTGGCTCGCTGGCCAAGCTGGTCGAGCAACTGCTACTGGGGTCCAGGGCCGGCGCCGACCAGCTCAGGGTCAGCAACGGCCAGTTTGACCTGGGCGGGGTGCTGCGCGGCGCGGCGACCGCGTTCCGCCCGCTGGCCGGCCAGCACACGCTGGAGGCCGACATTCCCGACGACCTGCCGGCGGCTTACGGCGACGCCATGGCCACCGACATCATTGTCGGCCAGCTGCTGGAGAACGCGTTCAAGTACTCGCCCCAGGGCGGGACGGTCACGGTGGCCGCGCGCCGGGCCGCGGACCGGATCGAGGTCACGGTGGCCGACGAGGGCATCGGGATCCCGCCCGCCGACCTGGAGCGCGTCTTCGAGCGGTTCGTGCAGGGCGAGACGGGCGACCGCCGCCGGTTCGGCGGCATCGGCCTGGGCCTGTACATCGTCCGGCAGCTGGCCAGGGCCCAGGGTGCCGAGGTCGCGGCCGAGGGCCGCCCGTCCGGCGGCACGGTGATGCGGCTGCGCCTGAGGCTGACCACGCCGCCCGGCGGCGTACCCGCCAGCTCGACCGAGGCCAATGGTTCGACGGTCACGGTCCCGGCCGAGGTCCCCGAACCGGACGAGACCGCGGCGGTGTCGGCCGCAGCGGCCCCGGTCATGGAGCTCGAGTTTCCGCGCAGTGAGGTGGACAGCCTGCGGCTGCCCCGGCCCCGTCCCGCCAGCGACCCGCCCGGGGACGCCTGATCTCCGGCTACCCGGCGGCGTGGCCCGCCAGCGCGGTCAGGTCTTGGCCGGGATCCGGGCCTTGGGCTTCGCGCCCAGGCGCTGCCTGGTCTCCGGGTCACGCAGCACCGGAGCGCCGCCGGAGGCCTCGATGTACTGGTCGATGATGCCGACGACATCCTCGCCCTGGGTCACGATCCGCCCGCGCTCCATCCAGATCACCCGGTTGCAGGTCAGCTCGACCTCCTCCAGGTTGTGCGCGACCAGGAACACGGTGCCCGCCTGGGCCCGCAGTTCCTCGATCCGGGCGTGGCTCTTGACCCGGAACTCGGCGTCGCCGGTGGCCAGCGCCTCGTCCACGAGCAGCACGTCGTGGCTCTTGGACGCCGCGATCGCGAAGCGCAACCGGGAGCCCATGCCGGAGGAGTAGGTCTTCATCGGCAGGTCGACGAAGTCCCCGACCCCGGAGAACTCCACGATCTGCGGGTACTTCTCCTTGGCCTCCTGCTTAGTCATGCCCATGGCCAGGCAGCCCAGGATGACATTGCGCTCGCCGGTCAGGTCCTCCAGCAGGGCGGCGTTGACGCCCAGCAGCGCGGCGCCGCCGGCCGTGTAGACATTGCCCGACTCGGGCGGCAGCAGGCCGGCGATGGCCCGCAGCAGCGTGGACTTGCCCGACCCGTTGCGGCCGATGATGCCGACGGCGTCGCCGCGGTAAGCGACGAACGACATGCCGCGGATGGCGTGCACCTCGCGGATGGACCCCCTGGTCTGGCGGCCCAGCATCCGCAGCAGCGCGGTCGGGGCGGTACCGCGGTCGCCGCCGGCCCCGAAAACGCGGTACACGATGTGCAGGTCGTCGACGACCACCATTGGCTCAGCCACGGCCGTACTTCGCCTCCGATCGCCAGAAGAACCAGAACCCGAGAATGAAAGCGACCACGGCCCAGCCTATGGCGTAGTACCAGAAGTGATCAGGGTTGGCCACGAACGCGCAGTGCGCGCTGTCGTAGAGCTGCGCGTTGGTCGGATGCTGGCCGTGGCCGAGTGTCTTCCAGACGGTACAGAGCTGCGGGTTGAACGTCGCCGATCCTGGCGCGCTCTTCCGCTGGGTTTCCAGCAGCGCGTTGCGGATCAGCGTGATGTATAGCGCCGCCGGGTTGAGCTGCAGGAGGGCGACCAGCCACCGGTGGGTCTGGCCGATGCTCAGCGTGGCGATGTTGAACAGGACGCCGGAGACGTACATCCAGGTACGGAGCAGGAAGGGCAGCAGCTGGCTGAAGTCGTTGACCTGCGACCCGAGCCGGGCCACGAACAGGCCCACGCCGACGTTGAAGATGCTCTGCAGCAGCAGGGCCGGGATGGCCAGCAGCCAGTACCAGGTCAGCGGCTCGCCGGTGATCAGGATGATGACCGCCAGCACGGCCATCGACAGCAGCATCTGCTGGAGCTCGATGAGCACGTAGGCCAGTGGCAGTGCGGCCCGCGGGAACTGCAGGGCCCGGATCAGCGGCAGGCTGTCGGTGATGACCGTGGAGGTCGAGATGAACGAGCGCTGCGTGAAGTTGAACACGAACACGCCGGCGACCAGGAACCCGAGGTAGTTCGGGATGCCCCGGCTGACGTGCAGCAGCACCCCGAAGATCAGGAAGTAGACGCCGGCGTTGAGCAGCGGGGTCAGGATCTGCCACGCCTGGCCCAGCCGGGCCTCGGTGTACATGGCGACGTTGCGCGCGGTGGCGAAGGCCAGCATGAAGCTGCGCCGGCGCCACAGCTGCCGCACGTACTCGGGGATCTTGGGCCGCTGCGCGGCGGGCCACAGCCCGTGCTCGCTGGCGTAGGCGGCCAGGTCCTCGGCGGGCAGCTGGGCCGTGAGCAGGTCCCCGGTCGGCACCTTGTCGCCCTGCTGCAGCTGGCCGGGCGCGCTCAGCCGTCCGTCGTCCCGCAGGCTGGCCCGGCCCGCCTTGGCGCCGGTGCGGGGCTTGGTGTCGTCACTCACGCCGCTGACCCTATGCGGTGGCCGGGGCAGCGGGGGCCCGAACCTGAGTTGTAGGGAGCAACTGTCACGCGGCGACTGTACCACCGGCCCAGTTGTGCGGTACAACTGTGGTCGTGGTTAGCGAGTCCGTGAATGATACGGAACTGGAGCGGCTGCTCACGCAGTTGCTCCGGGTGGTGAGCCCGGCCGTGGCCGGCGATTCCCGCCCGCCCGCCCGTGCGGCCGGCAGTTCTGAGACGAACGGGGACAGCGAGGACGACGGGGTATCCCCGTCCGAGGCCAGGGCGCTGATCGAGCTGGTCTCGGCCCGCGGCATCGCCCAGGGAGAGCTGGCCGGGCTGCTCGGGCTGGAGAAGAGCACGGTCAGCCGGCTGGCCGCCGGGCTGGAGCGCAAGGGCTGGATACGCCGAGGCCGGGATGAGGACAACCAGCGCTACGTGCGGCTCTACCTGACCCCGGAGGGTCGCGTGGTGGCCGGCCGGGTCTGGGCCGCCTGGCAGTCCCGGCAGGCCCGGATCCTGGGCGCGTTGTCGGCCGAGGAGCGGGCGGGCCTGTCGGCCGGGCTGCGCGGCCTGGTCCGGGGCCTGGCCGCCGAGGGACTGCTCAGCGAGGCACCCGGCAGCGGCTAGCGGGGCCGCGTTCAAACCCAATTTCTGGGCCGGTTTCGGCCAATCCTGACCGGCCCGTCTCAGGGGTGCCGCGACGCTCGGAAACGCCTGCTGGCCAGGGCTTCCGGGGTTCATGAGACGACTGATGCCTGGGTGGCGGCGCGCGGCGGAAAAGGCTGCAAGTCTCACCGGCTATGGCGCGTCGGACCGGTTTCGGGACCGTCCTAGAGGGCATTCTGGGTCCCAGCGCTTAGTTTCACATCGTGGCTACGGGTCAGCCACAGATGGCATCGGGTCGGATGCCAGGGAGGTGAGAGCGACGAGCGTCGTGCTGCTGCCGTCCACGCCAGCGAGCGTCTCCATTGCCCGTAAGCAGCTCACCGCGGACTTGTCGGCCGCCGGTGTCTACGGGGAGGCGGCCGGGGACGCTGCGCTGGTGATCAGCGAGCTGCTCAGCAACTCCATCAAGCATGCCTGGCCGCTGCCGGGCGAGAAGGTGCGGGCCGCCTGGATGGTGGACGACGGCTCGGTCGAGGTAGAGGTCAGCGATGGCGGCGGCCCCACCCGCCCGCGCCAGGACTACCCGCCGGTCTCGGCCCTGGGCGGCCGGGGCCTGGGCATTGTCGAGCGGCTTTCCGACGACTGGGGTATCCGGGCGGACGAGACCGGCCACACGGTGTGGGCCGTGCTTCCCGCCGCGGTGCATCACGGCGCCGTGAATCCGGCTCGTGCGTGCGATGCCGCGAACTCCCGAGCCGTCCCGCGCTGAGCGGCTAGCCCGGCAGGCCGGATTGAAGCCTAACTGTCATGCGTAATCGGGCAGTGAACTGGTGATACTCCCATCCAGGGGTCGTCGCGCACCGAGCGCGGCGGTCGCTGCGGGGGGGATTCGTGAGGCATGTGCACGGGGTGGACAGCGAGGTCGGGCAGCTCCGGACCGTGCTGGTGCACCGGCCGGGGCTAGAGCTCAAGAGGATGACACCGCGCAGCCGCGACCGGCTGCTGTTCGAGACCCTGCCCTGGGCGTGCCGCGCGCAGGAAGAACACGATGTCTTCACCCAGGCGATGCGGGACCAGGGCGTCGAGGTTCTCTACGTGACCGAGCTGCTCCAGGACGCGCTGGAGTACCAGCCGGCCAGGGACGAGGCGATCGCCGCGGTGCGGGCCGACCGGCTGCTCGGCGACGAGCTCCGGGCCCAGGTCCGCGAGCGGCTGGATGCGCTCGGCCCCGAGGAACTGGCTCAGGTGCTCATCGCCGGGCTCACCCCCGAGGACCTGCCCGGCGGCCACGGGCTGCCCTTCCAGCTGCTTGACCGGCACGACTTCGTGATCGACCCGCTGCCCAACATGGTGTTCACCAGGGACTCCAGCTTCTGGGTCGGCGACCGGGTCGCAGTGGCCAGCCTGGCCGCCTCGCCCCGCCGCCGGGAGGCCGACCTGCTCGCCTTGATCTACGGGCACCACCCCCGGTTCGCCGGCCTCAAGCGGCTCTACGGGCCCGAGCTTGAGCAGGTCGACGGCGGAGACGTGCTGCTGCTGGCGCCCAGTGTGCTGGCCGTCGGCGTTGGCCAGCGGACGACCCCGGCCGGGGTGGAGCGGCTGGCCCACCACGTCCTGGACGCGGGCCTGGCCCACACCGTGCTGGCCATCCCGGTCGATCAGCGGGACGGGGCAGGCTACCTGGACACGCTGTGCACGGTCATCGACACCGACACCGTGATCATGCACCCGCGGGTGGCCTTCACGCTCACCGCCCATCTGATCACGCCGCGGCCCGACGGCCTGCGGGTCAGCCGACCGCAGCCGTTCCTGGAGGCGGCCGCACAGGCCATCGGGATCGAGCGGCTCAACGTCATCGACACCGGGCTGGACCCGGTCTCCGGCCGACGGAGCCAGTGGGAAGACGGCGGCAACGCGCTGGCCATCGGGCCGCGGGTAGCCGTGGTGCACGAGCGCAATACCGAGACGATCACCCGGCTCGAGGGCGCGGGCATCCGGGTGATCCAGGTGCCAGGCAGCGAGCTGGCCAGCACTCGCGGCGGACCGAGGTGCATGTCCTGCCCCGTCGGCCGCGATCCGGCCGCTACGGCCAGGGACGATTCGGGCCAGGCGCCGGGCGAGCCCGCCGATGTCCCGTTTCGGGCCAGCGTCAGGCTCACAGAAGGCAGCCCGGTCTCGGAGCCGGTGGCTCCGGTCGCGCAGCCGGAACTGGCGCCGGCCTAGCCGACCCCGGCCAGGTCGGACCCCGGCTTAGCGGCTACGGGACCGGCGGCCGGCGCGGAACGCGAGGAATCCGACGCCGATGGCCACCAGGAACAGGAAGCCGTACTGGAGCAGGTGGGCCACGGCGGACAACAGCACCAACGCGATGACGAAGATCGCCAGCCCGATCAGGAGTGCGCGCAACATGCTTCCACGGTACGGCTAGCCGGCCAGTGGTGTCACCGTGGGCCCGGCAACTCCATGAGCAGGCGGAACGTCGGGCAGGGCCAGCGCCACATGCAGTTGCGGCAGCGCAGGACCGGCCGGGCCGGGTCGCTGCTGGCACCGCCGCCGTCCAGGGGCCGGTGCAGGTCGGCCAGGCGGCCGCCTAGTTCGGCGAACGCGAGCAGGTCCTCGCGGGCCT
>Ga0134128_10002512_pt1 | contig 22679 bp, 19 predicted proteins | sample KB31754_FD_96462 | JGI IMG/M metagenome (GOLD analysis project Ga0134128, IMG submission 96462) | Terrestrial soil microbial communities with excess Nitrogen fertilizer from Kellogg Biological Station, Michigan, USA - KB3-175-4 | ecosystem: Environmental > Terrestrial > Soil > Unclassified ... | reverse complement strand
TGCCGCAGACTCGGGACGTCGCCGAGTCAGGTTTGCTTCCCTTCCCCGTCGTGTTCGACAGCGTTACTCGCAACATCGGCAATCCGGACGCCGAGGTACACGTCGTCAATCCACGGTCATCGCTGCTGTCTTGGCCGAACGTCATCACGGCGGCGGATTTCAAGGATTGGAGCGGCGAGCGGGCGCGGAACGTTCCCACCGGGATCGACGGTCACTACGGAACCGTCGTGGCGATCGGCGATCCGGAGACGGGCACGCCGGCGACGATTCTCACGGCGCGGATCGGGCGCGGGATGCTCGTCTACACGTCTCTCGCACTCGACACCCAGCTCGCCGCGGTTCACCCCGGCGCGGCGCGCCTGCTCGTGAACATGCTCACCGCGGGGATGGCGCCGGCGAGGAAGTAGGCCGGCCCCATTCCGCCCCGCGAAACGCCGATCAACTCCGGCGTCGAGGAATCGCATTTCCCCGGATTGCCGAACGCGCGCCCAGCATCAAGTTTTACCTCAACCAAAATCTGGAAGAGGAACTGGCGCATGGTGTTCGGCACGACAGGTGAAGTAGTTCGAGTAGCGTTGGCGGCGCTCCGCGCCAACAAGCTGCGGTCGCTGCTGACGATGCTCGGCATCGTGATCGGCGTGGCCGCGGTCATCGCCATGATTGCCCTGGGCAACGGCGCCGAAAACGCCGTGAGGGATCGGATCGCGCGACTCGGAACGACGGTCCTTCAGATCAATCCGCAGCGGATCAATCAGGGCGGCATCAATACGGGCAGCACGGCCAAGCTCTCGATGGCCGACGTCGAGGCCCTGCGTCAACGGGCGGAGCACGTCACCGGCGTGAACCAACAGCAGGATCGTCCCCTTCAAGTCGTTTGGGGAAGCAGAAACACCAACGTGCAGATCACGGGGACCGCGTCCAACTTCCCCGAGGTCCGCGGATTTCAACTCGCTCTCGGGCGCATGTTCACCGACGCCGAAGACCGGGCGCGGGCCCGGGTCGCCGTCCTTGGCGCCCAAGTGCTTCCGTTGTTGGGCGCGGACAACCCCGAAGCGATCCTCGACGAGCGAATTCGGATCGGCGGAAGACAGTTCACGGTCATTGGAGTGCTGGCGAATCGAGGCGTGAGCGGTGTCGGCGACGCGGACCAGCAGGTTCTCATTCCTTTTTCCACCGGCCGGTTCGGCGTTTTCGGAACGGATCGCATCCAGGACATCTGGGTACGCGCGGAAAGTGAGAGCACGCTCGCCCTCGCCACGATCGAAGTGCAGTCGGTGCTTCGCCGCATGCACCGCCTCCGCGCGGATCAGCCGAACGATTTCTCGATCCGCAATCAGTCGGACTTTCTGACGGCGCTGAGTGAGACGACGGAGACGTTCACGCTGTTGCTCGCGGGGATCGCCGCGGTGTCGCTGCTCGTCGGCGGCATCGGCATCATGAACATCATGCTCGTTTCTGTGACGGAGCGCACACGCGAAATCGGAATTCGTAAAGCACTCGGCGCGACGCGTCGCAATATCCTCTTGCAATTTTTGGTCGAGGCAGTGGTATTGTGCATAGCCGGCGGCGCCGTCGGCGTAGCACTCGGCTCTGGAGCGTCGGCTGTGCTCCGACGCTCATTCGGATGGGATACGGCAATGAGCCCAACGGCGATCACGCTCGCATTTTCATTCGCGGCTCTGGTGGGAATCGTGTTCGGCGTGTGGCCGGCGCGACGGGCCTCGGTACTCGATCCAATCACGGCGCTTCGATACGAATGACGGAGCTGGCCGTTAGCTCCCACGCGATCATGGCGCACGCGCCGCCTGTCCCGGCGAGCGCGTCGCCGTCATCGGCAAGCGCGCGCGCGACCGGGATCGCCGCGATTGTGTGTTCCAGCATCGGTCTTCTGGTGCTGGCGGCATGGACGCTCGACCCCGAGACGGCACGCGGCGCGCTCGGCGGTATCGCGATGCCGCCCAACACCGCTTTGGGATTTCTCGTTGCCGGCGCGTCGCTCTGGATGCAGCGACAACCGCGCATCACCACTCTTATTCGCATCCCCGCGCTCGCGCTCGCTACCGTCGTGCTCGGCCTCGGCGCCATTTCGTTCGCGGAACGGATATTCGATCTGCACCTGGGTCTCGGCCGACTGCTGTTCGAGAGTCGCCTCGCCACGTATCCCGATCTCTCGTCGAGCGGGATGGCGACGAATTCGGCGGTGGCTTTCCTGTTGGCCGGCGTCGCGCTGCTCGCGCTCGACGCCCCGTTCAAGTGGTGGGGCCGAACAGCGCAATGGCTGGCGACGGCTGGACTGTTGATCGCATCCGCCGCGATCGTCGGCTACTTGTACGACGTGCGGGCGCTCTATCAGGTGGACAGCGCGGCCGCGATGGCAGTGTCGTCGGCGATCGCCTTCTTCGCGCTTCACGCGGGACTGTTGTTCGCCCGATCGGATGCGTCGTGGCCGGGCGTGCTCCTGGCAAAGGACGCCGGCGGGACGATGGCGCGACGGCTGCTCGTCGCCGTGTGCGCGGTGCCGCTGGCGCTCGGCTGGTTGCTGATCCACCTGAACAAGGACGCGCTGGCGAGCCGCGAGGCAGGCGTCGCGTTGCTCGTCGTCGCGCTCACCGCCGTGTTGATGATGGTCGTCATTCGCGCGGCGACGACCGTGCGAGCCGGCGAAGCGGCGATCCAGGCGCTGCTCGAGCGGGAAGCGGATGCACGGTTGCAGGCGGAGCGCGCGAACAACGCGAAGAACGACTTTCTCGCGGTGATGAGCCACGAGCTCCGCACGCCGCTCAATGCGATCATCGGCTACAGCAGTCTGATGACCGAGGGAATCCCCGACGAGCCGACGACAGCGCAGCAGCGCCAACTCAATCGTATCCACGCGAGCGCCCAACACCTTCTCTCGCTCATCGAGCAGGTGCTGACGCTGTCGCGGATGGAGCTGCAGGAGCAGCCGGCGTTCAGTCCCGTGCGGGTCGCCGAGCTCGCGGAAGATTCGGCGGCGATGGTCGCCCCGCAGGCGCGTGAGAAGCAGATCGACTTGACCGTGGTCATCGACGACGATGCGCTCGTCATCGACACCGACGAGGCGAAGCTTCGACAGGCGCTGGTGAACCTGATGGGCAACGCCGTGAAATTCACCGATCACGGCTACGTGCGACTGCGCGTCTCGCGTCCGGCGGACGAAGACCGTGTGCGCTTCACGGTCGAAGACTCCGGGCCGGGCATCCCCGCGGAGTATCTCGAGCGGATCTTCGAGGCGTTCTGGCAGATCGATCAATCGGCCAGCCGCCGCGCCGGTGGCGTCGGGCTGGGGCTGCATGTCACGCGCGGGATCGTCCGATCGCTCGGCGGCGACATCTCCGTCCACAGCACGCCGTCGGAGGGAAGCGCGTTCACGATTCGACTGCCCGTGCAGCACTAGCCTCCCGCCCTGACGCGAGCGTCGGACGACGATAGTATTAGGCACTTCGTCCTCCCACGAGTTACGCGACATGGCGATCGTCCGATCGATGCTGCTGCGCGCGTCGCGCAGCACCTGGTTGGCTGACCAATTCCGGCGGCGCTCGTTTGCGCGCCGCGCGGTGCGGAAATTCATGCCGGGCGAGGATGTCGGCTCGGCGCTGGACGCATCCGGCGAGTTCGCCGGCGAGCGCATGGGTACCGTGATCACCGCGCTCGGCGAGCGTGTGACGAATCGCGAGGAAGCCGACGCCGTTCGCGATCATTACCTCGCGCTGCTCGACCAGATCGCCGCGCGCAGTTTGCCGACGCACATCTCGGTGAAGTTGACGCACCTCGGGCTGGATCTCGGCCGTGAGGAATGTCTAACGCGGGTCCGCACACTCGCCACGCGCGCCGAGCAGACCGGCACCTTCCTGTGGATAGACATCGAGGAATCGTGGTACGTCGACGCGACACTCGAGGTGTTTCGTCGGGCGCGCGAGACGCACGAGAAAGTGGGTCTGTGCCTGCAAGCGTATCTCTATCGCACGCCGGCCGACATCGAGGCGTTGATGCCGATCAAGCCGGCGATCCGGCTGGTGAAGGGCGCGTACCGCGAGCCGCCCGTCGTCGCGTTTCCACGAAAACGCGACACCGACAACGCGTATTTCAGCATCAGCGACGGATTGCTCGAAGCGGCTGCGCGCGGCGCCGCGTTTCCGGTTTTCGGGACGCACGACCTGTCGCTGATCGAGCGCATCCGTTCGCGCGCGTCGTCGCTCGCCGTAGCGGACGGAGCGTATGAGATTCACATGCTGTACGGCATCCGGCCACGCGAACAGCGCGCATTGCGCGATCGTGGGGTCCGCGTGCGCGTGCTGATCAGTTACGGGACGCACTGGTTCCCGTGGTACGTGCGACGCCTCGCCGAGCGTCCGGCGAATCTCTGGTTCGTCGCGCGCAGCGTCCTTTCATAGCAGAGACGCGCACAACAATTCGACTGCATCGTCGCGCGATTTTTGTCGCGCGGCGACAGCATTGGGCCTTGGTCCCACAGTGTCGAATTCCGCGAGATCTGGCAGCGGTTGTGCTGCAGGCGCGGGCATATCCCTCTTCGGAGTTGCCTCGTGCTCCGGTCTTCTCTTCTCGCACTTGGCGCCTTGGCCGTCGCCCCGACGTTGGCCATCGCGCAACAGCCGGGCGTGTCACTGAGCCCGTTCGTCACGTTCCTTCCCGACGCGGATGGAAGTCCGCTCGCGGGACTGTCGCTCGCGATCACCGGTGGATCGCTTTCGCTGCGGGCGAGCAGTCACATGTCGATGCGCGACCGGCCGACGACGCGCTCCCTCTCGACGTCGATGCGGCCGTGGGGCGCCGACGCCGACGCGGTTGCCTACCTCGAGAGTTACAACTACAACCAGCACGTGCTGTTCGCGCCGTACGTCTTCGCGGGCTTGAGCACCGCGGCGGTCGATAGCGGGACCTATCGCCTGATGCGCCAGGGATGGAGCTACGGCGGCGGGCTCATGTCGCCGTTGGGAAGCGCATTCGGTGCGTTCGGTGAGATCCGCTGGCGGATGAGCCAGTACGTGCTGCCCAACTCGGAGAGCGCGTTGCCGGCAAAGCGCGAGATGCGCCTCGGCGTGAGCTTTCGCGTCGGCGGCGGCGGAACGGCGACAGAGGTCGTGCACCTGTTGTCGTCGACGGACATCGGATCGCTCGCCACTCCGTCGACGAACCGCGCGGCGTCGCGGGTGATTTCGACGGCGGAGAATTACGTGGGCACGCCGTACCGTCGGGGCGGAACATCACCGAACTCGGGCTTCGACGCCCCCGGCTTCGTTCGCTTCGTCTTCTCCATGCTCGGGGTGAACTTACCGCGCCTGTCACGCGATCAGGCGCGCGTCGGCGACCGCGTACGTCCGGATCTGAACTCGCTGTCGCCGGGCGACCTCGTGATGTTCCAGGATGACGGCGGCATCAATCACGTCGCGATCTACGTCGGACGCGCGCGCATCATTCATTCGTCCGAAACGGGCGGCGGGGTGCGCGAGGACGATCTCAACTCCGATCGTGGCCGTTGGTTCCTCGATCACATCGCCGCGGCGCGCCGCGTCGTGCCCGATGCACGCGGCCTTCTGCTCGACTTGGCCCGCGGCTTCCCGTCCGATCTGCCGTCCGGCGCCGACGGCCCGGACCACGCACCACGCGTCCCACGACGCCCTCGTTGACGTTTGCATTGACCGCTCCGAGGCGTTTGAATCGACCGCTTCGAGGCGTTTGAATCGACCGCTTCGAGGCGCCCCGGTGTCCTTCGGGCGACCGCTCGGCCAATGCTGCCGATACTGCCGGCAGCATTGCACTGGGCTCGCCCTGCGGACACCGGGCTCGCCTCTCCGCTGCCTCCGTGCGCGAAAAGCGGTACCGCGTCACGCCGTGTCGTTCCACCAGTCGCGCGCGCAGCGCGTGCCAAGCTGCGTCGCAGAGGCGCTGATCCGCGCACTTCCATCCAGCTCTCGGCGCACGGCGCCGAGCGAGCGGGCCGGGTCGCCGCGGAGCGCGAGCCGAGGCAATAGTGCCTGCGGTATCGGCACTCTTGCACTGGTCGCGCGGAGGGGCAGCCTGGTTCGCGAGCACTCCGCGCACGGAGCCAAAGCCAAACACGAGCAACGCACTGAGTTGCGCGCCGCGGCACGAACAGCAAGACGTGTCCACTTCGTCCTCACACACTGTCCGCGCGACGAGACGAACGAGAGATTAGCCGAATGGTCCGGTGCTGAAGGCGAGATTCGCGGCCACGCCCAAGCCTAGCAGGAGAACAAGGATCGCCACACCGAGCGTGTATGAGCCGGGAAAGCGGCTCTCGCCGTGAATCAGTCCGGCCTCTTTCATCTCACGACGCTGGCGACGAAGGCCGAGCATGAACTGGATGTGGAAGAGGATGCCGATGCCGACCATGGCGACGCCGAGCCAGACAAGCGTCAGTCCGAAGTTCCGCGGCGCGCGCGTGGTATGAATGACGTTCTCGCCTTGGAGATTGTGGAAGAACTGGTAGATCGTAAACCCGAAGCTGATGAGCGACAGTGATGTGCGGATGACGCTCATCAACGTGCGGTCCGCGCTCATGCGCGTCCGCTGGAAGGACATTCCGGTCCGGCGCGACGCCAGCTCGACCGAGGCGTCGCCGGCGTCCATGGTCAACTGTCCCGCGCCGGGCGGATGATGCAGCGAAAGCCGACGTTGCTGGCGGACGAGTCGATGGGCTGCGGCGAGCGAGCGGCGGGACGGTATCGGCGACAGTAGTTCTCCGAGCACAGGAACGAACCGCCCTTGAGCACCTTCCGCGGAATGTGCGGAGCCGGGGATCCGCGATCGAGACTCGACTCGCGCGTACCACCCTTGGGGTCGCGCGTGTGACAGCAGTCGTCCGCCGGCGGCGTGGCGTGGCCCGGCTCGTACCAATCCTCCGTCCACTCCCACACGTTGCCGATCATGTCGTACAACCCGAACCCGTTCGGCGGAAACATGCCGACGGGCGACGTGCCTTCCCATCCATCAATGAGAGTATTCTCATATGGGAACCGGCCCTGCCAGAAGTTCGCCAACGGCCGGCCGCGCGGCATGAGCTCGTCGCCCCAGGCGTAGAATTTTCCTTCGAGGCCGCCGCGGGCGGCGCGCTCCCACTCGGCTTCGGTCGGAAGCGTCTTCCCTTCCCAGGCGGCGAACGCCGCGGCGTCGGAGTGCGTGACGTGGACGACGGGGTGTTCGCGCAGATGATCGGCGCGACTGTCCGGCCCGGTCGGATGCCGCCAGTCCGCGCCGTGAATGAACCGCCACCAGGCGCGGATATCGTGAAGGCCCACCGGCTGGTCCGGTTTGACGAAGACGAGCGACCCGGGTTGCAGCATCTCCGCCGGCGCGCCGGGATAATCCTTCGGATCGGGGGCGAGCTCGGCGAACGTCACGTGGCCCGTCGCGGCGACGAATTTGGCGAAGCGTGCGTTGGTGACGGGATATCGGTCGATCCAGAAGCCGGCGACTTCGACGCGGTGTTCCGGACGCTCCTCCGGGTACGCCGCGTCGCAGCCCATCGTGAACTGGCCGCCCGGAATCCAGACCATGTCCCGCGCCGGCGGATCGGACGGCGGCGGCGCAATGACCGCCGGAGCGGTGGTCGACGGAAGTGACGTAGGCGCTGGCACCGGTTCGCTCCGCATGAGAAGAACAGCGACCTCGCGACCGCAACATTAGTCTCGTCGCTGCGCGGTTTCTCTTGGTCCAAAGTCGTATGTGACGCCGTGACGCCACGAGCCAACCTGTGCGTTTTCGCAGAGCCGCGTAGAACCGAGACGTCGGGGGGGGGGAGGACCGCTCGCATGAGTTGGCTGGTTGCCATCACCGAACGAGCAATCGTCGCCATCGACGCGCTCGCTCTCCTCATCGTGCTCGCCGGCACGGTCGAGGCGTTCGTGACGATCATGCGCACGTTTCTTCACCCGGCAACGAGAGAGACACGATGGCGAGTCTTCGCGACCTACGGTCGGTGGTTGGTCGCCGGCCTGACGTTTCAGCTCGCCGCGGACATTCTCGAAACGTCGATCACGACGACCTGGCAAGCCGTGGCGCGTCTCGGCGCGATCGCGGTGATTCGAACCTTTCTCAACTTTTTCCTCGAACGCGATCTCAACGAGCGCGCCGGACGACACTCCGCCGCCGCGAAGGAAGACGCGTCGTGAGCGCTACGAGCCGCCGGCGAGGACGATTCCTTCGGGCGCGTCGCGATCGGCCCCGTACTCCACGCGATAGAAATGGAGAAGCTCGAACAGGTAGGCGATGGCGAGCGGCCCGAGCAGCAGACCGAGCAGCCCGAAGTAGCGCACGCCGGCGAACGCGCCGACCAGTGTGATCATCGGATGCACGTTCGACACGCGCCGGTAAACGAGGGGGCGAATGATGTTGTCGACGTTGCTGGCGATGACGGCCCCCGCGATCAGCATCACGACGACGCCGCCAAAGCGCCCCTGCGCCGCGAGAACCAGCGTCGCGGGGAGCCAGACCAGCGCGCTGCCCAACACGGGCAGGATCGAGGCAAACGCCGTGACGGTGCCCCAAAAAAACGGATCGGGCAGACCAACAATGGCGAACCCGATACCGACGATCGTTCCCTGCACGACGGCGACCAGCGTCGTGCCGAGCAGCATGGCCTCGGTCACGCCGAAAAAACGTTCGCGCAACGCATCGGCCGTCGTCGCGGAGAACGGAATGTAGCTGCGCGCCGCCGACCAGATGCGATCGGCCGAACGCAGCATGTAGTACAACCCAAAGAACGCGATGACGACGTTGAGCGCCGCGGACGTCGCGCCCCCGACAAACGACAGCAACTGCGCCGACAGCCACGACGCGAGCGTGCCGCTAGCTTTCGCCAGTTCCGCGCCCACTTGCACGTTGCCGATTCGCAGCTCGTTGACGCGGCCGAATACGTGACTGGTCTGCACGGTGCGCAACGCGTCGGGAGCCTGATCGATGATCAACCCAACCACCCAGGCCAGTGGAAGCGCGACGACGACCAGCGCCGCGATGAGCGTCAGCGACGCGGCGAAGCCCTCGGACAGACGTCTCGCCAGCCATCGATATGGATGAACGAAAAGGACGTACAACACCGCCGCGCCGAGGAGCCCGCTGAAAAACGGAGCGAGCGCGAGGAAGATCGCAATCGCCAGCACGAGAATCAAAAGGCCCGCGCGCTCGCGCGGCGTCGAAAGCAGAGCCATAGTGTGCTATGAACATAGAACGCCTCTTGATCGCGGTCGACTTCAGCGAGACGGCGCTAACCGCCGCCCGGTACGCCGTGGAGTGCTTCGCGCCGGGTGCCGAAGTAGTGCTGCTGCATGTCATCGATCCCCCGACACGGCCGCGCTTCGCGAAAGACAAGCTGCCTCCCGAAGACCTGCTCGAGGCGACGGCTCGCGAGTTCGCGACGACTCACATGCGCGAGCTCACCGGCCGTCTCTCGAACGCGTCCTCCCCCTCCCCGTCCCCGTCCGCGCGCCTCGAGATCCGCGTGGGCAAGCCATTCGAGGTCATTGCGTCGGTCGCGCAGGAAATCCACGCGACCATCGTCGTCATCGGCCCACACGGCGACAGACCGCGGCCGTGGCAATTTCTGGGCACGACAGCCGACCGCATCGTGCGCACCTCGCCCGTGCCCGTTCTCGTGGCGACCGCGCCGACGGCAAATCCCCCACGCCGCATCCTCGTCCCGGTCGATGACGACGACATCGCCGCGCCGACGTTGAAATGGACGCGCACGTTGGCGGACCGCTTCGACGCGGACGTCAACCTGCTCCACGTGTGGAGCAACGCGGTGTACAGCCACGTCGCCTCGATGTCCTACGCGGCAAACCGAAATGAGGCCGACGCCCGCCGCGAGATCGAGAAGGAGCTGCGCAATGCCGCCGAACACTGGCTGAATCATCTCGCCCGCACGGGCATCGCGCGTGATCGCGTGGCGTCGACCATTGCCTGGGGATCGGCAGGCGACGTCGTCGTCGAGACTGCGCGAACCTTCGGCGCGGAGCTGATCATCCTCGGCCGCAATGGCACCGGGCTCATTTCAGGAGCACTGCTCGGCCGAACGACCGACACGGTGCTGCACGGTGCGCGCTGTCCCGTGCTCGTCGTCGCCGACCGGGGTCGCGGCGGCTAGCGACCGCCGGCCGCGCTGGCGGGTCGCTTCGGGAAAACGAGCTTCGCGATCTCGCTGACCCACAGGACGGCACTGGCCGCCGCGAGGCAGAGAAGCCAATCCCACGGCGACAGCGCAACCGTGCCGAACGCTCGCTGCATCGTCGGGACATAGATGACGAGGAGATGAAGCACGGTCGACAGCGCGACCGCTCCCCACAGCCACCGATTCGAAAAGAGCAGATCGAAGGCGCTGCGTTCGTCGGATCGCGCGTTGAACACGTTGAAGAGCTGAGCGAAGACCAGCGTCGTGAACGCCATCGATTGTCCATACGGCATGTCATGGCGGCCGTCGATGAGCCCTCCGCGCATCGACGCGTCGAGCACGAGCAGCGTGGACGCCGCCATGACGATTCCGACGAGGACGATGCCGGCCCACATGCGGGCGGTGACGACGCGTTCGTCGCGCGGGCGCGGTGGACGGCGCATCACGTCACGATCGCGCGGATCCAGTCCCAGCGCGAGTGCCGGCGCACCGTGCGTGATCAAATTGATCCAGAGGATCTGGGTCGCGACCAGTGGCAGGACGATCGTTCCACGTTCTGCGGGCAAGCCGAGCGGCGCGGCGAAGATGACCCCGAAGAACATGGTGAGCACCTCGCCGATGTTCGACGAGAGCAGATAGCGCAGGAACTTGCGAATGTTGCCGAAGATCGCGCGCCCCTCTTCGATCGCGGCGACGATGGTGGCGAAATTGTCGTCGGCGAGTACGACGTCCGCGGCACGCTTCGAGACATCCGTCCCGCTGATCCCCATGGCGATGCCGATGTCGGCGGTCTTGAGCGCGGGGCTGTCGTTCACTCCGTCACCGGTCATGCCGATGATCGCCCCGCGCCGTTGAAACGCCTGTACGATGCGGAGCTTGTGCGCGGGGTCGACGCGGGCATAGACGGATACGTCGGCGACCGCCGCGTCGAGGGCCCCGTCGTCGAGACGCTCGAGATCGGCTCCGCTGATCACGCGATCGTTGTCGCTGATCCCGAGCTCGCGCGCGATGACCACAGCGGTGCGCGGATGATCGCCCGTGATCATGACCGGCCGCACGCCGGCGCGTCTCGCCCGGTCCACCGCGTCCTTCGCTTCGTCGCGCGGCGGATCGATCATGCCGATGAGGGCGACGAAGACGAGGTCGCGCTCGACGGCGCTCTCGTCGCGCGACGTGCTGTCCGGAAGCAGCCGGATGGCGACTCCCAGCGTTCGCAGCGCTTGATCGGCGAGCGCGTCGATGTGCCGTTCGATCTCGCGGCGACGATCGTCAGCGAGCGGGTGGACATCGTCGCCGACGAGCTCCCGCGAGCAACGCTCGAGAAGAACGTCCGGCGCGCCTTTGGTGAACGCGACGATCTGCTGATCGCGCGCTGCGTCGCGATGAATCGTCGTCATCAGCTTGCGAGCCGACGAAAAGGGCAGCTCGTACACCCGCGGCAGGCGCACGGCGAGCGCCGCTGCGTCGACACCCGCCTTCTGCGCCGCGACGAGCAACGCGCCCTCGGTCGGATCCCCGTCGACCACCCAGCGACCAGCCTGCTCGCGGACGACCGCGTTGTTCGCGCGATTCGCCGCGGACAATGCCCGGTGCAGTTCCGTGAGCAACGCACCATCGACGGGACCGCCGCCGGCGCGCGAGATGTCTCCCACCGCCGAGTAGCCCGCACCGGTAAACACGACTCGTCCGCTCGCCGTCACGACCGTGCGCACAGTCATCTCGTTCTTGGTCAGCGTTCCAGTCTTATCCGACGCGATCACGCTCGCCGAGCCGAGCGTCTCGACCGCGGCGAGATGGCGCACGACCGCATGGCGCTTTGCCATCCGTTGCACGCCGACCGACAGCACCGCCGTTACGATCGCGGGAAGTCCTTCCGGCACGGCGGCGACGGCGAGCGCCACGCCGACAATGAATACGTCGAGCAGCGCGGCCGTACCGTGGATCCCTTCGACGACGACGATGGTTCCGATCATCACGACGGCAATCGCAACGACGATCGCGCCGAGCAGCCGTCCGGTCCGGTCCAACTCCGCTTGCAGCGGCGTTCGCTCGCTCGGTGCGTCGCGGAGCATGCCGGCGATGCGCCCCATCTCGGTCTGCATTCCGGTCGCCGTCACCACGGCCGTCGCGTGCCCGAAAGTCACGACGGTTCCCGAGAACAGCATGTTGGAGCGATCGCCGAGCACGGCGTCGATCGCCACCGGCGCGGTGTCCTTCGAAACCGGCAGGCTCTCGCCGGTCAACGCCGCCTCCGACGTTTGCGCCGACGTCGATGCGATGAGACGCGCGTCGGCGGGGACCGCGGCCCCCTCGTCGACGGCGATGAGATCACCGGGCACGAGCTCCGAAGCCAACACACGGGAACGCGCCCCGTCGCGTATCACCGTCGCGTGAGCCGCGGTCATCTCACGAAGCGCGGCGACGGCTGCTTCGGCGCGCCCTTCCTGCACGAATCCCATGACCGCGTTGAGGAGCACCACGGCAAAGATCGCGAACGCCTCGTAGGGCAACGGTGCGTCGCGCTCGTACAGCCACACGACGACGGACACCACCGTAGCGAGGAGAAGCAGAACAACGAGAACATCCTTGAACTGCGCGAGAAAACGCCGCCACGCCGGCACCGGCGGTTCCGACGCAAGCTCGTTGCGTCCAACCGCGGTCAAGCGTCGCGACGCTTCGCTGGCGGTCAATCCCGACCGCGCGTCAGTCGCCAAGCGCTCGACGACGTCGGGCGCGCTCAGTGCGTGGGCGTCGAGCAGCGCATGCATGTGCGCGATCAGGAATCGAGTGAGAACGACGTGAAACGCTAAGTGGACAGCTCGCGCGTCATCTCGATCATCGTTCGACGAAAGCCGGCATGCTCGAACAGATGCTGGGCGGCTTCATTCTGCTCGGCGGTCGAAAGAACGACGCGAGGCACGCCTCGTCGCTTCAGCTCATCGAGCATCGCCTCGAGCAACATGCGGCCGATGCCACCGCCGCGGTGTGAGGGATCGACGACGATGTCGTTCAGCACGCCTGCCGGTCCACGCAGCGACATGTAGTCGTAGCCCTCAATGCTACCGTACGCGTAGCCGACGATTTCCTCGCCGCGCTCAGCGACGAGCACGACGGTGTCCGAGTCGTCGAGTTGGCCGCCGAGAAAGCCGCCGTAGCGCTCGGCCGTTTCCGGCGATATCGGCAGGAACCGTTTCGGATCGAACTCGAAGTGCGTGCGAACGAGGTCCGCGCCGAGTCTGCCCAGCGTGGACACGTCGGAGCGCCGAGCGCGGCGGACGGAGATATCCGACATGGGTCTCGCGTTTTGGTTGTCGAAAGGGTGGAGGGATTCCTGGAACTTGGACCCGTCAATGCCCGTAGGGAACGATAGCGCGAAAGTCGGAGGCTCCATGCGCATGCTCTGGACGTTGTTCAAGGTCATCATCGGGCTCGCGATCGCGATTCCCGTGGGATTTTTCGTGCTGGCGTTGGCGGCCGGCGTTCTCAGCACCCTTCTCGGGCTCGCGTTCTTCGCGTTGAAGCTCGCCTGCATTGGCTTGGTCGGATACGGACTGTACCGCGTGGCACGGAGCGTGTTTGGTAAGCCGCCGAAAACGGCGACTGCGCCCGTGCGTGAACTCGCGGCGGTCGATCCATACTATGAAGCGGCTGTGCGCGAGCTCGATTCGGAACTTGGGACTCGGGCTCGTAGCTAAGCTCGAAGGTCGTGCAGTAAGAAAGCTCGCCGGGCCTTCGCGGACATCAGGCAAATGCCGGAAGTGCGAGTACAAATGCCGGATGCCGCCGGCGTCGAGCAGTAGACAGCTTGGAGACGTCCTCCAAATGGAGTCGCGTCATGCTGCTCGATCCTCTGCATCCCGCCGTCGTTCACTTCCCCGTGGTCCTCGCGTTTCTCCTTCCATTGTTCGCCGCGGGCGCTCTCTGGGCGATCCGGCGAGGAGCGGCCCCTCGTCGCGCGTGGTTGCTTCCCATTGCCGGCGCAGCCGCGCTGGCGCTGAGCGCGTGGGTGGCGGTCGAGACCGGCGAAGCTCAGACGGAGCGCGTAGAACGAGTCGTCTCGGAACAGGTGATCGAAGGCCACGAGGAGATGGCCGAGGCATTTCTGGCCGCCACGGCAGCCGTGGCAGTGATCGCGTTGGCGGGACTGGCCGGCGGGTTGCCCGGTAAGGCCGCGCGAATCGTTACCGCCGCTGGAGCGCTCGCGCTCGTCGGTCTAGCCGCGCGCGTGGGACATAGCGGCGGCCAACTCGTTTATCGACACGGCGCCGCGAGCGCGTACACGTCACCGCTCAGTGGTGGGAATGCGCAGGGTAAACGTGCTGCCGTGCTGCGGCGTGCTCACGACGGCGATGTCCCCTCCCAGTAGCCGGGCAAGCTCGCGCGAGACGGTGAGGCCCAGGCCGGTGCCGCCGGGGCGCCCGCCCCCGGGGTCAGCCTGGTGGAACGGTTCGAAGATCCGCTCGATTTGATCGGGCGAGATGCCGGCGCCGCTATCGTGCACCTCGAAAACGATCTCGGGTCCCCTGTCCACGAGGCGCAAGCCGACGTCGCCGCGCTCCGTGAACTTGATCGCGTTTGAAAGCAGGTTGAGCAGAATCTGGCGCATCTTCCCGGCATCAGTCTTCACGACCAAGCCGTCGGTCGGTCCGTCGTAGCTGAATGCGAGAGACTTTTGCGCGGCCAGCGGTTCGACGAGGCGACACGTCTCGACGGAAAGCTCGGCGAGATCGACGGTCCCGAGCCGTACTTCCTCTCGTCCAGCTTCGATCCGGCTGAACGTGAGGATTTCCTCGATCATCTGTAGCAGATGACGCGAAGCAAGCTGGATACGCCGGAGCTGCGACCTTTGCCCACTCGTCAGAGATCCGGCAACCTCGGCGTCGAGCAGATCGGTATACCCCAGGATCGCGTTCAACGGCGTGCGCAGCTCGTGGCTCATCGTGGCGAGAAACGCCGCTTTCACCCGGTTCGCGTCTTCGGCATCCTGTCGCAACGCGCGCTCACGTTCCGCAGCGGTGCGGCGCATCCGGGCCATCTGGACGTGCGCGGCCACGCGGGCGAGCAGCTCGCGAGCTGAGAACGGCTTCACGAGGTAGTCGTCGGCGCCGGCACGCATTCCGTCGATACGCGCTTCTTCACCGGCGCGTGCCGATAAGAGCACAACCGGCACTTCGCGCGTGGATGGATCATCGCGCAGTGCTTGGAGCAGTCCGAACCCGTCCAGCGCCGGCATCATGATGTCCGCGAGCACCAGATCGGGAAGGCGCGAACGGGCCGACGCGAGCGCCGCCTGGCCGTCGCCGACCGCCTCGACATCGTAGTCCTGCTTGAGAAGCCGTGTGACATAGTCGCGCATGTCCGCGTTGTCGTCGGCGACGAGGACGCGCGCCGCAACAGGTCGCGGTTCCGGCGTAGACGGAGTTCCGATGCCATCACCGCCCGAGTCCGTCGGCAGCCATCGCGCGGCCTCTTCCACAAACGCACGACCGACCGCGATCGACCCGCCCGCGCGGCGCGCGCCGATGGTCTCGGCAGAAGGGTGCGTCGAGCCGCTGGGAATCCGAACGCGGAAGACGCTGCCCGGCAGCAACTCAGTGCTACTCTCGACGGAGATTTCGCCGTGATGCAGCCTGACCAGTTCCTGCACCAACGCGAGACCGATCCCGGTTCCCTCCTGGGTCCGTCCCCGCGTCCCTTCCACACGATGGAAGCGCTCGAAGATGTGCGGTAACTCCGCGGCCGGAATGCCGGTGCCGGTGTCTCGCACTTCCAGCTCGATCGTTTTGTCGACACCGCGCAGCGAGACAGTGATCTCTCCTTCGAGCGTGAACTTGTACGCGTTCGAAAGCAGGTTGAGTACGATCTTCTCCCACATCTCCCGATCGACGTAGGCGGGCACGTGCAGATCGGCGACGTCCACGGTGAAGCGCAGACCCGCCTTCTCGATCGTCGAGCGGAAGGTGCTCGCCAACTCGGCGGTGAATGCGGCCAAGTCGGTAAGCTCGTAGACCGCTTCCGCGCGGTGCGCTTCGATTCGCGAAAAGTCCAGGAGACTGTTGACCATCTTGAGGAGACGAAGCGCGTTGCGTCGAATCATCTCCTGGCGTTCACGTTGCCGGGGCGGCAGCGGCTGGTCCCCGTCGGTGAGGCTGTCTTCCACGGGACCCAGCATGAGCGTCAACGGCGTTCGGAACTCGTGACTGACATTCGAGAAGAACGCCGTCTTCGCTCGATCGATCTCGGCGAGCGCCTCGGCATGTTTCCGCTCGTCGTCGTATGCTTGCGCGTTCGTGATCGCTGTGGCGAGTTGGCCGGCGGCCAGATCGACGAACGATTGATACTGCTCGTCGAACGGGCGCTGTGGATTGATTCCGACGGCGAGCCGGCGCGGTCCAATGACGATCTCACGCACCAACGCGGGAAGCGCCGCGGCGTGCGCCTCCTCCGCACCGGGCGTGCAAGCCTCCACTACCCCGTCGAGATACACGAGGGCGAATCGAAGGTCGTGCGGCTTGGCGGCGAGCGCCTGCATCGTCAGGACGCAGGCTTCATGTGCGCTTCGGGCCGACGAGTTTCGCGCCGCCAGGTCGCGCAACAGGGCAAGCCGCCGCTCCCCGACGACGCGACCGGTGGTCTCGCTCACGATGCAATAGACACCGCCGACGTCGCCGGATTCGATGCGCACCGGGTCGTACGACACGTCGAAGTAGGTCTCTTCGACGAAGCCGTGGCGCTCGAGAAGGAAGAGTAGATCTTGCGCGGAAAAGGCCTCACCCGTGCGCACCACGCCGGCGAGCAACTCGTGCAGGTTGGCGCCGGCCTCCCACACCTCGCTCCACGCCACGCGGCCGGGCTGTCCCAGCATCGCGGGATGCTTGGCGCCGAAGGCGGGCCGGTAGGCATCGTTGTAGACGACGGCGAACTCCGGCCCCCAAAAAAGGCAGATCTGCGCTTTGGACGGGAGCATCATGCCGATCGCCGTCCGAAGACTTTGCGGCCACTCATCCACCGTGCCAAGCGGGGTCTTGGACCAATCGAGCGAGCGAATCCGCTCACCCATCTCGCCCCCGCCGGCGAGAAACGCGGTCGAAGGCTGTTCGGTCTCGAGTGTCACGCCGGCAATGGTTTCGATGTAAATACGTTACAGCAAATCGCCTGCCGAGGCTGGCACGCCGTCGTCGGCGCCGCCGTGGTGGTCATGCCGCCGGAAGTAGTACCGACGCGGTCGTTCCCTGTCCAGGCTCACTCGTCAACGTCACCTCGCCCTCCATTCGACGCGCCAGATCGCGCGCGATGGTCAGCCCCAAGCCGATGCCGGAAACCCGGCGCGTCATGGAGCCGTCGGCTTGGAAGAACGGCTCGAACACTTTGGTGAGCTCCTCCCGCGAGATGCCGGCGCCGTTGTCGTGGACCCAGATCCGGACGTTGTCGCCCTTCGGCTCGGCGCCCACCGTCACAGTTCCACCGTCCCTGCCGAACTTCGACGCGTTCGACATCAGCCGCATCAGAATCTGTTGGAGGCTTTTGGCGTCGGCTCTGACGGTAATACCGTCAATGCCTTTGCGCTCGACGACGCAGTGGTGCTCCTCGAGCTGAGAGGAGATCATCGGTTCCACCGCGTCGACGACCGCAGACACCCGAACAGCTTCACGGTGCACGTCCACCTCCCCTTTTTCAGCACTGACGAATCCGAGCACTTCGTCGACCAGTATGAGGAGCCGTTGTTCGTTGCGACGGATACGCTCGATGACATCGCGTTGCTTCTCGCTGAGCTTGCCGTAGACGTTTTCCTCGAGCAATTGAGCGTATCCGCCGATCGCGTTGAGTGGTGTACGAAGCTCGTGACTCATGACCGCGAGGAAGGCCGATTTCGCGCGGTTGGCTTCCTCGGCGTCGCGGGATGCTTTCCGTGCCGCTTCGAGCGCGTACCACCGGTCGTCGACCGTCGCACCAAACAGCAGGAGGATCACCGCAAGGACCGCCATGAACGTCTGCAACAAGAGCAGGTTCTCACTCAACCCGCTTTGCGAGAATGGACCGTGGCCAAGCACCGTGGCGGTGACCGCCGTCGCCGAAACCCAGAACGTCGCAGTGGCGGCTCCGCGCTGCCCGCACCGCAGTGTCGCCCAAACGAGTACCGCCACCAGTACGTCAGCCTGATGAAACGGCGTCGACATGACGGACACGAACGACAAGTCGGCGAAAAAGGTGGCGACACCGACAACGACCACCCCCGCCAGGAGTACCCCTGTCTCGAGCGGCGCCGGCGCCTCGCGCGGAACAGCGGGCTTGCTCCACACCAAAATGACCGGCGCCACAACGAGTGCGCCGACCAAGTCACCGATCCACCAGGCGCGCCACACCGGCCGGATCTCCGCCACGCGGACGACGCCGCCGCCGTAGAGACTCACGACGCCGATGCTCGCACTGACCATCGCTCCGACGACCGCGCCGAGAATCAGCGCCGTCACGCTTCGCACATTCTCCAGCAACGCGGCTGGCCGACTGAACCGCGAAACTATAAATGCGCAGACCAGAGCTTCCGCGGTGTTTCCGACGGCGATCCCCAGCGCAACGGGCACGGACGCGCCGCCCAGGAGGTTCGCGATCAATGCGCCAATGAAGACGCCGGGCCACACACGAACGCCGAAGAGCAGGAGGGCGGCGATCGAGATTCCGGTCGGCGGCCAAACCAGGGTCGCGAACCCCGCGACCGCGCCAAGCGACAGTCCGAGACGCGCGAAGATGACGTAGAAGGACGCCAATCCAAGAATGCGCCCGACGCCGCTTATACGCGCGTTCATAAGAACAAACGTTAGCCCGCACTCGTGAGGCCGCCATGCGACTATGGGCTCAGGTCGAGGCGTGACCCGCCGTTTGACATTGTACTAGTTAACTAGTACAATAGAATCATGGCGACGCTGACGATCGACACGAGTCTCCCGCGCGCGTGGCCGCTGCTCTTCCCCGCCACGTTTCTCGCGCACATCACCGAGGAGTACGTCGGCGGATTCCCTGCGTGGTCGGCACGCTGGCTCGGCTTCACGTTCGGACCAGCCGGCTTCCTCGAGCTCAACACGATCGCCTTGATCATCATGTTCGTCGTTTCGATCGTGGCGACGCTCGGCAACGCATGGTTCGTCGTGCCCTTTGCGGCCGCCACGTTCGTCAACGGCTGCCTACACCTGGTGTTGACGATCGTGACGCGCAGTTACTCGCCCGGCGTAATCACCGGCACCTTGTTCTGGATTCCGCTCGGCGCGTACACGTTGCGACGAATGCACGCCGAACTGTCGCGCGCGGCGTTCTGGAGCGCCGTGTTTCTCGGGCTGGCGCTCCATGCAGTGGTCGGTTTTTACGCGCGCTTCGGTTAGCCTCGTTTTCGCCGAGTCACCGAGTCGCGCCCGAGCTTCATGACCACTTCAAGCTGGCGTCGGCGATGGGCAACGTGCGAACTCGCTTGCCGGTGGCCGCGAAGATCGCGTTGCAAAGCGCCGGCGCCGCCGCGGGCAAACCTGGCTCTCCCAAACCCGTCGGCGGCGCGACGGACTTGATGAACTCGACGTCGACGACGCGCGGCGAATGATTCATTCGCAGCATCGCGTACTCGTGGAAGTTCGTCTGCGCGGCCGCGCCGTGTTCGATGGTGATCTTCTGGAACCACGCCGCGCTGATGCCGTCGAGCATCGCGCCTTGCACCTGACTCTCCGCGGCGCTGAGGTTGATGATCGTGCCGGCGTCGACGACAGCGGTCAGCTTGTTGATCGTGAGCTCGCCCTCTCGACTCACGGAGACATCGGCGACGATCGCGACGTACGCGTTGTTCGTGTGCGTGATCGCCAAGCCTTGTCCTTCGCCGCGCGGACGCGACTTTCCCCACCCCGCCTTTTGAGTCGCGCGCTCGAGCACGGTCTTCATCTTCGCGGGGTCGAACCGGCCACCGGCGGGAACCGACGCGAGCAAGTCGAGTGTGAAGGCAAGCGGATCGCGGCCAGCAGCGTGAGCCAACTCGTCGACGAAGCACTGCGTCGCCCAGATGTTCCCGTTGTCGCCCGGCGCGCGCCAATACCCCGTCGGAATGCCCGCCGGAAGCTTGCTCGACTTCACCTGTGAGCCGGGGATCGCGATGAACGGGAATCCACCGGCGCTCATGTCGCCGGGACCACCCTGCATCTTCACGAACGCGTCGTGCAGCGCCACCACCTTGCCGCCGCCATCGAGACCCGCGGTGAAGTAGTGCCAACCGTTCGAACGGTAGTTGTCGTGCCCGAAATCGTCTTCGCGTTTCCACATCAGCTTCACCGGCGTCCCTTCGAGCTTCTTGGCGATGACGGCTGCTTCGATGGAAAACTCGTTGCTGCCGCGCCGGCCGAAGCCGCCGCCGAGCCGCGTGATGTGCACGATGACGTTTTTTGGTTCGAGACCGAGACCGCGGGTAACGAGGCCTTGCCCGCTCGACGGAATCTGTGTCGGCGTCCACATCTCCATCACGCCGTTCTTGAACAGCGCGGTGCAGTTTTGCGGCTCGAGCGTGGCGTGGGCGAGGAAGGGATAGTGATAGGCCGCCTCGATGACCTTCGCCCCTTGAGGGAGCGGCGCCGGAGGCGTCGAGCTCGCGAGCTGGTGGGCCTGCGTCGCCATCTCCGCGCTGCTCTGGGTCGCTACCGGACCGGCGTCCCACTGGACCTTGAGCGCGTCCGCCGCGCTGAACGCGTTCCACGTCGAGTCGGCGACGATGGCAACACCCGGCGTCAAGCCTTCGATGCCGTCGAGCAGGAAGGCATCGCGCACACCGGGACGCTTCTTCACTTCATCGAGGTTGGCGCTCACGACTTTGCCGCCGAACGTGGGGCATTTCGTGTAGGTCGCGTACAACATCCCCGGCAGCTTTACGTCGATGCCGAAGAGCGCCGTGCCGGTCACGATCTTCTTGTTGTCTACACCGGCAACGCGCGTGCCGATCAGCTTGAAGTCTTTCGGGTCTTTCAGCGGCGCATCGGCCGGCGGCGTGAGCGTCGCGGCTTTCGTTGCGAGCTCGCCGTACGTCGCTCGACGCTTCGATTTCGCGTGAACGACCGCACCCTTTTCAGTCGTACACTCGGTCTCGGGCACACCCCAGGTCTGCGCGGCCGCCGCGACGAGCATCGCGCGCGCGGTCGCGCCGGCGCGGCGCATCGGCGCGTAGTTCGTGGGCGTGGACTGACTGCCGACCGACATCTGGCGGCCATACGCCGGATTCAAATCACCCTGCACGATCGTCACCTGCTCCCACGCGGCGTCGAGCTCCTCGGCGACGATCATCGGGAGCGACGTTTTGATGCCCTGCCCCATCTCGGAATTCGGTGCGATGATCGAGATCGCGCCGGCCGGCGTGATGCTGATGAACGCATTCGGCGCGAAGTTGTCGGCCGTCGCGGGGAGACTCTCCGCTAGTGCGGTCGCGGGTCCAAAGCGCAGATACGTGCCGACCAACAGACCGCCGCCGGCGAGCGCGCTGACCTTGATGAATGCGCGGCGATCCACGGCCGGCTGGGATGACCCGAGTAAGCGTTTCATGACCGGCCTCCCTCGGCGCGCGTGCCGCCGCCGGTGAGCTCTGCGGCTCGCTTGATGCCGGCGCGGATTCGCACATACGAGTTACAGCGACACAGGTTACCAGCCATCATCTTGTCGATGTCGGCGTCGCTCGGACGCGGAGTGCGCTTGAGCAACGCCGCCGCCGTCATGATTTGCCCGGCCTGACAGTACCCGCACTGCGGCACGTCGAGCTCGAGCCACGCCTGCTGCAGCGGATGCTTACCCGCTGCGTCGAGGCCCTCGATCGTCGTGACCTCGGCGCGTCCCACCTCCGCGACCGGCGTCTGACAGGCACGCGTGGCCTTGCCGTCGAGATGAACCGTGCAGGCACCGCACTCGCCGACGCCGCAGCCGTATTTGGTGCCGACGAGGCCCAGAGAATCGCGAAGGACCCAGAGCAGCGGCGTGTCCGGCGTCACGTCCACCGAGCGAGACTGGCCGTTCACGCGGAGAGTGTACTTGCTCATAAGCGCGTAGGAATGAGGGGGGGTGACATTCATAGTATATGATCGGGAGTCCAAGTCAAACAAATGGGGCGCCCGCTGAGCCTCGCGGGCACGGCCGTTGCCTCAAGCGACCGAGACCACGGACCCATGCCCCGACGACCGACTCGATTCTCTCGCGCACTCGCGCTCATTGGCGCGTCGCTTTTCGCGGCGGCCTGCAACCCGTACCAGTGTACTTACGAGACGCGATTCGTCGGGACGGACGGAACGATGAGCGTCGCGAGCGGCACGGTGACCGTCACGTCCGTGAACTTTCGGCAGTATCACGACGATGGGCCAGTGCCGAGTGACCTGACCTGGAACATTCGCGGTGAAGGGCTCGCGTCGCCCGCGACCGGCTTGGTACTCCGGAACAGCGCCGGACAATCGGTGCTGTCGCTATCGATGTCGAGCACCTCGGCGGTTTCGATGACGGCAACGAGCGCCGCGAC
>Ga0134128_10002510_pt1 | contig 22687 bp, 15 predicted proteins | sample KB31754_FD_96462 | JGI IMG/M metagenome (GOLD analysis project Ga0134128, IMG submission 96462) | Terrestrial soil microbial communities with excess Nitrogen fertilizer from Kellogg Biological Station, Michigan, USA - KB3-175-4 | ecosystem: Environmental > Terrestrial > Soil > Unclassified ... | reverse complement strand
TGATCAGCTACCGCGCATGGGAGCAGAAGTACGGTCGTGATGCCTCGATGGTCGGCAGCAATTTCACCATCAACGGCGTTCCCATGACCTTGATCGGCATTGCGCCTCCGGGTTTCTATGGCGACCGGCGCGAGGCCGACCCGCCGGACTTCTGGATGCCAATCGCAATAGAACCGGCAATGACGGGAGAGAATTCGCTGCTCCATTTGCGGACTACAGCGTGGCTCTACCTGATTGGGCGGCTTCGTCCGGGAGCACATCCGGAGCAGGTTTCCGCACACATGACGGCCGAGTTGCGGCAGTTCCTTTCTGATTCCGCAAACATTAATCCCATGGAGGACAAGAGCAAGGTCAAGAACCAGGTAATCCATGTCACGTCCGGGGCCGCCGGCGTGAACAGCATGGAAGATGCGAAAACGGGACTGTATCTGCTCATGGCCGCGGCCCTGGTAATCCTGTTGATTGCCTGCGCCAACGTCGCCAATCTCCTGCTGGCGCGCGGCGCGGCCAGCCGCGTGCGTACTTCGCTGCAACTGGCCATTGGCGCAAGCCGCCTGCGGATTATTCGAGCCGGACTTACTGAAAGCATCTTGCTGGCGCTGCTCGGCGGCGCTGCGGGAATCCTCCTCGCCTATTACGCGAGCCGGGCGATGGTGGCTCTTGCTTTTCGCGGCTCTCATTTTGTGCCAGTGTCGGCTTCTCCGTCGATTCCCGTTCTGGCATTCACCTTTGCCGTCGCGGTGCTTACGGGCATCATCTTCGGCGTGAGCCCGGCATGGATCGCTTCCCGCTCCGACCCGGCGGAGGCATTACGTGGCGCCGGCCGAACCAGCCGCGATCCGGCAGCTTTCGGGCAGAAGTCCCTGGTAATTCTTCAGGCTGCTCTTTCACTGGTCCTGCTCACGGTTGCCGGTCAATTGATGCAAAGCCTGCGCAATCTGGAGGGTCAGCAGTTCGGGTTTGAACGCCAGGGCCGCTTGTTGGTGCAGTTCAGCCCGCGTAGCGCGGGTTACACCCAGGCGCGGCTTACCGGGCTTTATCAACAAATCGACGATCGCTTCGGCCACCTGCCCGGAGTCATCAGTGAGAGTCTGGCTCTCTACACCGCGCAGCAGGGGAACAACTGGGGAGAGGGCATTTACATCGCTGGCCAGAAATCGCAAGAGCCGAAGGGTGCGTCGTGGGATCGGGTAGGAGTCCACTATTTTGAAACGCTGGGAACGCCTATTGTGCACGGCCGCGGATTTCAAGAGAGCGACACCGCGACGTCACAGCACGTGGCGGTAGTCAATGAAGCATTCGTGAAGAAGTTCTTCACCAACGGCGAGAACCCGATCGGCCAGCACTTCGGCAAGGACGAGCCCAGCCACGCCGGCGATTACGAGATTGTGGGCGTCGCCAAAGATGCCAAGTATCAGAATGCCTCCAAACCTGCCCGGGTAATGTTCTTTATTCCCCTGAGCCAGACCATCCAATACAGCACTCCTGTGGACAACATGGTGGAAACGTCCTCGATGTACATGGGAACGCTCATCCTGCATGTACAGGGTGATCCGCGTAATTTTGAGTCTCTGGTGCGGCAAACGCTGGCGAGCATTGATCCGAACCTGCCGCCGCTCACGATGATGAGTTTTGACGACCAGATCGAGATCCGCTACAGCACAGACACGGCGATCTCCCGGCTAACGGCCGTTTTCGGGATGCTGGCGCTCTTATTAGCGTCTATTGGACTCTACGGCCTGATGGCATATCAGGTGGCGAGGCGCACAGGAGAAATCGGGATTCGCATGGCCCTCGGCGCGGACCGCTTCAATATCGTTCGTTTGGTCCTGCGGGGAGCGTTCTCACAAGTCGGCATTGGGCTGCTGATCGGGATTCCTCTGGTTTTCCTCAGCGGCAAGCTGCTGGCTAGCCAACTGTTCGGGGTCGGCAGCTTTGCACCGGCCATCCTCGCGACGGCCATAGGTGTATTGGCAACCTGCGCATTCATCGCCAGCCTGGTACCGGCGCGGCGCGCCGCGGGAGTTGATCCGATCAAGGCGCTAAGAACCGAGTGACGGCATCGGGGGATAGGGTGCGAGGCGGATTGCCAGAAACGCCAATACTGCCAAAGATCGCCGAAAATCGAAAAACCATAGTGCCTGCTGCAATACGGGTAAACAATGAGGTCGAGAGCCAGTGAATGTCGGCAATCCTGGCAATCTTTGGCAATCATGACAGTTCTGGCAATTGTCCGGCTCGGGCTTTCCCCTGAAGCGCAGAGCGGGCCCGGATTCTATATAATGAGAGCAGCCCCCACTCTATTTCTGGAGAGCTTTCCGTAACATGATTCATTTTCTGCAAAGCGGCAACAAGGTCGCGAAATATATTCTTGGCGGCCTGCTGCTGCTGCTGTCCGCCAGCATGGTCACTTACCTGATTCCCGGCTTCATGAGCGGCACTGACACGGTGCGCAGCGGCATCATCGCCAGCGTAGCCGGAGAGGACATCCATTCCGACCAGGTCCAGAAGATGGTGCAACAGCAGATGCGCGGACGGCAGGTCTCGCCGGACATGGCATCGTTCTATGCATCTTATCTGGCGCCGCAGGTGATGCGGCAGCTCATCCAGGAAAAGGAAGCGGTGTATGAGGCGCATCGGCTGGGGCTGAAAGTAACCGATGACGAACTGCGCGACGAATTGCGCAACGGGCCGGGCAAGGAGAACTTCTTCCCCAACGGCGTATGGATCGGGCAAGAGAAGTACGAGCAGCTCCTGCAGAACTTCGGCACCACGGTGGGCGAGTTTGAGTCGCAAATGCGGGACGGGCTTCTCACGCAAAAGCTCTACAGCACGGTGGCATCCAGCGTGAGCGTAGGGCCGGCTGAAGTGGAGAAGGCCTACAAAGACAAGAACACAAAAGTGAAGTTCCAGTATGCAGTGCTGGATAGGGCCTCTTTGGCCAAGCAGATCAAGCCCACAGACACGGAGCTGAAGGCTTACTACGAAGCCAACAAGGCGCGTTACGCGAATTCTGTCCCGGAAAAAAGAACGGTCCGCTATTTTGTGCTGAATGACAAAGACGCGGAAGCGAAAGTCACAGTCGACCCCTCCGCAGTGGCGCGCTACTACACCGAACACCAGGATGAATACAGGGTTCCGGAGAGAGTCCGGGTACGTCACATCCTGATCGAGACGCCGAAACCGGGTCCCGACGGAAAGGTGGACCAGAAAGCCCTCGATGCCGCGCGCACGAAAGCAGAAGGCATTCTCAAGCAAGTGAAGGCCGGCGGCAACTTTGCCGAACTGGCCAACAAGTACTCGCAGGACCCGGGGAACGCCGGCAACAAGGGCGGCGAACTGGGCTGGATCAGCAAGGGCCAGACGGTGCCGGAGTTTGAAAAGACTGCGTTCGCCCAGAACACTGGCCAGATCAGCGACCTGGTGCAAACCTCGTACGGGTTCCATATCATCCAGACGGAAGAAAAAGATACGGCGCGAGTGAAGCCGCTTTCTGAGGTGAAGGGCCAGATTGAGCAGGTGCTGAAGGCGCAGAAAGCCAGCGCATTGGTGAACCAGAACTCCTCTGATGCAGAGGACATCGCGGACAAGCAGGGGCTGGACAAGGCGGCTGCGAAATTTGGTGTGCCCGTGGTCCAGAGCAATCCCATCACACGGTCTGACGTGTTGCCCGGAGTAGGAGCGGCTCCGGAAGTAATGGCCCAGATCTTTGCCACGCCGGAAAAATCTCCGCCGCAGATTGCACGCTCCCAGCAGGCTTACGTGCTGTTCCAGGTAACCAAGATCACTCCCCCGGCCACGCCTTCATTCGCTGAGATCAAGGACAAACTGGCCGCTGATTTCACCAACCAGCGGGCCAACGATATGCTGCAGAAGAAGATCAAGGAACTCGCTGATCGCGCGCACGTTCTGCACGACTTGGCCAAAGCGGCCAAAGAGCAGGGCCTGGCGGTGAAGACCAGCGACCTGACGAGCCGCAGCGCGCAGGTGCCTGAGCTTGGCTCCATGGCAGGCCCGACCAGCGTGGCCTTCAGCATGAAGCCGGGTGAGATCAGCGGGCCGCTGAACCTGGGCGACAAGGGCGCGGTCCTTGAAGTAACCGATCGGCAGGAGCCTTCAAATAACGATCCGGCGTTTGCCAGCCAGCGCGACCAGCTCACGCAGCAGCTCATGCAACAGAAGCAGCAGCAGGCGGTCATGCTTTTCATGAGCAATCTGGACGAGCGGCTGAAAAAAGAAGGGAAACTGAAAATCAACAACGCCGAGTTGAATTCGCTGACGAAGAACCGCGGCTAAAGCGCATCATAGAAAAAGTATGTTGTGCGAACGATGCGCTGGAGCGCTGCTGCACCCCACATCTCTTCCCTCAGCCGGTGGTATTGGCGATCTGGGCCCGGAAGCATACGCATTTGCGGACTTCCTGGCCCGGAGCCGCATGGGCCTCTGGCAGGTATTGCCGCTTTCACCTCCCGGAATGGGCAACTCGCCTTACTCGTCCATCTCCGCCTTCGCGGGAAACCCCCTGCTCATCAGCCTGGAAAGACTTTCCGACCGCGGCTGGTTGGGCAAGGACCGGCTCAAAAAGCAACCTGGTTTCTCCAAGCGCGTCGATTTTGAGGAAGTTCTCGCATTCAAAATGCCGCTGCTGCGCGAAGCCGCCCAGAATTTCCTGGAGTCGCACAACGGCGGCGATCGCGCGCGCTTTGAAAGCTTCAAACGCGAGCACGCATGGTGGCTCGAGGATTTTGTTCTGTTTGACGTGATGCGCCATGTGCACAAGGGCGCAACCTGGAGTTCCTGGGATCGCGGCCTGGCACGCCGTGAGCCCGCAGCACTGCACGCATTCGGCCTCTCGTATCAGCGAGAACTGGAAGTTGAGCGCGCCATCCAGTTTGCCTTTGTTGAGCAGTGGCGTTCTCTGCGCGGCTACTGCCACCAACGCGGGATCAAGATTGTGGGAGACGTGGCGATCTTCGTCAACTATGACAGCGCGGACGTCTGGAAGAACCCGCATATTTTCCATCTGGATTCTGACCTGCAACCGACAGTAGTAGCAGGCGTGCCGCCAGATGCTTTCAGCGAAACCGGACAGCGATGGGGCAATCCGCTGTACCGCTGGGAGTCGTGCAAAGCGCAAAACTACGACTGGTGGACGCATCGCATGTCATGGGCTCTTGAAACCTGTGACATCATGCGGCTCGACCACTTCCGCGGTTTTGAAAGTTACTGGGAAATCCCGGCAAGCGAACCCACTGCGGTGCACGGACATTGGGTACAGGGACCGGGAGACGACCTGTTTCGAGTTTTGAGAGATCGCCTGGGCGACCTGCCGTTCATCGCCGAAGACCTGGGCCTGATCACGCCGGAAGTGCATGCACTTCGCGAACGGCTCGCCATACCCGGAATGAAGGTGCTGCAGTTCGGTTTTGGCGATCCCGGCGCGCACATTTATCTCCCTCACAAATACGAAGCCAATTGCGTCGTGTACACGGGCACGCACGACAATGACACAACGCCGGGCTGGTGGAAATCCGCGCGTCCCGATGAAAAGAAAGCCGCACTTGAATACTTTGGGCCGGCGCAGGACGGGATGCACTGGGCATTCATTCGTGGCGCTTTTGGTTCCGTGGCTGCGATGGCCATTGTTCCGCTGCAGGACTTTCTGGGGCTGGATAGTGACGCGCGCATGAATACGCCGTCGCGCAGCAACGGAAACTGGGGTTGGCGATTTTCTCCGGGCGCTCTGACGGCAGACCTGGCCGACAAAATCGCCGCACTGAGCACGGTCAGCGACCGCGGAGCGGCCATCTCAGCCGCTGATCAGCAGCGCAACCGGGAAGTGCGCGAAGATTTCGCGGCATAAAACCGTTCGCGCCGGCGTGACTTTGATTCTCTCGCCGGTAAACACATTTTCAACAAACTCAGCAGTGCGGGAAGGAACCGGCAGTTCGGTGGAGTCCCAGAGCTCACCCAGCGGAGGTTGCAATTTACCATTCGCCAGTGTGTAGCTCAGCCGCGGGGCGGCGATAATCGCTACTTCGGAATGGTTCTCACGGGCAAACGTGACAACGTGCTCCCGTTTGGGTCCCGTAGCCTGCAACGGCGTGTAAGTGCCCGAGTGAAACAGCTCGCGATGCTCGCGGCGCAAGCGCAGCGCCTGCATCGTGGTCCAGAGCTTGATGCGTCCGTCCTGATAGTTTTCGAGAAGCTCAGCACAGAGTGAAATGAGATCACCGGACTCGGCGCGTCGGTCAAGTTCCGTGAGCAACTTCCGGCGGCTCGTGTAATCCACCGGGCGGCGGTTGTCCGGATCCACCAGGCTGAACTCCCACAGTTCCATTCCCTGATAGATGTCCGGATTGCCAGGCGATGTGATCATCAACAGGCGTTGCGCCAACGAGTTGATGGCTCCGAAGAATGAAGTCACCGTGGTGAAGGCCTGGATTTGTTCCAGGAATACATTGGGCCGGCTGGAGCTCCCGGGCGAGAGAGTTTTCTCGATGAACTGCTGCAGCGCCTCCACGTAAGCAGGATCATCGTTAATCCAGCTCAAATTTACTTTGGCTTCATGCACCGCCTTGGTCATGTACTGCTTGATGCGTTCGGCGTAATTCTGCTGCACCTCGGCGCTGCTGCTGAAGCTGAAAGGCCAGGAGCCAACCAGCGTCTGATAGAGAAAATATTCCTCATTCGCATCAGGAACTTTCCGGCCATCGGCAAGCAGCCGCTTGCGAGTGCGATTTGTCTTGCGCCACTTGAATACCTGCGCAGCCCAGCTCTTCGGCATTTCTGAAATCACGTCCAGGCGCGCGCGAACGTCCTCACTGCGCTTGCTGTCGTGGGTGGAAGTAGCCAGCATGGAAAAGGGCCAGAGCTCCGCGCGCTTGCGGTTCCCTTCATGAAATTCCTGCACCGTGTTCCCAAACTGTTTGGGTGAGCTGCCGACCTCGTTCACCGCGATAAAGCGGCTGTACACGTAGCAGGCCGTATCCTCAAGTCCTTTGGCCATCACCGGGCCGGTCAACTGCTGGAACTTAAGCGTGAAATACAACTTCTTGCGGTAGAGCTCAGGCTCATCACGCTGGCGCAGCAAAAGGATGTCGCGTAAAAAATCAAAGCTTGCGGGCGCCTTGTCCGGATTGCGTCGTTTGGCGCGAACAATGGCCTCGTTGATATATGCCTGATCGCGTTCCGTGATTTCGCCACGCTCGTCAATGTAGGTACGGTACACAGGGAAACAAGCGATGGCTTCTCGAATGACATCGCGCAGGGCCTTACGCGTGAAATCACGGGCGTAGCGATCACTTACTGAGAGTTCATCGAGCAAGTGGGCCAGCACATTGACCTCGCTGGCGAGGGACGCGTGCATAATCAGTTTTTTGGAGTTATAGATCAACGCGTCAACATCCTGGGACGCGCCGGTAAACCGGTGATGGATATTGGTGAACAGTCGCTCGTTGTGCCGGTCAATAAAGATCCCGTTGACCAGCCCCGCGAACTCGTAACCGGAGGTGCCATCCACAGGCCACTCGCAAGGCAGGTCTTCTCCCGGTTCCAGGATTTTTTCCACCACCGTATACAGAGGCGCGCGGTCTCGCATCCAGTCATGCTGGCCAAACACCTGCTGGACTTCAACCTCGATTCCATTTTCCGCGAGCGGAGGACGCGGCGTGGCGCCGGCACACTGGCTGGCAGCAAAAAGCATCTGGAGCCGGACCAGGTACTGACGAGGATTCAGAAGCCCGTCACAATGATCAATGCGCACGCCCTGGATCAAATCGTCTGCCAGCAATGCCCGCAGCAAGTGGTGCGTCGCAGCAAAGACGCGCGGGTTCTCCATTCGAAGTCCGATCAGGTCATTGATATCAAAGAAGCGCCTGTAGTTGATCTCTTCTCCGGAAACACGCCAGTGCGCCAGACGGTAAACCTGCTGTTCCAGCAGGCGGTGGAGAGAATCGAAGCTGCGCGGCTCGCCTGCCTTGCCGTTGTGCAACTCCAGCGCCCGTTCCACCATTGCCTGGACCTCCGGCGAGGCTTGCATCAGCTTGTGCAGCGCCTCAGTGAGCGGTCCCAGAGAGCGCCGCCGCTGCCGCACCAATTCACCATCGCGCGTGTTGTGAGGAGGCAGGCTTCGCAGTCCGGCAAGAAGGTTTCGTATTTCCGGGTCAGCAAGGTCACTGCTGACCGGTTCAAAGATCAACGGGATGGTCTGCGGGTCGAGCGGCAGAACTTTGTCAAAATACTCGATGCGAAATCCCTCTTCACCAAAGGCCAGCCGGATGCGTCCACGCTCCAGCTCTACGCCGTACTGGTCTCCGAGAATGGGGATGAGCAGCTTGTCTTTCAGCTCCGGCTTGATCGGCTCCCAATCAAGATCAAAAAATTCTGCGAACTCTGAGGTACGGCCATTGGCCAGCACATCGCGCCACCAGGGGTTTTCTCCCTGGCCGATGCCCATGTGATTTGGCACGAAATCCAGCACCTGGCCCATGCCGTAATCTTTGAGCTCGCGGACAAGCGCCTGCAATTCTTCATAACTGCCGAGTTCAGGATTGAGATGATTATGGTCGGTAATGTCATAGCCGTGGGGACTGCCCGGTCGGGCCCTCAAGACAGGCGAAGAATAAACGTGCGAGATGCCCAACGCGTGCAGGTATCCAACAAGCTGTCGCGCCTCGCGAAACGTGAACCCGGCATTGAATTGCAACCGGTAGGTGGAGAGCGGCCGCAGGCTGCGCTTCTGGGCTGCCAGGCGGTCCAGGCATTCCGAGATACCACTCGATTCTGCGATGAGTACGGCTGGATTTGCTCTCATGTGGGGCCGAAATGAGACACAACTCTCCGTTTGGGTTAGATGCCAAAATGAACAGCCGCGCCCGGTGCTTTACTAAACCTCGGGGACATCAGAGAATAAAAGATTCTGTTGAAGGAGCAAGCACCGCATGCCCGTGACTGGTGAACTGATCCGAATGATGAACTATGTTGACGATATTGCCGCAACCTTGCGCCGTATTCAGGCTGGAATCACAACCATGACCGAAGATGAAAAGAAGCGCCTGGCCGACTACATGCGCAAGGCCGATCCCAATTACACAAAAATGGTGGATGGCCTGGACAAAGGCTGAGGGATGGCGGAGATCCGGACGGTGGCCGTAATCGGCGCCGGCGCGGTTGGCGGAACCATTGCACAATTCGCCGCGCTCGGCTGTTATCGCACCATCCTCGAAGACATTCTTCCGGCTAGCCTGCGCAGGGCGCAAAACTCTATTCGCAGCAATCTGGATCATTCCGTCACTCTGGGCGCCATCTCAAGACCTGCCGCCGATGCTGCACTCGCACGCGTGGAATTCGCCACAACCGTGGAAGATGCTGCGCGAGAAGCCGACCTGGTGATTGAGGCCGTTCCGGACGAACTGGAATCCAAAATCGAAATCTTTACCTTGCTGGATAAAATCTCTAAACCTCAAACCATCCTGGCCTGCAACACAACATCCCTCAGCGTGACCGAAATCGCTTCCGTGACTTACCGCAGGGGGAAGATTCTTGGCTTGCGCTTCTCCACCGCGAACGGCAGGATGGAGAGAATTGAACTGGTTCGGGCGCTGGAAACCGATGATGAAACGATAGAAGCCTGCAGGGAGTTTGGACAGCGGATAGGATTGCAGGTGGAAGTGATTGAGGACGGCCACGTGGGCATCGGGCGGACGACGATTAGTAATGGCCCTCTTCCAACAAACGAATAGCTTCTCTCGGTATAGGAAAAGAAACCCTCGGACGGTCCCCGGAGGGTCAACTCGGGGACCGATCTCTGGAGGTGGTTGGGTCAGATTGAACCGAGGGGAGGAAAACCTGGGGGTTTGAAAAAATTTGGTTGCTGATTAGTTCTTAGCCTCGCCGCCTGGCGCTTCTTCTTTCAACGCATCTTTAAACTGCCGAATGCCGTCGCCCAGTCCCTTGCCCAGTCCGGCCAGCTTGGACGGACCAAAAAAGATCAGAGCGATAAGTAAAATCAGCAGCAGATGCATCGGCTGCATAACACCTTCAAACATTTTTCCTCCCGGAGTACTCTCGACTGAATCTAGCTGGTCTTAAAGCTCCCAGCGAGAGCCCGAGTATGGCAGCGCATTCTTACGCCAAGATTAGAGAAATATTAGATTTGCTAATTGCGGAGCAAGCAAACCACAAAGGACACGAAGGCGAGGGTAATTTGTGTCTCTCTCGAAATGTAACCGGGAGCCACCAAGGTCTGCCACGCACGACAGTGCAGCGCCGACAGGCGCGGCAGAAAGTAGCCCAGTCCGTTCCCGAGTCCCGCAGAGCGGGATGAGGGATAAGGGCTGGGGTAGGCTGTAAGGCAACTCCGGATCCTTACTGCCGTAGGCCGGAGCGGAGCCGAAGGCGGAGCGACACAAAAACCATCGCTCGTTAGTCGCCTTTTTCATGCTCCAATGGAAACAGTTTTTACCGCACGAGTTTGTAATTTGTCTACCGCTGGCTGCCGGCGGCTGATCGCATGGGAATGGGCAATCTGCCGTCGGCTCCGCTGGTCAGCGCCATGAAATGCTTGTCATTGATGAGCGACGCAAACACCGCATCCACACGCGCCTCCATCATCTCTTTGCTGCGCACGGCCTGATAGCGCTCGTACTCAAAGAAATGCCGGTGCAGCAGGTCGAGCGCCTTCTGCTTCTGTCCTGCCTGTGCGTAAATCGCGGCCAGATTATATGACGCGGGCAACAAGCCCTCGTATTTGCGCGCTATTTTCAGGGCTTCGTCCGGGTGTCCCGCGGCAGCGGTGAAAACAGCGGCAAAGATCAGGTTGTAGGGATCGTCAGGAGCAAGCTTTAACGCCTGCTGCGTGTAGGCCTCAGCCTTCACCTGGTCGCCTTCGCTGTTCCAGTAAACCGCGAGGTTGCGAAAGGCGAGCGCCAGCGGGAACTCGCGTACAGAAGCTTCCATCAGGTGGAGACCCTTTTTAAACTCGCCTTCATGGATGGTCATCTTGCCCAGCCCGTGCAGGGCGACGGCGCGCGACATGGGATCCGCAGGCATTGCGAGGATGGCATTGAAAGTCTGGCGCGCCTTGGCCCAGTCGCCGATGTGATGGCGGTAAAGTTCGCCGAGGAAGCGCAGCGGGGTGGGATCGGCGGGATCAAGCTGGTGCGCCGCCTTATAAAGCCGCTCTGCCTCGATGTAGTTGGCCGCGTTTTCTGCTTTCAATCCGGCGCGCATGGCCTTCTCAATCTGTGCTGAGAGCGCCGGATCGAAGCTGGGCGTGGCGGGCACTTCCGCCACTTCTACACCGAGCTTCTTGAGTTCCTTGCGCGCATCCTTGGCTTTGCCCGGGAACATGCATTTCTGGTCGTATACGGCGCGATATTCAGCGATGGCGCCCTGCGTATCACCGGCTTTGGCTTTGCTCTTGCCGCTCTCCATCTTTTCCTTGATGGCGGACTCGCGCTTTTTCATGATGCCTTCCACCAGCTTTTCCAGATCGCCAACTTTGAGCTTGCCATTCGTATTCTCGAGGCGGCCGACAATGCTTCCATTGGGCTCAGCAACTACGGCAACCGGGACTGCCGTGACGGCAAACTTTTTACCCCACTCGGTGCGTGCGTCAAGCACGCGCATGTTGACACACTGCTGCGCATAAAGCTGCAAAGGGCGCGATTCCAGCAGGCTGGAATTTTTCAGCTCGTTCTCGCTGGCGGGGAACCAGTAGACATTCAGCCCCTCTTTTGGCGCCGTGTCAGTTGCGGTGAGCCCCTTCCATGGCACGAAGTAGACCTGGCTGGGGCTGCCGCCGGACATCCCGCCCAGACCGCCGCCTCCGCCACCACCGCAGGTGGCCCGCACTTGCGAGCCAAAGAAAGCAAAGATCAGGAGCAGCGAGAGCAGCCGTTGAGAGATTCTGGGCTTCATAGCGGCGGATTATAACAAATTGCCAGAACTGCCAGAATTGCCAAAACGCCGGAATTGAAGCCCAAGTTTCTGCGCATCAACCTTGGTTCGCGGCCCGAGGAGTTAAAGCCATGAGCTCCTGCATGGCAGCAATCACGGCTTCTGGCGCTTCCAGTGAACTGCTGTGCCCGCAACACGGAATGCGCACAAGTTTGGCATGGGGAATGGCAGCGGCCAGTTTTTCTGAATTACGCGGCGGCTGCGGCGTATCTTCGTCTCCGGCGAGGATCAACGTGGGACACCGTATAGCAGCAAGTTCCTGAGCGCTGAACTCCAGCCGATTCATCACGCCCATAAGGGCGCGCGCCGTGCTCTTAGGACGAGAGCGCAACTTTGCCGTCCAGTCTGCGAGCATTTTGCGCGTCGCGGGATCCGTACTATTACGCGTGGTCCTGCCAAACAACTCCTTTACTGCGATGCCGACGAACGGGGCTGTACCCACGAAGTTCACAAGCTGGGCAAGAAAACCATAACGCAGCCGGCTGAATACTGACTCCTTGCCCGCTCCGGTGTTCATCAGGGTGAGGGTGCGCACGAGTTCGTGACGGCGCGCCGCAAGACGCATGCCGACGAACCCTCCCATGGATAGACCGGCGAAGTGACAGGGCGCAGCATGAAGAGCTTCAATCAGGCCGGCCGCGTCTTTCGCAACTGTGTCCATGTCATAGCCAGAACCAGTCACGCCGGATTTCCCCTGACCGCGATGATCATAGGCGATCACTCGGTAGCGATCCTCGAAAGCCGCTCGCTGCGAGTTGAACATGGAGTGGTCCATCAGCAGGCCGTGCGAAAACACAATCGTCTCCGGGCCGCTGCCGGACTCCTCGTAAAAGAGTTCCACGCCATTGACTTTGATTGTGGGCACGACGAAGTCCTCCAAGCGCGGTCAATGCGACGCAACGCTGCAGCCGCCTGCGGCAGCAGGCACGGTCTGCAGCACCGGCAGCTTTGCTTGCGCAAATGCCTGATTCAATGCCGGAATTTGCTGCTGGTTCAGCTCACGCCACCGCGTCAGATTCTTGTCGAGCCTCTGGCAAGTCTGTTCCACAGCCGCGCGCACCGTCTCTGCCGGACGCATATCGGCGTTTTCTACGCTGAACAGCAATCGCGCGAGATCGCGGTTCACCGGTCCCACGCCGGGCGCGGGCTTGCTGCCCGTCTCCACTGCGTCAAGCTGCTTCTGCAGCTCTTGCGCTGATTTCTTCGCTGCGTCGTCATGCAATGTTCGAATGCGCTCTGCGATAGCTTTCTGCAACACGGCCATCTGGTGGTAAGAATCGAAACTCGACTTCATGCCGCGGACAATCTCCAGCGCGAGGTCGCGTTGCGCCAGCAGATCTTCCTGAGAAGCGTGAACGCGCGGGTCCATGGTTACGACCAGCGGCTGGCGCAAGGTTTTGCCGCCATAGTGCAACTCCAGCGTGTATTTACCGGGAGCCACCAGAGGTCCCCGAGGCTGCTGGCGCGGAGTCATGCCGGGAATGGAGTGATCGGCCAGCGTGTATTCGCTGTATTGAAGCAGCTCTCCGTAATAGCTGTAAGGTAGCGCCGCAGGCGCGGGATACCGCAGGTCCCAGACAAACCGGTTGAGGCCCGCCGCTCGCCTGAGTGCCGGCTCGGGAGCGAACCAGTAATTGGGCACGTTGGGCGGCAGGTACTCCGCAGGCTTATTCTCGCTGGAGTAGGTGGCGACCTCAGTCCCTTTCTCGTCGTAAACCTTCAGCGTGATTTCGCCGTTGGCCGGCGTTTTCAGCCAGTAATCAATGATTGCTCCATCCGGCGGGTTCTCGCCCGCCGGCGTCTCGCGTGGATACGGCGTGTCCTGATAGTTGTCCCACCGGACGCGCATGCCTGTTTCCGGAGCAAAGAGGAAAATGTCAGAGGCGGCGGCATCCGAATTCATTTCGCGCAACGGCGTGATGTCGTCCAGAATCCATAGCCCGCGGCCAAAAGTTGAAATCGCCACATCATCACCATGCACCTGGATGTCGGTGACGGGCGTCGGCGGCAGGTTGAGCGAGAGCGACTGCCAGTGATCACCGTCGTCCCAGGAGACGAAAACGCCGGCATCCGTCCCCGCGAAGAGCAGCCCCTTACGCTTTGGGTCCTCCCGTACCACGCGGACCATCTCATTTGCAGGCAGGCCATTTGTAACTTTTTGCCAGGTCTTTCCGAAGTCGTGCGTCCGCATTACGACAGGCGGAGTGGATTCGCGCGTTGCGCCCACGGTGAGGTAGGCGGTGGCGGGATCATGATGCGAGGCCTCCACATACAACACCTGCATGGGCTCCATGAATCCCAGAGGCGATACGTTCTGCCACGAAGCGCCGCCATCGCGAGTGAGATAAATCAGGCGGTTGCTGGTGCCGGCCCAGATGAGTTTTGCGTCCAGGCTGGAAGGCGCCAGAGCAGTAATGGCCGGCGGCCTGGGACGGCCTGGCTCTGCCTTCCCTTCTTTTTCCGTACGTTCCACGTAGCCGGTCAGATCGGGACTCATTTCCTGCCAGTTCGCTCCCCCATCTGTGGTCTTCATCACAAATTGCGTTCCCAGATAAAGCACTGACGGGTCCTGTGGAGAAAAGACCAGCGGCGGCATCTGCGCGCTGCGGTAGCGCTGGCCATCCTCAAACACGGTTGCAATCTGACCGGTGCTCTGGTCAAAGCGCACCACCGAGCCGTACCAGCCTCCGCTGTAGACCAGATTGGGATGGGCGGGATCTGGAGTGATGTAGGCATATTCAAATCCGCCAACCGAGTGCCAGTCCTGCTGAAGAATTTCGCCGTAATCACTGCGGCTCAGAACGCTCGCCGTGCCGCTGTCCTGCTGCGCGCCGTATACACGATATGGAAAAACGTCGTCGGTGGAGACGTGATAGAACTGCCCTGTCGGCTGGTTGTACCACGAGCTCCAGGTTTTGCCGCTGTCCACGCTGATAATCGCGCCCTGGTCAACGCCAAGGATCATGCGCGCGGAATCTTTCGGATCAATCCAGAGGACGTGAAAGTCATCGCCGCTGGGCGCGCCGACGTAAGCCGCAAATGTCTTTCCGCCATCCGTGGATCGGTACAGCGAGGTTTGCGCCACGTAAACAACATCAGGATGGTTTGGATCGGCGAAGACGCGGCTGAAATACTCGCTGCCGAGCACGCGCGGATCTTTAGTGGATTGCCTCCACGTCGCTCCGCCATCGTCCGAGCGAAAGAAGCCCTGGTCCATGATGGCGTAGAGACGGCGGCCTGCATTCCCTTGCGCCACAACGATACCCATGCGCTTGCGAGCGAGCGGCGGCAGGCCGGAGGTCTTCACATGCTGCCACGTAGAACCTTCATCTGTGGAGCGGATGATTTCTGAAGTAGCCTCCACGCGTGAAGCGCCGGTACCGGAGGCGGGAATATAGACGACGGCGTAAAGCTTGCGCGGATTGCCTGGATCAGAGCACATGTCCACAATGCCCAGGCTCTGGTCGTCGTTGAAAACTTTCTTCCAGGTCTTGCCGCCATCAGTCGTCTTGAAGATGCCGCGATTCGCGCTCTTTGCCCACCGCGGCAAGGGCTGCCACAGAATGCCAATGCCTACAGAGTTGCCGGCAACTACAACCGTGTTGGGATCGGCCGGATCAATAGCGATGGCCTGAATAAAGAACATGTCTTCAAGGCCGGCAGGCTGCCATGTTGCGCCGCCATCGGCCGAGCGATAGAGCCCATGGCCGCGGGTCTGCTCTCCCGTGCCGACATAAATGACGCGAGGATTGGATGGAGCCACAGCCAGCGCTCCGATGGAAGCAACATGCACGCTGTCAAAGATGGGCCGCCAGACCTGGCCTGCATTCGTGGTCTTCCACACGCCGCCTCCGGGCGTGCCAAAGTAATACGTATTGGGATCGCCGGGGACCCCAGCCACAGCCGTGACTCTTCCGGCGCGAAAGGGTCCGATGAGCCGCCACTTGAGCGCGGAGAACTGGCTCGCGTCAGGTTGCTGCGCGTGGGACACACTCGTCGGCAAGAGCGCACCAAGCAAAACAACAAAGATAAGGAGGCAATAATTTGAATACGAACCACGCATCGGGATGAAAGTCATTGATTGCTCCGATTTGTCCTTTGTTGCAGAGCGAAGCGGCGCCACATGAAAAGGTGCAAGCACGCACTCTGCTATGCTAGAAGCAACCCGACTTTATAACATGGAGAAGCTTGAATGGCATTCATGAGGACGTCCAATCCCACGCTGAACGATCAGGTATTTCGCAGCGAGCGCGCAGGCTTTGGCGACGCCATGACTGTGCAAGGCGCCGTCAATAAGACCGGCATCCTGCTGCTATGCGCCATCGCGACTGCTGCCTGGACGTGGAACCTGGCAATGCACTCCGAATCCCCCCAGGCTGTGGCTCCGCTCATCGTGCTCGGGAGCATTGGCGGCCTGGTGGTGGCGCTGGTCACCGTCTTCAAGAAGCAATGGTCCGCAATCACTGCGCCTCTTTACGCCCTTCTGGAAGGACTAGTGCTGGGCGCGGTATCCGCCATCTTTGAGGTGCGATTTCCCGGAATCGCCATTGAGGCGGTGGCGCTGACCTTCGGCACCATGCTGATCCTGCTGCTGGCCTACAGCACGGGCATGATCCGCGTTTCAGACAAGTTCCGCCTTGGCGTGGTGGCGGCAACCGGCGGCATCGCGGTCTTTTATCTTCTTACCTGGATTCTCAGCTTCTTCCATGTGCAACTGTTTGCGTCCGTTTATGGCTCGGGAACCATCGGTATTGCGTTCAGCGTCTTTGTGGTGATTGTGGCGGCGCTGAACCTGGTTCTGGACTTTGATCTGATTGAGCACGGAGCGGCGTACGGCGCACCCAAATATATGGAGTGGTACAGCGCCTTCGCGCTCATGGTGACGCTGATCTGGATGTACTTTGAAATGCTGCGGCTGCTGAGCAAGCTGCGCGAGCGGCGATAATACTCGGGCAGCTATGTGGCTGGAACAAAAGCTGCTGCTGAACAGAATTCACTCTACCCCTAACGTTACCAACCTACACACACGGTTGGGGAATAAGTTCACACCTGCGCAGCAGGCGCTCTGCTAAGTGCTTGGAAGGGCTACGTCTTTGGTTTTGGCAATCGACTTGCCTCTACTTTTCTGTTATGGCGGAAAAACAAAGCAGCAAAGATGCTGTACAGAAACTGCTGGAAGGGCGCCTGGATCCCGACACCAAGCTGGCGCGCGACATAACGGAAGCCGTGGCTGAGCGGGTTTTGAAAAACTCCGTGCCGCCAGAGCGAATTCGTTAGTCTGAGCCGCGATCACCACCTCCTGGCGCGATCAATAGTCAGCGCCCCGCATCCCTTCAAACCGGAACACGAATTCAGAGAGCGCGCCCCAGTACAATCGACTTGATGAAGCAGTTTGCCTTGCATGATCCGCTCTCCGAGGGCGTGTACATCTGCATAATTGTGTGCTGGCTGGTGTTCTTTCTTGGCTTCCGCTGGGTGGGAGCGCAACGGCCCCAATCGCCGGATAAGCGCCGCGATCGCGTATCACTGCTCGGCGCCGTGTTTCAGGGCGCGGGATTCGCGGGTGTATGGATCCTTGAGCGGCCGCTGTTCGCGCCCATTGTGCCCATGCCGTACTGGCTGGAAGTTCTGGTCGCCGCGCTCACGCTGGCGCTGGCAGTCGGCTGCGAGTGGCTGGTGTTCACATCCGTGCGCACACTGGGACGACAGTGGGCCTACACGGCACGGCTTGTGGAGCAGCACCAACTGATTGTGCAAGGTCCATACCGCTGGGTGCGCAATCCCATTTACAGCGGCATGTTCGGAATGATGATCGCCACCGGCTTGGCAGTGAGCCACTGGATCGCCTTCCCCATCGTGGTTCCCCTGTTCGCGTTTGGCACGTGGATTCGCGTGCGCAGTGAAGAAAAATTACTGCGCGATGAATTCGGTCGGCAGTGGGACGAATACAGAAAGCGCGTGCCTGCGGTGCTGCCCGGGATTTACTAGAGAGCCAATTTAATTAAGAGGCCCACCGGGAGCCGCGCGGAAACGCGGAGGAACCACAAGGAAGTTGCAGCGTAGGTCAGCGCAGATGAGTCCTGATCAGATCAAATCGGGTGACTCGGGCCTAACTGACTTCTACGGGTCTGCAATCCTGGAACCTGCATCGCCGCGCATCCAAGCTTGCTCCGCATCTTCATCGGGCAGCGGCTGGATTTGCGGATTTTGCATGATCACGCGCGCGCAGGTGTTCCAGCGCAGAATGGCATCGTCATTTCCCCGCGGCGCGAAATTCATGGCCTCCTCATAATGGCGCATGGCCTCCCGCAGCATGTGATAGGCGGACGCGCCGGTCTCAGTCGCGCCATGGGCCATCCGTGCATGCGCCAGACGCTCCCAGATGATTCCGGCATAGTAGGCCTGCTCGTAGTCGCCTTTGAGTTGAGCAAGCACGTCCTGAGCTGATTTCGCGGGGACATTGGAATGGAACTGATCTGTCCGAGCCAGGAGGAGAGAGATGAGCGCCTGCTGATGGTCCGGTACGATGGCCAGGATATCAAGGCAGATACTTTCCGCAAGGTCAGGCTCATTTAATAAGCGGTAGCGTTCCACCTTAGCCAGCGCTTCAGGAATACTCTCGACGGAGATGGGTTTCAATTCGAACTGCATAGAATCTCCTACGTCTTCGAATTGCTGAATATCCGGAACAGCTTGGTCAGCGGATCGAAGAACCGGTCTACCACACGCTCTTTGAGCGGAATAATTGCGTTGTCAGTGATCGTGATGCCCTCGGGGCATACCTTGGTGCAGCACTTGGTTATGTTGCACAGCCCAATACCGAATTCCTTGCGTAGCTCTCCAACACGGTCGCCAACATCCAGAGGATGCATTTCCAGCGCGGCGGCATAAACCAGGAATCGTGGGCCGATGAATTGGTCATGCATATTGTGTTCGCGCAAGACATGGCAGACGTCCTGGCAGAGATAGCATTCAATGCACTTGCGAAACTCCTGCACCCTCTCGACATCTTTCGGAGCGATACGCCACGTGCCGTCTTCAGCATCGGGACGCCGCGGTTGGAATTTTGGGATGCGCTTTTTCACTTCGTAATTCCAGGATACGTCCGTGACCAGGTCCTTCACGTGCGGGAAGGCCTTCATGGGTTGGATGGTCACCGGCTGGTCCCCGGGGAGCGTGCTCATGCGCGTCATGCACATCAATTTCGGCATTCCGTTGATTTCCGCCGAGCATGAGCCGCACTTGCCTGCCTTGCAGTTCCAGCGGACGGCAAGATCAGGCGCCTGCTCCGCCTGTATCTGATGGACCACGTCTAATACAACCATGCCCGTCGCGACTTCCGTTTTGTATTCCTGGAACTTTCCCTGGCCTTTCTCGCCGCGCCAGATGCGAAACGTAGCCGTCGCCATTACTTCATCTCCTCGATGACTTGTTTTAGTTCCTGTGGCATGGGTGCTATGGGCTCGCGGGCAAACTGCATGGAGCCATCAGGGCCTTTTCGCACCACAAAGTTGAACGTCCCGAACTTCTCGTCCTTAGCGGGAAAATCATCACGGAAGTGAGCGCCGCGGCTCTCCTTACGCTCGAGAGCGGCCTGCGTGACAATTTCCGCCACGGTCAAAAGATTGTGCAGGTCAAGCGCGGTGTGCCAGCCGTTATTGTATTCGCGGTTTCCGCCCACAGTCACTCGCTGGCTTGCCGCCTTGAGTTCTCGAATGCGTTCAAGCGCCTGCCGCATCTCGCCTTCTTGTCGCACGATCCCCACCAGATCCTGCATCACGTCCTGCAAGGTATGTTGTACGGCGTAAGGATTTTCAGGGCCGTTCCCCTCGAAAGGCCGCAACGCCGACTTCTCGGCCGACTCCAGCTCAAACGTGTTCACCGCGCCCAGCGAGTGCTCTTTTGCGAAAGCAGCGGCATATTCGCCGGCACGCTTGCCGAATACCAAAAGATCGGAGAGCGAATTGCCGCCCAGCCGGTTGGCGCCATGCAGGCCAGCGGCGCATTCTCCGGCTGCGAACAGTCCCGGCACATCGGACATTTGCGAGTCAGCGTCAACTCGGACGCCGCCCATCATGTAGTGAGTCGTCGGACCTACTTCCATCGGCTCCTGGGTGATGTCAATATCGGCAAGCTGCTTGAACTGGTGATACATGCTCGGCAGCTTCTTCTTTATATGTTCCGGAGCATTCGGGAGTTTCTCTTTGATCCACGCAATATCCAGGAAGACTCCACCGTGCGGACTTCCTCGTTCTTCGCGTACTTCGCGCCGGATGCAGCGGGCTACGTGGTCACGCGTCAGCAGCTCGGGCGGACGCTTGGCGTTCTTGTCCCCTTGCGTGTAGCGCCAGCCTTCCTCTTCTGAGCTGGCGGTCTGATTCACGTAGAGCGGAGGAATATCCTTGAACATGAATCGCTCGCCGTTGCGATTGCGCAGCACTCCTCCCTCGCCGCGGACGCCTTCCGTCACCAGAATGCCGCGCACGCTGGGCGGCCAGATCATTCCTGTGGGATGGAACTGCACAAACTCCATGTCCATCAGTGTGGCGCCGGCGTCGTAGGCAAGCGCGTGTCCGTCGCCGGTATATTCCCAACTGTTGCTGGTGATTTTGAAAGCTCGTCCAATTCCTCCGGTGGCCAGCACCACGGCTTTGGCGCGGAACAGGTGAAAACGCCCGCGCTCGCGATCGTATCCAAACGCGCCTGCAATCCGGTTTCCTTCCTTGAGCAGCCTGGTGACAGTGTGCTCCATGAACACATCGAGACCCAGATGGATGCCATGGTCCTGCAAGGTGCGGATCATCTCCAGGCCGGTGCGGTCGCCCACGTGCGCCAGCCGCGGATAGCGATGCCCGCCGAAATTGCGCTGCAGAATTCGACCGTCGTTGGTGCGATCAAAGAGAGCGCCCCAGGCTTCCAATTCGCGGACGCGCGCCGGAGCTTCCTTGGCGTGCAACTCAGCCATGCGCCAGTTGTTCAGGTACTGGCCGCCGCGCATGGTGTCAGAAAAGTGGACGCGCCAGCTATCGCGGTCGTCAACATTGCCCATCGCCGCCGCGATGCCGCCTTCCGCCATGACGGTGTGCGCCTTCCCGAGCAGCGACTTGGTAATGACCGCAACCTTCACGCCTGCGGCCGATGCCTCAACCGCCGCGCGCAGGCCCGCTCCTCCGGCGCCGATAATTAAAACGTCATGCTCATGGGTGATGTATTCGGCCACTAGAAGATTCTCCAGTCAGTCCACACGCCCATGGAACACAACCGGACGTAAAGATCGCAAAACGCCACGGTGAACAGGCTGCACCAGGCGAAAACCATGTGGCGCCGATTCAGGCAGCTCACGCAGTCGTAGGCGCGCTTGCGGGCCGGAGCTCCGGCCAGGCGGTCGCGAAACCCGCCCACCAGATGGCGGAAGGAGTGGCATCCGAAGGTGTAGCAAGTCAGCAGCACCAGGTTGGTCAACAAAATCAGAGTGCCCAGACCGATCCCGAAATGGCCGTCAAACCAGAACGCATTCCACACGTCGTGCCCGAGAAGAACCAGAAACACCAGCGCGAGATAAAGAAAATAGCGATGGATGTTTTGCAGGATCAGAGGAAACGAGCGCTCGCCCAGGTACTTCTTGCGTGGCTCGCCGACGGTGCATGAAGGCGGGTCAGCCCAGAAGGCTTTGTAGTATGCCCCGCGATAGTAATAGCAGGTCACGCGGAAGCCGCCCGGCGCCCAGAGAATGAGTATGGCCGCCGTCACCCAGGCTGGCATCCAGTGCGGCATCTCGCCGAACCAGCCATAACTGCCGGGACCGAATAATTCCGGAGAGTAAAAAGGAGAAAGATACGGCCCAAACCGGAAGTGCTGCCCCTGGAACGCTGCCCAGGTGGAGTAAACGATGAAAGCTGATAAACCAAGAAACACCAGAAGCGGTTGGATCCACCACGTGTCGGCCCGGTGCGTCTGCCCGAAACCTGAACGCGATAGTGGTACGTCAATCTGAGACATCGAGCCTCCTCACTCGTTCATATCTGGAAGCGTTCATTCAATTTTGTTACTCGCTCCGGCTGCTTCATGCCTGCAGTCGCGCTTCGGACGCGAGCTAGCCGGGGTCCCTGGGACCGCCCGTTGTTGGCGGGCTGGGGTGGAAGCCATAATACGCAATGGCCATCGGAAAGCGAAATGAATTGTAATGGGGAACATCTTGCTCGCGATGGGGAAATTGCAATGTCAAACCGTCTCCGTGTGGTCGCAGGAATGCATTTGCCCTTTCGCGCGATTCCTACGTTCGAGACAGGTTATTTCCGATATTCGCGAGGGCCGTTTGACAGATTGGAAGAACCTGTCCTGTGCTTTCGCTGAGCCGTGTCCGTGCGACTAGCTGGCTTGAGCTTGCAATTCCGGAGTTGCTACTTCTGCCTGCAGAGTGAGGGGCAACCAGACGGTAAACACCGCGCCGTGGGGCGAATGATGGTTGCGGCAGCGAATATAGCCCTTTTGACTGCTCCAGGATATCCCGCGTCAACCAGAGTCCCAAGCCCGTCCCGGTAGTTCCCTTAGTGGTGAAAAACGGCGAGAAGAGCCGTTTATGCGCCTCGGGCGAAATGCCCGGGCGATTCCGCCAGTGTGACATACAGTGCGCGTTCACCCGCGGCAACTCCGGCGAGAAGGAACTGAAGGCCGAAAGTGGTCTTGCCCGAGCCGGGATTCCCCTCAATGAGGTAAAGGTGCCCGG
>Ga0134128_10002509_pt1 | contig 22689 bp, 15 predicted proteins | sample KB31754_FD_96462 | JGI IMG/M metagenome (GOLD analysis project Ga0134128, IMG submission 96462) | Terrestrial soil microbial communities with excess Nitrogen fertilizer from Kellogg Biological Station, Michigan, USA - KB3-175-4 | ecosystem: Environmental > Terrestrial > Soil > Unclassified ... | reverse complement strand
GTGGCGGCTGGGCGGCGTTCGGCCTGGAGTTCAACTTTCCGGTCTCGCATAACTGGATGACGGTCTCTCCCATCGATTTCGCCTATGGGAAAGAGGACGATGGCAGCGCCTTTGCCGCGGTCGGCAATGTCGATCGCGTGTACGGGATGGAGTGGTCAGTGCGGATTGTTCTTCATCCCGGCAGCGCGTCGCTCGAATTGCAGGTGACGCTCAACAATCGAAGTGATGTTCGGCATCGCTTCTACTGGTGGAGCAACGGCGGCATTCAGGTGTGGGATGATACGCGGGTCTGCTATCCGATGCGTTTCACGGCGGCGCACGGCTTCGCCGATATCGACCGCTGGCCGATCGACTCGAGCGACACCGACCTGAGTATCGTAGCTAACCACACGCACGGTCCTGTATCGCGCTTTGCGTACGGCAGCCGTGAGCCGTTCATGGGAATCTGGAATCCCCATACGAACGCGGGTGTTGCGCATTTCGCCGAGTATTCCGAATTGCCCGCGAAAAAGATCTGGTCGTGGGGCAGCGACGCGGACGGCCTGGACTGGCGCAAGGCGCTCTCCGACAACGACAGCGCTTATGTCGAAGTGCAGGGCGGGCTCTTCCGCAACCAGGAGACCTACGCCTTTCTTCAGCCGCGTCAGACCATCCGGTTTGCGGAGTACTGGATGCCGCTTCACGAACTCGGCGGTCTCGCTCGCGCCAATCTCTCTGGGGCTGTGAACCTGAGCCGGACGGGCAATACACTCACTGCTTCGCTGAACGTGAATACGAAATTTCCCGGAGCGGAAGTTCGGCTGCTCGATGGCGACCATGCGCTCTACACAGAGACCGCCGATCTTGCTCCCGAACACGCGTGGACGCATCCGATTGCGATCCGCGATCGCTCGCGCCGATACACCATCGAAATGCGCGATCGCAACGGCAAGGTTGTGATCGCTCAGACCGAGGGCAAGTACGACTGGACTCCCGATTCTGAAGTCCATGTCGGCCCGCAGAAGCCGATCACTTTTCCGGCGCCCGCCCAGCGAAGCGCCGATGATTGGGTCCAGGTGGGCTATGATGAGGAACTCAATGGTCGTCTGTTGATTGCGGCCACCGAATATGAGGAAGGGCTCAAGGCCTTTCCGCAGAGTCAGAGCCTTACCATCGCGGCAGGCCGTCTCTACACGGCTCTTCTCCAGTACGACCGCGCCATCCCGTTACTCAAAGCCGCAGAATCCCGCGACACGCCCAATCCGGAGATTGCGTATTACCTGGGCCTCGCCTATGACGGGCGCGACGATGTGTCGCAGGCGCAGGCGGCGTACGAGACCGCCGCGCGCCTGCCCCAGATTCGCGCTGCGGCCGCCCTGCGGCTGGGTGAACTGGCTTCGCGGACAGGTGATCCTGCCTCCGCAAATTCATGGCTTGCCGATGCCCTGCACAGTGCCCCTGACGATCTGCGCAGCGCGGAGGAACTCGCGGCCGTTCTGCAGGCACGCGGCAAAAACGATGAGGCTCAATCGCTCGCGGCAGACTGGCATCGGCGATATCCGACCAGTTACTTCCTTGCGGAAGTGCTCGGCTCACCGCAGATCGAACATCTGGCGGCTGAACCCGAACGCGTATTGAACGTTGCAGCCGAGTACATGCGGCTGGGACTTTACGGGCCAGCACTCGGCGTGTTGTCGCGCAACTATCCTCATGTCGACTCCGGTGAAGTGGAGCCCGGCGCCGTCGCGCCGGCGCAAAACCCCCTGGTCGGGTACTACGAAGCGTATTGCCTCAAAAAGCTCGGCCGTCCTTTCGCGGAGGAAGCGTCAAGGGCCTCTCGGCTTCCTGTTCTCTATGTTTTCCCCAGTGGTGCAGAAACGGCGCAGGTCCTTGAGGCGAGCCTGATGAACAACGCCGACGATGCGACCGCGCAATACCTGCTCGGAATGCTGCAGTTCTCCACGGGGATGACCGAATCGGCCGAAGCGCATTGGACCCGCGCCCACGATCTGCATGCGGTTCTTCCTGGCCTGGATGCAAATCGCGGGCTGGCGCGCCTGCACATCGATTCAGATCCTGAGGGTGCTCTTGCGGCATTCCGCGAAGGCATCAAGAATGATTCCTCGAACGATGCTATCTACATGGGCATGGACCAGGCGCTCAGCATCTTGAATCATCCCGCATCCGAATTCGTGGGTGCGATGGACCAGTATCCTGACAAGCCGAACATGCGCGCCAAGCTCGTCTATGAGTTAGCCCTGCATCAGTCGGAAGCTGGCAACTACACTGCCGCGCAGGACCTTCTGCGCAATCGGTTCTTCCCCCGCGAAGAAGGCGGCACCAACGTCCGCGAAATCTGGATCGAGATCGAACTGCAGAGGCTGCAATCCCTCGCAAGAGCGGGGCAATGCGATCAGGCTGTGGCGGGCTTGGAAACGCTCAACCAGCCTCGGCCCGGCATGGCGTTCACCCAGGATGGACTTGATACGTTTATCGCGATGGAACGCTCGCAATATGAGACCGCGATGATCTACCGCACCTGTCAACGAACTGAAAGGGCTGATGAAATCCTGAAGAAGCTCGCCGCCAAGACGGAAGGAGCCGATCTGGTGTGGGCGCACAAAGCCGCACGTCTTGTCCGCCGATATGACGCGAATGTCTGGCGCCCGCGGCTGTCAGCCGCCATAGCTCATATCTATGCCGATGCGCAGACAAGCTCCTACAGCATCTACATCGCAGGTATGCTTGAAGAGGAGGCCGGAGAGGTTGAAGCATCCAAGGCTTTGTTCCACAAGGTATTTCTACTCCCCGACGAGACCTTGTCTTACCACCTCGCTCGCATCGCAACGGAACCGCCTGAACACTGAACCTGGCCACCATCTAAGCTTCAGGCAGCCACCTATCAAGAAGTTTCATTCTGTTGCTGCTGATTCCCTGACTGCACCAAACCGAAATGCGATTGAGGAATCTCAAGGCTTCGACAAATCTCGAATCCAGATGTCTTTGAATTGCATGTTGCCTTGGCCGCCGGCGTGCAACTGCAGAGCAATGCGTCCGTCGGGGGCGCCCGGCTTCGGATCGGTGAAATCCACCATCTCAACGCCATTCAGGCGCGAGCGGTAGCGGTTTCCTACCACCTCGAGAAAGTAATCGTTCCACTCCCCTTTGCGCACCACGCCTTCATTCTCGGGAGCCGGCCACACCACCCATCCACGGCCATCTTCTGCGTAGACGCCGGCCGTATGATGCATCATCGTGCAGTCAATTTCAAACTGCATGCCCTGAGTGGTATCGACGGAGTTCGGCTTGAAAGCCGTATGAAAGAAGACGCCGCTGTTGCCATCGCCTACACACTTGAAGCGCAAGGATAACTGGAAATCCTTATAGTTCTGATCGGTTTCAAGGTAGCCATAGGCCTTCGTGAGTCCTTTGCCGTGCAGTACGCCGTCCTGTTCGATGGTCCAACTTTCGGCGCCGACAGGAGTCCATCCGGAAAGATCCTTCCCATTCAAGAGCTGAACCCAATCTTCGCCGGGAATTTTCTGGCCCGCTGGTTGCGCAGCTACCTCGATAAGGAAAGCAGCGGCAAGTAAGGCGACGAAAACTACGCATGCAACATATGCAGTTGATAGAGGTCGAGCCTTCACAATACGCAAGGCATCTGTGGTATACAGATTCATGCTTGCAGTTGCCTCCTGTTTTTTCTTGTGCCCCGCAATGATAGTTCGTGTCACCGCGGCATGTCCCGGTCGTTGAGGGACCGCCTCGACCTTGGCAGTCGTAATGCGATGGGAGGCAGAAAGGTGACAAATAAGATGGATCGCCGCACGTTTCTTGAATCCGCGGCCGCATCCGCTTGTTTCACTATTCTTCCAAGGCATGTACTGGGCGGACCCGGAGTTGTGGCATCCAGCGACAAAATCGCGCTTGCCTACATCGGCACAGGCACCCAGCGCTTTCGCGAGATGCCGAAATTAATTGCCATTCCGGACATCCGGATTGTGGCCGTCTGGTCTGGCGCTCAGTCAGATCTACGGCCTTTTCGCTAGAATCGGTGCAGCTTTTTCAGGAAAGTTCGTGCTCCTGAAATTTGAGAAGCATATGAGCCCAGACCCGGCCAGTATCCGTTCCCTGTTGAAGCACGTCCTGTTGTTACTCGTCCTGGTGAGTTGTGTCCGTTTTCCGTTGGGTGCATCGCGGGGCGGATCGGGATCATGGCCGATGGTGAACCTCGATCACGGAGCCACGCGCTATTCTCCCCTGGCGCAAATTACGCCCGCAAATGTCAGTCATCTGAAGGTCGCATGGATCTATCACATGAGGCCCGCTCAGCCGCCGGGCAGTGTGACCGATAACGCATGGCGTCCATCTGAAGACCAGCCGCTGGTAGTTGGGGACACGATGTTTGTCGTGACGCCCTACTGCCGGGTGGTCGCTCTGGATGCGGCAACAGGCAGAGAGAAATGGGTTTTCATTATACCCGGTTCGGACCAGGCATCGCTGCGCGGAGCCGAATATTGGGCGGGAGACGCAACCACCGGACCGTCGCTCTTTTTCGGAACCAACCGGGGATTCCTCTATTCGATCAGCGCGGCAACGGGGAAGCTCAATAGCTCGTTCGGGCACGATGGCGCCGTGAACCTCCGCACGCCCGACGTCATGAGCACAGGTGCAGACCAACTCTACATCCTGCCCTCTCCTCCGGTCATCTACAAGGACCTGGTCATCACCGGCGCAGGCACAGGAGAAGGGCGCGGAGGCACGGGCGGAGGCGTCGGTCCCGCCGGCGATACGCGCGCATGGGACATACATACCGGCAAGCTCGTCTGGACGTTCCACTCGGTACCGCGCTTCGGAGAAACAGGCCACAACACCTGGGGCGGCGACAGTTGGAAGCAGCGCTCCGGCGTCAATGTATGGGGCTACATGACGCTCGATCGGGAGCGAGGCATCGTCTACATGCCGTTTGGAGCTCCCAACTACGATCGCATCGGAACCGATCGCCCGGGCGACAACCTGTTCAGCTCATCCGTCGTCGCTGCGGATGCTGCGACAGGAAGACTACTCTGGTACTTCCAGGCGGTCCATCACGATATATGGGACTACGATACCGAAGCGCCTCCTACTCTGGTCGAAGTCCATCGTCATGGTAAGACGATTCCCGCCGTGGTCATCGTCAACAAAACGGGGCTCCTGTTCGTGCTTGACCGGCTCACCGGAAAGCCGCTGTTTCCGGTGAGCGAAAGGCCGGTACCTCCCAGTGACGTTCCCAGCGAGCATGCCTCCCCCACCCAGCCCTTTCCTGTAAGTCCCCCGCCGCTTGCTCCGATGAAAGTGCAGTTGTACCACGACATTCCGGAGCACGCAGCGTGGTGCAAGGCCTACGTGGACGACCACCAGATGTTGCTGGCGCAGAAGCCTTACACGCCTCCTGCATTCAATCGCTATTCGGTCACATTGCCGGGAACGCACGGCGGCGTCAACTACCCGGGCGGAGCATTCGATCCCAGGCTTGGGCTGTTTATCGTAAACGTCAACAACCTGGGCCAGCCGATGCGCATCGTCCCCGACGAGACCGGAGGCTACACCAATTCGGGGCCGTTCGCGGGAACAGCGCGCTTCTGGAATCCCGAGAATCACTTGCCATGCACCGAACCTCCCTGGGGCGAACTCGTGGCGGTCAACGTGAATACGGGCAAGATCGCCTGGCGGTCAGTCCTTGGCGTAACCGACGGTTTTCCCCAAGGGAAGCAACGCACTGGTCGACCCGGACTTGGGGGCCCCATTGTTACGGCGGGCGGCCTTACATTCATTGGAGCGACTGACGATGCCCGCTTCCGGGCCTTCGACACGAAATCCGGACAGGAACTCTGGAGTTACCACCTGCCCGCGTCCGCTGAATCGATCCCCATCACCTACACGGACTCGCATCGAAAGCAGTATGTCGCTATTGTCGCAACCGGCGGAGGTTTGCTACGCGCCCCGCTGCTCAGTGATGAACTGATTGCATTCGCGCTCGACGATGGAAGGGGTTCAGCTCCCAACGTGGTTCAGGCCAGCCCGAATCCTATGGCATCCGAGCCGGCAGCCGTACCACCCGTGCTCAATGCGGCACCCCGGAAACTCGATCCGACGACAAAGGCGATAATTGCCCGGCAAGCCGCTTTGCTGCCTCAAGGACCAGGGCGCGACCTCACGATTCGCGCGTGCTCCACCTGCCACGGGCTCGACGTCGTAACGAATCAGCGCCTGAATCCGCAGGAATGGACGAATGTGGTGCAAACCATGTCTGCAAAGGGCGCCGCAGGCAGTCCCGCCGAGTTGCAACAAATTCAGTCTTACCTGGCCCAGGCATTTCCCCGCGTGGGCAGTCAAGGCAAGAAGTGAGGTTCTCTCAATCGGTTGTTCGCTGGAACCGTCGACGGTTTGTATACTGCGTTGCATCGGGTGATGCAGCGAATTCACACCTCGGCGTGCGCAACCGGCTTCATCAAGGCGGGGAACCGCATTTGAGAAGGCTTCCCGTTTTTGGGTCTTAGGGCTGGAATATCTAAAAGGGGAAACAGAGTGCGCTATTGGATTGGTGAGGTATTGCTCGTCGCCGGCATCGCAGGTGTCGCGGTGCTCCCTGGCCAGCAGAATCAAGCGCCCGCCCATGAAGGTGTCCAGCAGCATGGCTATCAGAACATGACACCTGCGCAGCGGGCGGAAGCCACGCGCGAATTCTTAGGGCTTGGCGCTGTTCCGGATAAGGTTGCTGCTGCACGCGGGGAACCCCTGTTCGTTCGGAACTGCGCATTTTGCCATGGGCAAGAGGCTCGTGGCGCCACGGGACCGAGCTTGATTACATCGAATCTGGTGCTGGAGGACGACAACGGCGAACATCTCACGCCTTTTCTCAAAAGAGGCAGGCCTGAAAAGGGCATGCCGGCATTCGCAACCATGTCCGACCAGCAGTTGACCGACATTGCCGAGTATCTTCACCTGCAGGTGGAGGACGTCGCGAACCGGGGAGCCTACCGCGTGCTGAACATCCTGGTGGGGAATGCTGCCAAGGGGAGGGCATATGTGGAGAGCCACTGCATGGGGTGCCATTCAGAGGAGACATTTGCCCATATCGCCGGGAGATTTCGCTCTGCGGATCAACTGCAATGCTACTGGATATGGCCCGCACGAAACAGCGAAGTGACAGCAATCGTTAACACGCCCGGCGGCACCGTTACGGGCCGCCTGGTGCAAATCAGTGATTTTCGCATCACGCTTGTCAATGGATCGGGCGAAACGCTCATATTGCATCGAGGACCTAGTGTAAAAGTGTATATAAATGAACCGCTGGCCGCGCATCAGAAGATGCTGATGACCTTGTCAAATGTCGATATGCACAACGTCACCGCCTACCTTGGCATGCAGAAATGAAACTGGCCGGGGGATTGTGCATTTCGATTGTCGCCGTGGTGCTCACGGCTGGGCCGCTCCATGGTCCGGGTGTGTCCGTGGATCCGGGAGGCATCGGGAGTGCGCCAGTGAAGAGTTGGGCCACGTTCAACGGCGACTACACCGGCGAACGCTACAGCACGCTTACGCAGATCAACACTTCTAGCCTGAATCGGCTCGAACCGGAATGGGTCTACAAAATTCGAGACGTGGGAGCGCAGCGGGGCGCGCCGGTCCCGATCATCAAGTGCACGCCGCTGATGGTGAATGGCGTCGTTTACATAACGATTCCAGATCACCTTTGGGCACTCGATGCACGCAACGGAAATGCGCTGTGGCACTATGACTGGATCGATCACGGCGGACATCTCGTGGGACAACGGGGCGTGGGGATATGGAAGAGCACGGTGTTCTTCCAGGCTCCTGATAACTGGCTTGTCGCACTGGATGCGAATACAGGAAGAGAACTATGGAAAAAGAATTACGCCGACGCACGGAAGCAATACTTCTCGACTTCGGCGCCACTGATCGTGAAGAATCACGTGATTGTGGGAGTCGGCGGAGATGCCATGGATATGCCGGGGTTCCTCGATTCGTTCGACCCACAGACCGGAGACCTGCAGTGGACGTGGTGGTCGACGCCGAGAAAAGGTGATCCCGCGCTGAAAACATGGCCGAACGAGACAGCGTCAGACCATGGCGGCGGAATGACGTGGATGCCGGGGACTTACGATCCTGACCTCGGCCTCCTTTATTGGCCCACAGGAAATACCAACCCGGTTTTTGCCGGTCAGGGACGTCCGGGGGCGAATCTGTGGACCGAGTCGATCGTCGCACTCGACGTGGACACCGGCAAGCTCAGGTGGTATTTCCAGGTGTCTCCGCACGACACGCACGATTTCGACAACACGACTGCTCCAATCCTGTTTGATCGCACGGTGGACGGGAAACCGAGGAAACTGCTGGCGCAGGCAGCCCGGAACGGCTTCTTCGTGACGCTGGACCGCGTGACGGGCAAGTACCTGCTGGTGAAGCCGTATGTTCCACTCGATTATTCATCGGGCCTTTCGCCCGAAGGAGAGCCGATTCCGATTCCCGACGAGGACCCTTCCGTTGGCGGTTCGATCAACATCGTGAATGCCTCCAACTGGCCTTCCCCCGCGTACAGTCCCAGGACCGGGCTGGTGTACGTGAACTCGGTGGAAGGCAAAGCCATCTACTACCTCACCGATGACAGCGAGAAGCCATCAGGCTACGGGGGCACAGGCGTGGGTATCGGGCGCTCAGTCCGGGTGTTGCAAGCAATCGATCCGCTCACTGGACGTGCGGTATGGACGCACCCGTATCCGAACCTGAACGATGCGCCAACCACGGTGGGGCCAAGCATTCTGACCACGGCGAGTAATCTCCTGATTTCAGGCGATGACCAGAAGAACTTGATCGTCTTCAGTTCGGACAAGGGACAGATTCTGTGGCATCGCGAGCTGCATGCCAATGAATCGGGCGGCATCATTTCGTATCTCCTCGATGGCAGGCAATACATCGTATTCGGCGCGGGAGATAGCCTGTACGCCTGGAGTCTCCGCAAATGAAGCCGACCCGCACTCGATACGGCGTTGTGGTGCTGGCGATTGGGCTGGCTGTGCTGTCGTATGTGCAACGGGTTGCGATTGCAGGTGCAGCCCTGCCAATTGCCCATGACCTGCACCTCTCGAAGGAGCAGATGGGTTTGGTGTTCGGGGCCTTTGGGATCGGCTACGCCCTGTTCGAGCTACCGATGGGGCTGGCCGGCGACCGGCTGGGCGTACGTCGCGCCCTCGCCCGGATTGTGCTGGCATGGTCTGCGTTCACTGCTCTGACCGGCGCAGCCTGGAACTGCGCATCATTGATCGCCATTCGTTTCCTGTTCGGCGCCGGTGAGGCAGGATGCTTTCCCAACCTTACGCGCATGTTGAGCGCGTGGTTGCCGCCGCGCGAACGGGTAACGGCGCAGGCGCTCATGTGGGCATGCACACGATGGGGCGGCGCCATTACACCTCCTCTTACTCTGCTGTGCATCACGTGGTTCGGCTGGCGCCTGGCATTTGTATGCTTTGCGGGACTCGGGGTCCTCTGGTGCGCAGTCTTCCTGGTTTGGTTCAAGGATGACCCGGCAAAGCATCCAGGAGTGAATGCAGGAGAGCGGGAGCTGCTCGTCGCATCCTCAATCCTTACGACGCGCGGATCAGAGCAGAACTGGGTAAAGCTGCTTCTGACGCGGCAGGTGGCGGCGCTTGTTCTGCAATACTTCTGCTTCTCTTATGTGTGGTACTTCTACATCACATGGCTACCGACATACCTGCGTGAAGGGCGAGGACAATCGGCGGAGCATGCGGCATTTTTCGCGGTGTTGCCGCTGCTGTTCGGTGGCTTTGGATCACTGGTATCGGGGATCATCGCGAGAGCCATTCCCAGGCGGATGATCGCATTCGGCGGCTTTCTTGCCACGGCGATCCTGCTGTTCGCATTCACTCACATCCACTGGGTGATGGCCGCGATGTTGGCGATGAGCCTCGCAAGTTTTGCGAGCGATCTGACGATGCCGATTTCGTGGGATATGTGCGTGGAGATCGGCGGAGCGTATACGGCCACCGTCGCCGCCACCATGAACATGCTGGGCAACCTCGCTGGTTTTGTCGCGCCAGTGGTCGGCGGGTTGATCTTACAGCGGTTTGGGTCCGGACCGGACGGATGGAATCTGCTGATCGAGACCATGGTGGGGGCGGCAGGCGTTTCGGCGGCGTGTTGGCTTTATCTCGATCCTGACGCAGCGCGGCGCGAGCGCGAGCGAAGGCTGAATGCAGATCCGGCGATTGGAGCCAATCCGGTTTCTCTTTGAAATGCGGGACGGACAAACACCACGAAAGCGAAAAGGATACCCATGGAGATGAATCTGACCGGGCGGACTGCCGTGATCACAGGCGCCAATCGTGGCTTGGGCGAGGCGATGGCGAAAGCACTGGCGGGCGCGGACGCGCAGATCGCGCTGGTGGCGCGCGACCGCGATCGCCTCGAACGGGTGCGGGACAACATTATCGCGACCGGAGCCGTTGCGGAGCTGTTTGTCTGTGACGTCACCCGGGAAAACGAAGTCGCGGAGCTCGTCGAAAAAATCAAGATCCGCTTTGGCAACCCGCAAATCCTCATCAACAACGCAGGCATTAATTTGAGGAAGAATCTGGTCGAGTTCACGCTCGAAGAATTTCGCAGTGTATTGGACGCGAGCCTGATCTCAACATTCTTAATGTGTCGCGCCTTCGTCCCGGGAATGCAGGGGACCGGCTATGGGCGTATTCTCAACATGACCTCAATCATGAGTCACGTATCGCTGGCCGGCCGCGCGGCATACAGTTCGGCCAAGGCCGCGTTGCTTGGGCTCACGCGAGCGCTGGCGCTGGAGTTGGCCACCGACGGAATTACTGTCAATGGGATCAGCCCCGGCCCCATCGGAACTGACATGAATCTCCAGCTCATGAGCAACCCCGAAGTGAGCGCGCAATTCCTGGCGAACATACCGGTAGGGCGATGGGGAAAGGTGGAGGAGATTGGCGCACTTGCCTGTTACCTGTGCTCCAGCGCTGCTGGTTACATCACCGGAACCGACATCGTCATCGACGGCGGATGGAGCGCGAGATAGAAGCCGCCTATCGCGGCGCGCCGGATGACTGCGGATGCTTCGATGGCGGTGGTACGTAATCGACCAGTATATCGACAGGCTTGTGAGCCGCCCACGCAATTCCGCGCAGCAGTATCTGCTCAATCTGGTAATTCGAAAAATTCACGTATTCATGTCCCTGCATCCATACGAAAGCGCGCGCGGGCTTCCCGTCCGGTAGCGTATGCTCGTATGTCCAGATCTGCGGAACCACCTCGCCTGCATGGGCGCCTGCGCTCGGCGTCCTGGGTATCGCCGTGGTCGCGAGCACATGGATACCGGGCTTCTGAGCCCAGGTCATGTTGTAGAACGCTTCGTCGAAAATGGTGAAGTCTGACATGCCCTTCATAATGGGGTCGGAAGGATCCGCAACGGTGTAGGCAATTGGCGCTCCCAGTGTGTAGTTGACCTCGCCATGCTTCTTTGCGCCCCCGACGAGCGTGGCGAAGTACGCTGGATCTGGGCCGCACAGCGAATCATGCAGGCTGACGAGCCCGCCGCCTCGTTTCACATACTCCTCGAGCGCCGATTTCTCCTCGTAGCTGAGGTACGCAGCGTCGCCCTTATAGATTATGACTACGTCAGTGTGCTCGAGATCGCTCACAGAAGGCGCTTGGAGCGCGCCATCGACCACCGCGCCATGCTCCGTGAGAATCTTGCTCCAATCAGCCAGAAACTGCGGATAGTCATGCTGGCCGGCCTCGTGCGACTTGAGTCCGGCCCAGATGTAAATGTGCATGCCATTCGGATTCTGGTTCCACGGAGGCGGTGCCTGGAGTTGAGCCGAGGAGATATTGTTAGCTTGCGCGGAGGGCGCGAGCAGGATGGCCGCGATAAGCAAGATAAGTCCATGCATGGTGAAGATCCTCTGCGTCAGCCGGTCAAACCTGCCTCTGCGCTGATGGAAGGTGCAAAACGGTCGTTGAACCACGGTGCAAATCGACGTGTACCTTTTCGGCCGGCGCTGTAAACCCTCTGTCAGCCATGTGCCGCTTCACCTGCAAGGCAATTTGCGTACTTCAATCAGGCGAACTGTTCGAGGCTGAATCCGAGTTCGTAGTTTTCGCCGTGCTGGAGAAGTTCTTCCCAGGTCACTTCCGATTTCCTGAGGCCCGCCATGCGTCCAAGCATGCAACTGAGCGCAGTCTGGACCCCTTCGGCGATCTGGTTGTGGGCGGGTCCGGACACGATGCTGGCGATGAACGTCCGTTCTTTTTCACGGTCGGCATGTGCCAGGTTGTCAGCGAAGTTGCCGTTGGCCGCGAACTGTCCAGACCCGGGAGCGGTCGACTCGGAGTCGTGCCAGGCCCATGCGTTTTGCCCCGTGATACGGACCGGGCCGGAGTAGGGAACTGCTGCCGAGCCGTTTTCGCCGAATAGCTTCAGACCAGCGTCGAAGGTGCCGTCATTTCCGAACTGCGTGGAGGAAAACGCAAAGTGAACGTTGTCAGGGTAGGTGTAATCGACCTGGTAGTTGTCCCAGCAGTCGCCGTAGTGCTTCAGGATGTTGCGGCCCCCGGTCGCTGTGGCCTTGAGCGGGCGCGCGCCGAGCATCCAATTGCACAGGTCAATAATATGAATGTTCTGCTCGATGAGAATGTCGCCTGAGAGTGCGCGATCCCAGAGCCAGTTGCGCAGCCGGTATTCATCCTTCCCTTCGCCGGGACGTGTTTTTTCGGTCGAAGCCGGTGCGTTGTAGTTGCCGCCTACCGCTGCGATCTTTCCGAGCGCTCCGGCCTTGACCCTCTGCGCGATAGCAGCGATAGGCGGCGCGTTGCGGCACTGAAAACCAACATCCACGCTCTGGTTCGGTCGAATTCGTTTCGCAATGGCCAGTGCCTGGTTGGCCTGATGTATATCGATACCGACCGGCTTCTCGCAGTACACGTGCTTGCCGCCTGCAACACCGGCCTCGAGATGCTGTACGTGAAAATATGGCGGCGTGGAGATCTGCATCAAGTCGATCTCCTTCGACTCTGCCAACTGATGGTAAGCGTGCGGGCCGCGAAAAAGGAGCTTGGGATCAACCGCGGCGCGTCCCAGGTCGGCGTTGACTTTATCAAAGTGCTGCTTGCCGGCTTCCAACTTGTCGGCAAAGATATCGCCCAACGCGACAACCTGGGCTGTCGTATTCTGCGAGAAGGACACCGCCACCTGCGTGCCGCGATTGCCGCAGCCCAGCAACCCCAGCCGCACAGCGGAGTTAGCTTCGTATCCGAATGCTGTCCTGGTGTTCAAAAGAAGCATGGCGGAGGCAGCCTGGCCGCCCTTTTGTAGAAATTGTCTGCGGTCCATTTGTGTCGGTCCTTTGTTCGGTTTTTCGCTCATGTCTGCGGTCACACAGATCACCCGGCCAGTTCGCGCAGAGCGTTTTCCAGGTAAAGCTTTTCTCGGCGCACATCTTCAATCTGTTGCGGCCCTGACGTCTCGCGTTCGATGGTGATTGCTCCTGTGTAGCCCAAGCGGTGAAGCTTGGTGAAGACGGTTCGGAAATCTACCAGGCCGGTGCCGATCAATACCTCTTCGCCGAGCTGGCTGGGGTCGGTAGGCCAGCGGCCATCTTTAGCGTGCACGCTGTGAATGTGCGGTCCGAGAATGTCGACTGCGTCCACCGGGTTTGCTTTGCCATACAGGATCAGGTTTGCGGTGTCGAGCCCAACTCCGAGGTTAGGCAAGTTGACGTCGCGAATCATGCGCGACATGGTCGTCGGCGTCTCCTGGCCTGTTTCCATGAGAAACGTCTGGCCGTTGGTGTGGCAGTGCTGTGCAACGGTGCGGATGGCCTCGACTGACCCTGGATATAACGCATCCCCGGGATCCTCAGGAATGAAGCCGCAGTGTGTCTGCACCTGAGATACGCCAAGCAGCGTTGCGAAATCCGACGCCTGCCGCAGTGCGTCAATGCGCGCCCCGCGAGTTGCGGGAGGCACCAAGCCAATGGTCGCCGGCCCGCGCAGGAAGTTCCACTCAAGCGGCGGCGGCCCCACCACTTCAACGGTCGTCGCCACCACTTTGTACTTGGCAAGCAGCCCCTTCAGTTCCTGTGCGGCATCGTGCGTGAACTTTCCGATATAGCCGTCAAGCGAGAGAAAGCAATTCGAGAATCCGAGGTCGTGTACACGCTTGATGGTCTGTTCCGGGGCGCCATAGGGGCTAACGACCAAGCCGAGGCCCATCGGTTTGAGGGCGGCTGAATTCGCCTGGGATTCAGCAGGATGTGGAAGGACAGATTCAGCAAGGAGTGCGGAACTGGCAGCAAGAAATGTACGGCGGTCCATCAGGTTCCCCCGCGCTCGCGGCGTTTCGAGCGGTGAGTCAGTAGTTTTTACGCCGACAGCTAATCTAATGGACCCGGCTCCGAATGACAAGGATCGAGCCATTGTGTGGGTCGCGTGATTGCGAGATCGCTGTCAGCTTTGTGTCGACTGGGAAGGCAGCGCTCGCGTGCGTCCGATGGAAATACCACCGTCAACAAGCAGTGTCTGCCCGGTGATGTAGCGGCTCGCTTCCGATGCCAGGAACACAATCGCGCCATCGAGATCGTTGGGCAGCCCCGGGCGGCCCGCAGGAATGCGCTCGGTCAGGTATTCCACCCACGGGGCATCGTCATACATTGCTTGGTTCTGCGCCGTCTTGAACCAGCCGGGAGCAAGACAGTTCACGGTGACTCCGTGCCTGCTCCAGTCATCGGCCAGGCTCATCGTCAACTGACGGATGCCTCCACGGCTGGCTCCATACGGCGCCAACCCCGCATAACCGAACACGCTGGTTACCGATCCGATGTTGATGATCCGACCGTATTGGTGGCAGATCATTCCACGTGCGACGGATTGCGCCACGAAAAAACTTCCCCGCAGATTGGTATCGAGCACCAGGTTCCAGTCATCCCAGGTCACGTCGAGAGCCGGCTTGCGCACATTACAGCCGGCGTTGTTCACCAGGATGTTTATCGGCCCGAACGCGGCTTCGGCATCGGCTGCCATGCGACGAATGCTGTCCTCGCGCCGAACATCGAGTTCGAGCGAAACAGCGCGCCTGCCCAGCGCGCGAATCTCCGCTTCAAACTCGGCAAGGCTCTCGCGCTGCCGGCTGGTCAGCACCAGGTCTGCTCCGGCTCGGGCCAGCGCTCGCGCCAGGTATTGTCCCAGTCCACGGCTGGTCCCCGTGACGAGAGCCACCTGACCCGAAAGGTCGAACATCGCATGGCTCATTGCAGGTCGGTCCCTCCCGGGGCAAGCACTACTTTCATCAGTCCCGGCTCGCCCGCGTACAGCCGCTTGAACCATTCCGGGCCGCTGGCGAGCGGTGCTACGGCCGATATTAACGGAGCGACGCGAAGGGCTCCCCGTGCTGTGGCTTCAATGGCCTTGGGGTACTCTCCCGCAGACGCGGCCGTTCCCTGCAGACGAATCTGGCGGCTTACCACCTTCTGCAGCGGCAGCTTGACTGCCGGAGTGACGTTTCCAATCAGCAGGACGGTCCCGCCCTTGCGCGCAGCGTCGATGGCGGCAGACACTGTTTCATCTCGGCCGACGGCCTCGAAGACCACGTCCACGCCGAGTCCGTCGGTGATTTCATGGATCCGCTGAACGAGGTCGCTGCCACCTGCGTGCAGAGTATCCGTTGCGCCAAGCGATTTCGCGAGTTCCAGCCGCGATGCGTCGATGTCTGCAATGAACACGCGGTCGAAGCCGGCGAAACGGGCAGCCTGCATGGTGAGCAGGCCAATCATTCCGGCTCCGATGACTAGGGCGGTATCGCGCTTATTGATCGGACAGAGCGAGACCGCGTGGAGCCCCACTGCCGCTGGTTCCAGCAGAGCTGCCTCCGGGAACGGCATGGAGTCTGGCAATCGGAACGCGATGCGCTCGGGAACGACGACGAATTCGGCGAACGCCCCGTTCCGACGATATTCTCCGCACGAGACGCCCAGGACTTCTCGCCGGTCGCAGAGGTTCACTTCGCCAATGCGGCAGAAGCGGCAATTGCCGCAATAGATTGTGGAATCGAACGTGATGCGGTCGCCGTTGCGATACCAGGTTACGCCGGGGCCGGCTTCTGCCACCACGCCCGCGGCTTCGTGTCCCATGATGAGCGGCGGGATGCGCCGGCCGGACGATCCATCATACCCGTGGACGTCGCTGCCGCAGATTCCGCAAGCCGCGACAGACACGAGCAGTTCTCCCGGCCCGGCCGTCGGCGTTTCGCGGTCCAGCACCTCAAGCACCTTGTTGGCAGTCAATACCAGCGCCTGCATAGCTGCATTCTGGCACACCGGGCTTCGGGAAGACTCATACCACTCTATTGAGGCAGCACCAGAATCGTGATGGACTGCCCCGGAAAGCTCGTCGAGATCGTGCTTGCCGTGCCGCCTCCGCTGGGTGCCGTAATACTGACGGGCGCAAGGGCAGTGATTTTTGTCAGGTCTGCATTGCCGTATTGATAGACCTGCGCGCTGGCGCCGGAACTCGTGAAGTTGTCAATGGCAAGCGTGGAGTTGAGTGAGCCATACGTCTTGTTGATCACCACGATGGTGACCGCACCGTCTGAAGTCCGCAAGCCGCCGTAGACTGAAAGCTTTCCCTGATCCGCGCTGGCCGACTTTAGCGACATGTCACCGAACGTCGAATTCTTGCCGTCGTAATTCCGGTAGATTTCAAACGCGATCAGGCCGGGCAATTGCGTCTTTGGGTCGGGCGCTCCCCACAACGTGGCAAGATCGAGCCCATAGCTTCCGAAGATACCGAGGACATCCGCTTGCGCCACGGCGCCGTTGATACTGTCCTGACCACCCCAGTTGTATTCAGTGAATGCGATCTTGGTTCCAGGGTAGTCATCGGCAACCCACTTCTGCGCCATGGGAATCAGTTGCGGTGCTTGCAACGGAAGGTTGCAGCTTGTGCTGTAGTTGGAGTCGGTGGGGTAATTCGGCTGCGGGTAGTTGGGATCGGTATACGTTGTATCCCAGAACACGCGCGTGGAGTTCAAGCGCACAATCTGCTCCTGCGTATCGCCGGTCGCGCTCAGTCCAACGCCCGATCCGTTATAAGTACCGGCGAAATACGTGTGCAGGTCAAGATAGTCCAGAAGGCGAGAGCCATAAGTGGTGCTCTGGGATTTGAACTGCTGCAGATAGTACTCGATGAATGGAATTCCACTGTGCGCATCCCGGTCGACCGGGTTGGCCCAGGGCGCATAGCATGGCCCGCTGCCCCAGCCGTTCTCCATGTCCTTCTTTGAGTAAAAGTAATTCCACCAGTTATCGATCACGGGGCCGCTGACGGCGGCGGTGGGATCGGCCGTTTTGATTTCCTTAGCGGTGGCGATGCCGTTATTGGTTACCTCGTCGTAAGTTGACGGATTCGGGTGCACGTCGCGATGTACCGCATCCCACCACGCAGGCTCATTGTCCAGGTCATAGATAGCGACTCCGCCGTCCGCAGCTTTTCCGAATTTGCTTACCAGGTAGCTGACCCAGGCGCCGGCCCACGTTGGGTCGACCGCCTGATCTGTGAGCGTGGGATCGTTCTTCGTGATGTTGCATCCGCTTGCATCGCTGCATCCGCTCACGCCTTGCGGGTACACACCATTGCCGCAATTCGCGTTGTACGGATCGTGTCCGGTCTGCTGTGGATAGGTGGAGGCAGGGAAGCTGCACGCGGTGCCGTTCTTCGCCACCCAGCCGAGTACCGGCACAGTGCCCATCGTTTTTGCGCCGACGGCTTGATCCGCCTCGACTTGCTGATTGAATCGGCTGGTGTCCTGCGTGCCGCCGCCCGACGTCCTGTTCTCGAAGTACCAGTCTGCGGCGGCGTTCGTGAAGTCCTGATTGTAGTTGTAGCGCGACGTCGCATCGCCGCCCCAGCGGTCCACTGGAAGATTCACAGGTTTTTCGGCGTCTGCGGCGAGAGAGAACGCGTTCATGCCATAAATGTACGGACTGATGGCGTGCGTCTTGTTTGCCGCGTCCACGGTGAGGGCCGGTCCAGCCGCAGCGGCCGGAGCGTTGAGATTGACGGTCACGCTGCCGCTTATCGTCGTATCCGTCGCGCTGGTGGCGGTCACAGTGACGGAAGCCGGCGCAGGATAAGGTGTGTCATACAACCCAGTAGAACTGATGGTTCCGGCGCTTAGCCCGGAGCACGACAAACAAGCCACCGACCACGTGACGTCGCTGCTGAAACTGCCTGTTCCCTGGACTGACGCGGTGAATTGCTGCTGCGTTCCGATCGTGGCCGAGTTGGGCGTCACCGTGATTGCGGTGATCCCGCTCGAGGCCTTGACCGTGACCGACCCCGAACCGGACGCGCTGTTATAGGTCGCCGATGCTGCTGCATCTGGACTATAACTTGCGCTCAGGGTGTCGGCGCCGGCTGTCAGAGATCCGGCCGCCACCTTAATGGTAGTGCTGCCGCCGCTCAACGGGGTCGCGCTTGAGGCATATGTGCCGCTGCTCAGTTTCACAGTCCCGGTAGGAATCGGATTGCCTGCGCCGCCGCTCACTGCGACTGCCACATTCAGATCCTGTGCGGTGGTGACACTGCTGGATGCCGGGGTTACGGTCACTGTGGGTGTCACCGCTTGCTTCTGGCCGCCACCTCCCGAATTCGAAGTTCCACCGCCGCAGGCGGCCATGAAACCGAAAAACACACTGAGCAGGAATGCAGGAAAACGTGAAGAGCGCGACATGGTCTCCGCCTTGGCGATTGCACCGTCACACCGTCCTGGATGATTCGGACAAGCATTCGGGTTCCCTGAAATGAAAGCGATTACAATCGTACATCGAAATCCAAAAAAGGGGCTGCAGGGGCCGTTCGGCTGGCGAGGTCGTCCGACCCGGCTTGGGGCTGATTCGCCATGTCAATATGGATACAGCCGATGTCTTCCTCCGCGCCTGGACTGGGCGGCGATGGACAACTTTCGATTCATTCGATCCTGAAGGGCTGCATTGCATGGCTGATCCGGCGTCCACCCTCGTCCCGTTTCTTATCGAGCCGCGGTTCGTTGGCCGCGTGTGGGGATACAACGATCTCCGTCCGTGGTTCGACAAAATTGCCGGCGGGGACGGTCACTCTGAACCGCTGGGCGAAGTCTGGCTGACGGGCGATGATTGCCGCGTCGGGACCGGGCCGCTTACAGGCAAAGCGCTATCGCAGGCGTTTGCCACTGCACCCGAAGCGCTGCTCGGGACCACGGCTCCGACGCGGGAATCTCCTCTGCTCGTGAAGGTAATTTTTGCCCGCGAAAAGCTCAGCGTGCAGGTGCACCCCGACGACAAACTGGCGCAGAAGTATGGCCAGCCGCGGGGCAAAACCGAGTGCTGGTATGCGCTCGCCGCTGAGGCAGGCGCGAAGGTCGCAGTGGGCCTGAGGCCGGGCGTCACCATGGATGAGGTTCGTAACGGCATTCATGACGGATTGCTTGAAAAGAGCCTGAATGTCGTCTCCGTCAAACCTGGCGATATGATTTTTGTAGACGCGGGCACCGTGCATGCGATCTGGCCCGGGTCCATCCTGCTGGAAACGCAACAGAACTGCGACATTACTTACCGGATGTTCGATTATGGGCGGCCGCGCGAACTACACATCGAAAAATCACTCGAGGCCACGCGGCTGGCTACGCGCGCCGGCAAGGTTCCGCCAGTTCAGCGCGACGATCGCACCGTCCTGGTCGATGTGGAGTATTTCCGGGTGGAGCGGCTTCCGGTGAACGGATCGCGTGCGTCCTCTTCGCTGGCTGGACCGGATGAGCGCGGTGGGGGGCTGTCGTACCTGTTTGCCGCGGCGGGTTCTGGGCGAATTGAGGGCGATGCTTTTGAGGCCATCGAACTGCCCTCGAGCGGCATTGCGTGCATTCCGGCTTCTTCACCGGCTTTCAATGTGCAGGACCTCGGAGAACTCGATCTGATCCGCATTTCGCCGCGCTGGCCGTGAAATCCTTTCAGGGAAGGCGGACGGCTCGCGGGTGGATCCAGCCGCCGGAATCGGATTTCGGCAAGTCGGCTCGCGGCAAGCAATGCAGGGATGAGGAAACGCTCGTTGCATAAGAGCGAGTCACGTGCAGTCGGTCCATCACAACGTACCGGGCACGAATGCCTCCGAACGTCTGCGGAAGATTCGCAGGAAGCCGATTTCGGTCCACATAGATCGCCAGCGCCGGATCGCGCGGATCGTCGAGACTCTGTCCTACACCCACGCCGAAAAACGCGCTGTTGCCACGCATCAGGTTCCGCGCGATCTGCTGCTTGACGCGTAACGCGCGGTTCAGCGCGCCAGGGGGCAGGGCGTCCAAGGCTTCGCTATTATCGAGGGGAGCGGTGCCGAGAGCGACCTGCTCTGGCGTAGCGGAGATGACCACCGTGCGCACCCCATCGATGGCCGCGGGAATGGGTTCCTTTTCCCCGTCGGCGATATAAACCAGAATGGCCGCCGTTCCGGGCTCGTCACTGCTCTTTCCCATGCCCACACCGAGGATCCCGTTCGCCGGACTGACCATGTTGCGGGCAGCAAAGAGCGCCTGCTGGCCTCGCTGAGTTTCTGAGTCACTCAGCGCGAGCATCTGTGCCCGGCGCACCGTGCTATTGCCGTAATTCACGCAGCTCACAGGATGATCGGCGCCGCCCACGTAGCTGAAGGCGAGTCCGCCGCCTGCCGCGGCGCCCAACTCGTTCAGTACCTCCGGCGCAGGGTTGGCGACGCCCTGTCCCACTCCTTGTGAATCGGTTCCGCCAGCGAAGAAAAGGCCAAGGGGTTCCGCGTCCGCTGTGTTTACAACGAGAGCTCCCGAGTCTCCGGCGTCGCTGAAGCGGTCGCCGCTGATAGCGATTTGATTTGTGAACACCTTGGAGAGATAGGGCCGCGTCTCGGCGCAATCGGAGTAGTAATCCACTGCGACGTCGACGTCGATGGCAGAGATTCCGCCGCACGTAAGCCCGGTGGTGCGCCCGCTCTTGGCCACACGCATCTGCAGGGTCGCGGGCTCGCCGTGGCCCGCGCTCGAGGACACGCCGGGCGGTGCTGGGGCCAGCAAGCCATCGCGTTGCCGTGTTCCCAACTCCATAATGGCGCCGGATTCCGTTACCGTGTGGCTCGCAACTTGAGCAATCGCGGCGTCAACGTTGGTGGCATGTGACTTCAGGGGAGGCCACACGAAGAGAGAAGCCACCGGGACCGTACCCGGGCCGGCACCGTTGGGGGTGCAGTTGTTGTCGATGAGGCCGGGCTGCACGATGGCGTCGCCCACCGACGCATGATCGCTGCGCGCCAGAACGTGGTTGTTGCTCAGGATGTACTGTCTGCCGGCGTTATCCGCGACCAGGGCGCCCAGCGTTCCGCTGCAGCAGTCGGCAATGGTGTTGCCGTGGGCATCGAAGTCCGCGTTATTGCCGCCTGAGCCGCCGAGCGGCATGGCCGCGGGCAGAAGTTCCTGGTGGGCGGCGGGATTACTGGTCACCCCGGCCGAGTTGAGCAGGATCGCCGTCTTCGTCTGCGAGGAACCGCCACCAGGTCCGGCGGCGCGGGCGGTCACATAAACCACTGAGTTGCCGGCAATCAATGGCGGAGCAGTATAGGTCACACTGCAGGTGGTGAAGGCCTTCTGGCTGTGTTCGCAAGAAGGAGTGCCGAGGGCCCCGGCGCTGGTGGCAGGGGTTTCAGAACCTGCCTGAACGCTGAAGTGAATGGTTGTTTCCCCTCCGGCGACGGCGAGCTTTCCGCTCACCGTAACGGAGCTGCCGGGCCCCAGGGCTGCGTTTTCCGGGGTAAGCGGCTGAAGAAAGCCGGGTGTGATGGTCAGATGGGCGGTGGCGGACACCTGCGAATCGGATGCAAGCCTTGCGGTGACGAGAACATCGGCATGGTCGGATGTGAGATAGCCGGGAGGAGTGTAACGGCCCTCTGCGTCGATGGTGCCCGGACCCGCGACCCGGTCTCCCCCGGATGCGGACCATATAACGTCCGCTTTCGATCCATTGGCCAGAATGGCGGCAAGATGCTGGACCGGCTCACCGCGCGGATTTGTGGCGTTGCACCCGGTGCAGTTGGTGTCGACGATGGAAATGCCGGGAGTGATAGAGAGTGCCGAGCTGGCCTGAACGGCGGACCGAGCGGCGGCGCCGCACCCGGCCAGCAGCGGAATGGCCAAGCCTAGCAAAGCACCGGACAGCAGCCGCTTACGGCTGGACCAGGAGCCCAGCGGCTTACGCCGAGAACGGGAGGCCTCGAGCGAACGGCCCGGAATGTGCGTCATAACTGGCACGAGTCAGTGCACCTTCGCCGGCGCAAGCAGGGCTTTCCCGGCGAGCAGAGCAGAACCCAGTCTACTCGCGTTAATGCCGCGCGACCACCGCAGGTGAATAGGAAATGGAGGCGAAGCTGAAATGCGATCCCTTCCCGAACGTGGTAAAAGGCAGGAGCAGGGAACAGAGTTCAGGATTCCGGTTCAGGGACCAGGAAGGCCGGGCTTTGCGGCGCCGTGTGCAATCTCCTCTGCCTGCGTCATCGCGGGGATTGGAGCGCCGGCTGGCCGGTTTGGATGGTGCGAGCAATTTCGGCTACGCGGCGGTAGGATTCGAGTCGGTCCTG
>Ga0134128_10002508_pt1 | contig 22690 bp, 18 predicted proteins | sample KB31754_FD_96462 | JGI IMG/M metagenome (GOLD analysis project Ga0134128, IMG submission 96462) | Terrestrial soil microbial communities with excess Nitrogen fertilizer from Kellogg Biological Station, Michigan, USA - KB3-175-4 | ecosystem: Environmental > Terrestrial > Soil > Unclassified ... | reverse complement strand
GACGAACTCCGCGACGCCGACCTGATTTCGCAAACCTTGTGGGCCGCCGTGCACGGCGTGATTTCCCTCCATATTGCCAAATGCAATGACGGCTGGGTGGATTGGCGTCGGCTTGATGACCGGGCCAGGCTGATGCTCGACGTCACCTTGCGGGGCATGCTGAAGGAGCCGAACTAATATGCCTCCCCTGGCGCGGCGCAATCTGTTTCACGACAAAGTGCGGTTGACCGTAACCCTCACCGGAATCGTATTCGCGGTGGTACTGATCGTGGTCGAACTGGGGCTGTTCGTCGGCTTTACCAGCACCACCTCTGGCCTGGTGGATCACTCCGGCGCTGACTTGTGGGTCACAACCAAGAACGTCCCCTACATTGAGCAGGGTGTGGCTTTCAGCGAACGCAAGTTAAATCAGGTGCGGGCCATCCCGGGTGTGGGAGAAGCGCAAAAATACATCGCCCACTGGACCCAATGGAAACGTTTCGACGGCAGCGAGGAATCGGTCCAGATAGTGGGCTTCAGCCTGGACTCCACCATGGGCCGGCCCTGGAACCTGGTGCAAGGACGAGTGCAAGACCTTAAGATGCCGGACGCCATCATTCTCGATGAACTCTACAAAGAAAAACTGGGTGTCACCCGCGTGGGTGAAGTCTTTGAAATACACGGTCGCCGGGCCCGAGTGGTCGGCTTTACCCACGGTATTCGTTCCTTCACGACGTCGCCTTATGTATTCACCAGCTTCAAGAACGCGCAAGACTTCGTTGGCCTGCGCGAAGATCAAACCTATTTTCTGCTGGTCAAACTCGCGCCCGGATCCGATCTTGAAACCGTCCGCAGCGCCATTCGCATCCAGGTAAAAGACGTTGAGGTCCTGACCAGCCACGAATTCAGCCGCATGACCCAGATTTACTGGATGTTCACCACCGGGGCGGGCGTGGCCGTGTTGCTGGCCGCCGCCCTCGGGCTGATTGTGGGATTCGCCGTCGTGGCCCAGACCATCTATGCCACCACCATGGATCACCTGCGCGAGTTCGGCACGCTCAAGGCCATGGGAGCCGCCAACAGCTATGTCTACAAGGTCATCATCCAGCAGGCGGCCATGAGTGCGGTGATGGGCTACGTGCTGGGAATGGCGGTGAGCGCGTTCGTAGTGCGCGCCAGCCAGCACGGAGGCGCAGCGATCCTGATGCCGTGGCAAATGGCGGTAGGAATGTTCTTCCTCACGCTGGCCATGTGTATCGGCGCGGCGCTGGTTTCGATCAACAAAGTTACGCGGCTAGATCCCGCGATCGTATTCAAGGGTTAGGAGTGAAAACCATGCCACCAGCCATCGCCGTACGCGCCGTAGAAAAAACCTATGCCGAGGGAGCCGCCGGTGTCCCTGCCCTGGGCGGCGTCGATCTGGACGTGTATCCCGGAGAACTAGTGATGCTGATGGGCCCCTCCGGCAGCGGCAAGACCACGCTGCTCTCCATCATGGGCTGCATTCTTTCGCCTACCTCGGGAAGCGTGCGCATTGCGGGCAAGGAAGTCGGCGACCTGAATGAGAAGCAGCTGCCCGCGATCCGGCTCGAGCATATCGGCTTCGTTTTTCAGGGCTTCAATCTATTCCCGACACTGACCGCCGGAGAGAACGTCGAGTTGATGCTCGACCTAAAGGGGATCCGCGGCGAGAGCGCCAAGCGGCGCTCCCTGCAATTGCTCGAACAGGTAGGTCTGGCCGAGAAGTACGCCACCTTCCCTTCCGACTTGAGCGGAGGGCAGAAGCAGCGCGTCGCCATCGCCCGGGCACTGGCCGGCGATCCGCAAATCGTTCTGGCGGACGAGCCGACGGCAGCTCTCGATTCGCAAACCGGCCGCACCGTCATGGAGATGATGGCCCGCCTGGCGCACGAGCGCGACCGTGCCGTCGTGATTGTGACCCATGATTCGCGGGTGCTGAGCTTCGCCGACCGCATAGTACGAATTGAAGATGGCCGGATTGCGCGGGCGAAGAAACTTCCCGAGTCGGAAGTTTCTCCGGAACTGCTGACACCGTCGGCACTGCCTGTGGACGGGATTCATACCGCGTAATGAGCTGGTCCAGACTTTTGACTTTCGATGGAGCATTCCTATGATTGGGAAACTAAACAGGAAATCGGTCCTTCTAGTGGCAGCGGTGGCGTTCACGGTGACCGTGGTCTTGGTCTCGGTCCACTCGCGCGCGGCCAATAACGCCAAGGCTGTGGTGTTGCAACCCTCTGCGGAGCCCTTCCTGATTGCGGGTCCGGGACGGGTTGAACCTCTCTCGGAAAACATACAGATCGGTTCCGAGCTGAGCGGGAAGATCAGGTCGGTCAACGTGGAAGAGGGCGACACCGTCCGCAAGGGACAAGTGCTGGCAGTGCTGCAGAACGATGACTATCGCGCCGAAGTGCTTTCCGCCCGGGCCCAGGTCCGGGCGAAAGAAGCCACCCTGCGCAAAGTGATCAACGGCGCCCGTACCCAGGAGCGCTCGGAAGCGCTGTCAACCGTGCGACGCGCCGAAGCGGTCATGAGCAATGCCCGCTCAGAGATGGACCGCCGCCAGAGACTCTTCGACGCCGGCGTGATCTCGCGCGACGAATTCGAGCGCTACGCCCGGGAATACGACGTGGCCAAGGCGAACTATCAGGAGAATGTGGAGCACCATTCTTTGGTAGACGATCAGGCCCGTGAGGAAGACCGCAGTTTCGCCGAAGCAGATCTGCAACTGGCCCGCGCCCAGTTGGAGCAGGCCCAGGCCAGATATGAAAAGACGGTGATCAAGTCTCCCATTGACGGCACGGTCTTACGCAAACACCATCGTAACGGGGAAAGCGTGTCCAATTCCTCAACCGTGCCGGATCCAATCCTGACCGTGGGAGATAAAAACGTGCTGCGGGTTCGTATCGATGTAGACGAGACCGACGTGAACAAAATCCGGGTCGGACAAAAGGCCTACGTCACCGCCGACGCGTACGGCAAACAGAAGTTCTGGGGACAGGTGGTCCGCGTAGGGGAACTGCTAGGCCCGAAAAATGTACGAACTGACGAACCGACCGAACACGTAGACAGGAAAATTCTCGAAACTTTAGTGGAGCTGGACAAAGGCGTACAGTTGCCCGTCGGTCTCCGAGTGGATTCGTACATCGTGGGCGATGCCCACGAAGTAGCGGCGGCGCGCCCGTAAGGTCGTGTGGGGCGGACACTCTCGTCCGCCGCTTTTGACTTTGATTCTGCCTGGCCAAGTCACGAGATCAAATTCAAGGGCGGTGGACCAGAGTGTCCGCCCCACACAGGCTCTAGTCAACAGCCGACGATTCAGCTAAAATGAGGGTCTTAGAGATCAAGTTCTGAACGTACCTGGAGTAGTCCATGGCACAAGTATGTGAGCTCTGCGGCAAGGGGCCGCAATTTGGAAACAACATCAGCCACGCCCATAACGTCACCAAGCGGCGCTGGAACGTAAATCTCCGTCCGGTGCACGCCAAGGTGGGGGCTGCCACCAAACGGATCCGCGTCTGCACCTCCTGCCTCCGCAGCGGCAAAGTCGTCAAGGCGTAGTATTGGGCCGGTCCTTCCGTAAACCCTTACTTTTCGACCGAGTCATCCTGAGCGGCCTTCAGGCCGTGGAGGATCTCTGCGCGGGCGCTCGCACACGTCACTGTTCGGCGCCCAATATATCGTGATTCGAAATAGCGAAGCGATCGGACATTTTTTGCATGGAAAGCCCTCCCGGCCCCTTTCTGACTATCGGGCGTTGGCGGAACTGCGCTATCAGGTTCGTTTCTTCATCACGCGCGCCGACATCTTGCCAGCGATTGATGAAGACCCTGCCGGGGCCATGAGCCTGCTCGAAGCGGGCAGCCGCAAATTGATCGTGACCTATCGGGACGAAACGCTGCATGAAGCCTGCCAAGTTGCTGCGCAATAACATCGGTCGCCTTCGAGTGGTTGGCGGCCAAGATCGGCGTGTAGTTGGTTATCTGGGTAGGCCGGGTAAACAAATTCCGCTGACGCTGAATTTCGGCTAGGCAAGGAGTGCCGATGAAAGGCAGCTTCGGATAGGGGTTACTCCGGATCTTTTGGTGGCGGAGGGCTGCTTGCGATGATCCTCTTCTGGGCCGCCGAGATCAGTGGCCGCAGGGCCTGTACCGAAACCCCCAGCGTGCCGCCGGAGAAGCCGTCAATATAGGCTTCGTTGATGCCGATCACCTGGCCCTGTGAGTTAAAAACCGGGCCACCACTGCCACCATGGGCAGTGGGAGCGTCATAGATCAGCTTGTCACCGACCACGTCGCCCAGATGTCCGCATGTAGCCGACGGACGGATCAGCGATAGCGCTGCCAGTTCGTTGGCGGCGCCGATATCGTCGTGGCGGTAAGCCAGGCGCTCGTATACCGCCGAGGGCGATTTTGCCACCATGCCCAGCACGCCCATGGGATAACCCACTACAGCCACCAGCTCTCCCGGATTCGAAGCTCTCTCCGCCAGCGGCAGAGGGCGCAGCCGGCTGATGGCTTGCGAATTTTCTACCTTGAGCACAGCCAGATCGCCGTGCGCCGACAGCACCAGGGGCGTGATATCAACCGGCAGCGGAAGTCCTGGGAAGAATGCCACCAGTTTTTCCAGCTCCGGCTTGCCGCCCTTGCTGATCAGGACGTCAGACTCCGCGTCTCCGTACCAGGGCTCCGCCACATGACGATTGGTGGCCAGCAAGCCCTCTGCAACCACGAAGCCAGTTCCGGAAATGCGGGCGCGAAGCGCGGGCCGGTGTCCTGGTATGGAGACATGGTAAACGCCGTAGATGTAACAGATTGAATTGCGATACCGGTTCAAGACCAGGGCCGGCATGGCTTGCTCCTGCTTCAATTCATCCACGTCGCGGGTCAGCTGATTGAGTTCTTCCTGATGCTCGTTGGTGAACGCTGGTCTCACCGACGCGGTGATGGGAAGAGGCTCGGGCGGCGCATAGTAGTGCGCCATGACGCCGGTCCCGACGATCAGGAACAAGCCCAGCACGACCTCGACCATACGGGCCCAGGTGGTGCAGACCGGCTCTTCTTCCGATGAATGATGGTTCTCGACCATGAGGACGAACCGGTTGCAGCGGGCAAAAATGGGGGAGGGGAATGCGTGTCCGCCGGGTAGACCTTTGACCTACTATTCTGCGGCCTGGGGCCAGGGTCTCCTAGGGTACGGAAGGATATGTACGGGTGGACTTACTGCTCGTCGATACCCAGGCGTTCGGACATCTCCTCGTACAGAAACCCCTCGCCGGGACGGTAGGGTTGTACCCATTCGCCGTCAATGACAAATTGCGGGATGGCCCGTTTGCCAGTGCGGGCGACCACCTCGTCGGCGGCGCCGGGCGTGGATTCAATATTTACATCCTTGAATGGAATGTTATGACCCTGCAGAAAGCGTTTGGCGACACGGCAATCAGGGCACCAGGGAGCGGAGTAGACGACGACTTCCATAGGGAATTTTGGCCTTTGCGCGATTTTCTTTGCGCAAAGGTCGCAAAGAAAACAAAGCCGCCAGCGTAAGCCGACGGCTAAGATGTGAGAACTGGCAACTAATTTTCGTACAACAACACGCCCTCGGTCTTCTCTGAATCTACTGGACGGTAGTAAAGCTTCTGGCCGTCGAGGAAGACTTCAATAAACGCCGGACGGGTGGTAATTGTGCCCTGGATCAGCGCCTCTGAGAGCGGATCTTCAATGTACTTCTGCAAAGCCCGACGCAGAGGACGCGCACCGTAACTGCGATCGCCCAGCGTCTGGCTCAGGATCCACTTTTTGGCTTCATCGGTCACGGTGACCGTGATCGACTTCTGTGCCAGGTTCTGGTTCAGTAAGCTGACCATCAGTTCCAGAATCTGGATTAGGTCTTGCTCGCTGAGCGCGGTGAACAGAATGATCTCATCCAACCGGTTGAGGAATTCCGGGTTAAAGGTGCGTTTGACCTCACCCTTCACCAAGTCTTCAACCTTGCCTGAAATCATATCCTCATTGGTCGACTGGAAGCCCAGGCCCTCGCGTTTCTGCAGGTGCCGGGCGCCAATGTTCGAGGTCATGATGATGATCGTGTTCTTGAAGTCCACCGTGTTGCCCAAGCCGTCGGTTAACTGGCCGTCTTCAAACACCTGCAACAGGATATTGAACACGTCGGGATGCGCCTTCTCGACTTCGTCCAGCAGAACGACGGAATAGGGTGCACGCTTGACGCGCTCGGTGAGCTGTCCGCCCTCTTCGTAACCTACATATCCCGGAGGCGATCCAATCAGCTTCGAAACCGAGTGCTTTTCCATGAACTCGGACATATCAAAGCGCACCAGCGATTTCTCGCTGCCGAACATGAACTGGGCCAGGGTGCGCGCGACTTCAGTTTTGCCGACGCCGGTGGGGCCAAGGAACAGGAACGAACCGATCGGCCGGTTCGGGCTCTTGAGGCCGGCGCGGCTGCGGCGGATGGCGCGGGCCAAAGCCACGATTGCTTTGTCCTGCGAAATGATCCGCTTGTGCAGCTCTTCTTCGATGCGCAGCAGCTTGGCCGACTCTTCCTCTTTGATCGAGGTGATAGGTACGCCGGTCCAGCGCGATACCACGTCCTCGATGTCCTCCCGACCGACAACGCCGGTGGAGGACTCATCGAGGTGGTATTTTTCGCGAAGGGCACGCAGGTTCTCGCGCTCCTTGCGTTCTTCGTCCGAGTAGAAGCGCGCCTTCTCGAACTCGTGGTTCGCGATGGCGTTCTCCATACGGTGGACGATGAACTTGATGCGCTTCTGGACTTCCGTAATGTCCTCGGGCAGCGAAGTCTGGCGTAGCTTAACTCGCGCTCCGGCTTCGTCGATCAGGTCGATTGCCTTGTCCGGCAGGAAGCGGTCCGGGATGTAGCGGTTCGAATGCGCTACGGCGAAGTTGATGGACTCGTCGGTGTAAGTGACGGCGTGGAACTTCTCGTACCGGTCCTTGATCCCGAACAAAATTTTGGTGGCGTTGGCCTCATCCGGCGGCGGAACTTTGACGGCCTGGAAGCGGCGCTCCAGCGAGCGATCTTTCTCGATGGACTTGCGATACTCGCCCGGCGTGGTCGCGCCAATGCACTGAATTTCGCCGCGCGACAAAGCTGGCTTCAGGATGTTGGCCGCGTCGAGCGAACCTTCCGCCGAGCCTGCACCCACCAGGGTGTGCAACTCGTCAATGAAGATAATGGAATTTTGCGACTCCATCAGCTCCTTCATGATGGTCTTCAAACGCTCTTCAAACTGGCCGCGATACTTAGTGCCGGCGACGATCAGCGAAAGATCAAGTCCGAGGATGCGCTTGTCCGCCAGGAACGAAGGAACTTCACCGTCCGCGATGCGCTGCGCCAGTCCTTCGACAATGGCGGTTTTGCCGACACCAGGCTCGCCGATGAGTACCGGATTGTTCTTGGTGCGGCGGCACAGAATTTGAATCACCCGTTCCAGTTCGCCGTCGCGTCCCACCAGCGGATCAAGCTGGTTGTCCATGGCGGCCTGTGTCAAGTCGCGGGAAAACTCGCTGAGCAGTGAAGACTCGCGCTGGCGCTGGGGCGCTGATTTCTCCTGGCTGCTCCGCGCCAGTTCTTCGCGGATTGTGGAAAGCCTCAAGCCACGCTCGTGCAGAATTTCGGCCGCAAAACACTTTTCTTCTCTTAATAAACCCAAAAGCAAGTGTTCGGTTCCAATGTGTTTGTGCGACAGCCGCTCGGCTTCCTCTGCGGCGTAGGCCAGAACCCGCTTGCATTCGTTGCTTAAAGGAAGGTCAACCGAAGTCGAGACTTTTTCCCGGATCGTAGTGTGCCCTTCGATCTGCTTGCGAATCGATTCGACCGAAGCATGAGAGCGAAGGAATCGGTTGGTCAGGGCTTTGTCTTCGCGCAGAAGTCCCAGCAACAGGTGCTCGGTCTCAATATAAGGAGATCCGAACTGGCTGGCTTCGTAGCGCGCAAAAAAGATAACGCGCCTCGCTTTTTCCGTATACCGTTCAAACATAAAGCCCTACCCCCTTGGCTCTACTGAGGACCGAGGTTTCTGCCTGTAGCCCATCCCCGAGAAACCAACCGCCCTCACTCCATTATTGCAATCAACCTGCCAACACGTCTATGGCCCGGAAGCGCCGGTAGAACATGTCTCACGTTACCAAAGAGACCCCGTCTCAACCTCTGTTCGAATATTTGCAACGCGTTACAAACTTTGCCGCGGCTCTTCCGTTTCGACCGAATGTCTTTGAGTGTGCCCATTCTCATCACTCCTAGCCAGAAAGCGTCTCTGGCGCGACCTCTTCAACTCGCCCGCGCTGCAGGCGCAACACCCGATGGCAGCGGCGCGCAAAGGCAGAATTGTGGGTGGCAATGAGAGAGGTAAGCTGGTAGTCGCGATGGAGCCGGGCAATCAATTCAAATACCGAGTCCGCTGTGCGGCTGTCGAGGTCTCCGGTAGGCTCATCCGCCAGCAGGAGCTTGGGCTGAGTGATAAGCGCGCGGGCCAAGGCCACGCGCTGCTGTTCGCCACCGGAAAGTTCTCCCGACCGGTGATGCGAGCGCTGTTCCAGACCCACCTCGTGCAGCCACCTTGCAGCTTCTCCCTCCGCTTTCGCTTTGGGGAGACCCCTTAGCAAAAGCGGCATGGCCACGTTTTCCAGGGCCGTAAATTCCGGCAGCAGGTAGTGGAACTGCCAGACGAACCCGAGCTCATGATTTCGGAATCCGGCCGCGTCATCTTCTGAAAGCGAACTCAAGCGCAAGTGGGCGCAGTATACGTCACCTGCAGAAGCACGATCAAGAGCGCCGAGGATGTGTAACAAGGTACTCTTGCCCGATCCCGATTCTCCGACGATCGCCAGCATTTCTCCCCTGGCTACCTGGAATGACAAATTTTCAAAGAGCACCAGATCCGACTCGCCGGAGCGAAAAACCTTCGTCAAACCTTCGACGCGCAGGATCGTTTCCTGTTGGCTTAGATGCAAAAGGTTGGCTCCTCGGCTCAAGCGCCAGCTTGTGGCTGCCAGCTCCTGTTCATTGAAACATGTTCATTAAAACATGAACGCCGCGGCGGAAACCCCAGCTCCCCATTTTGGGGAGCGCTCATGAAGGGAACCTTAAGCCCGATTTACAATAAATACGACGTGACGATGGTCACAAACCTGGCCGAGGGTCACTCGTAGCGGAGGGCTTCTGCGGGCAGAATCCGGGCCGCCGACCAGGAGGGATACAGCGTGGCGATCAGGGAAATCCCGATGGCAACCAGGGCAACCAGTGCGCCGTCAATCGCACGCGGCGCGAAGGGCACGTAGTCGATTGAGTAAACCTCGGGAGCCAGCGACAGCCAATGATAGTGGCCTCCCGCCCAGGAGAGCGCGTAGCCGAGGGTCAAACCAATGGCCGTGCCGATCACGCCAATCAACAATCCTTGCGTGATAAACAGCCGGCGCACCTGCGATTTGCGTGTACCCATCGATATGAGCACGGCGATGTCGCGGGTCTTCTCCATCACCATCATGGTGAGGGAAATCAGGATATTGAGGGCGGCCACAAACACAATCAGACCGATGGTGATGAACGTCACCAGCTTTTCCAGCCGCAGGGCCCGGAACAACGCCTTGTTCTGCTCCATCCAGTTGGTGGACATGAAACCCTTGCCGGCGGCCTGTTCCAGCTGCTGGGACACTTCTCCGGCCTGATAGATGTCATCAATCTTGAATTCGAGCACAGTGACCTGATCACCCAGGCTTTCCAGATTTTGTGTGTCCGACAAACGGGCGAAGGCCCAGGAACTGTCGTAGTCGAAAAAGCCGGAGTTGAAAATCCCCACCACGCGAAAGCGGCTGTACTTCGGCACCAACCCAAACGGAGTGAGCTCGCCCTGCGGACTGGTGACCAGCACCACCGAGTTCAACGTGGCCGCAAGGTCTTCCGCGATGTCCTTGCCGAGAACGATCGGCGGCATTGAGGTAACGCGCTCGTGCACCGAGTCCAGATCGTCCGGAGACTTTTCTGTGCTCGAAGCCCCAGCGCCGGGAGCGCCCGCAGTTGTGTGGGGGCGGGTCTCCGACTCGCCCCGGCTGGGTCGAAGAGCCGGCTCCACACGGCCCGTGCTTTCCTCTAACGGATCCATCGAGCCAATCTTCACCGTATCCAGCAAATCGCTGACCTTGCGCTCGTACGCCGGAATCATCCCCTTCAACACAGCCCCGCGGGCACGAGGACCCCGAGAAATCAAAACCTGTTCGTAAATCGCGGGCGCCGTTCCAACCACATGCGGCTCCTTCGACAACCGCTCCATGAGCGGACGCCAGTCCTTAATCCCATCGCTCTCAATGCGCAAGAGATTGATATGCGAAGTCGATCCCAGAAGCCGGTTCTGCAAGTCCTGACGGAAACCATTATTGATGGCCAGGGCGACGACGAGGGAGGCGACCCCCGCGGCGACTCCGGCGATAGATATCCCGGTGATCACGCCGATGACAGCCTGGCGGCGCTTGGCGCGCAAATAGCGTGTCGCGATAAAGAATTCGAAACGCATAAAAGAAGCTATCAGCTTTCAGCCATCAGCTGCATTCGATTATAGCGGCGGATCCATGCCGCCGAATGCTGCGCTCCGCTTTGCTGGTACCAGATGTCGGTGGCATCATGCCGGTTACTTTCGATCACTATCCGTCACCACCAGGCTGTCATCCTGAGCCCAGTCGTCGGCAGCCCTTCGCGAAGCGAAAGACTCGGGCAGCTCCGCCCAGCTCGTTTTTGTGGCAAAGTAGATGAGGATGGCCGAATCCCTCGACCCGAAGCTTCCTGACCCGAGGCTTGCTGAACAAAAGATTCCTGCATCCAAACTCCCGGCTGGGCGCATTGCCTTCACCTATCCCGACTTCGCCATCTACCAGGCAGCGCGATTCTTCATCGTGGCGGCGCTGGAGATGCAATCAGTGGCCGTGGGTTGGCAGATGTACGAGATCACCCGGCGGCCACTCGATCTCGGTTTAATCGGCCTGGCGCAGTTCCTGCCGGGCATGCTGCTTTTCCTGGTCTCGGGACACGTGGCCGACCGCTTCGACCGGCGCGAAGTGGTTACGCTGTGCTATGTCGGCTTCGCCGTGTCTTCAGGGCTGCTCTGGGCAATCGCCTGGCGAGGCAGTCGCTCTGTCGGTCTGATCTATGCCGCGGTGGTACTGGTTGGCGTGGTGCGCGCGTTCAATGCGCCGGTGAGCCGGGCGCTCCTGCCGCAACTGGTCCCGGAAGAGCATTTTCCTAACGCCGTGGCCTGGAACGCCAGCATCTTTCAGGCTGCCACCATCCTGGGACCATCGATCGGCGGATTCCTGTACGCCCTTTCCGGCGGACCCTCAGTGGTGTACGCGACCGCCGTGGTGACTAGTCTCGCCGCCGTATTCTCCACGCTTCGCATCACGCTTCAGACGCAGGCGCGGGCGCGCGAGCCGGTCAACTGGAACACTGTTTTGGCCGGCTTCCACTACATCTGGAGGCACAAGTTGGTCCTGGGTTCGATCTCACTGGACATGTTCGCGGTATTGCTGGGAGGCGCGGTGGCGTTGCTGCCTATCTATGCCAGCGAAATTCTCAAGACTGGACCGTGGGGTCTCGGCCTGCTGCGCAGCGCCCCGGGCATCGGTGCGACTGTCATGGCGATCCTGGTGGCGCACCGTCCCCTGCGGCGGCGCGCCGGACTCACCATGTTGTGGTGCGTGGGCGGTTTCGGCGTCTGCACAATTATATTCGGGCTCTCGCGCAGCCTGGCACTGTCACTGGTGGCGTTGTTCTTGCTCGGAGCCTCGGACATGATCAGCGTGATCATCCGCTCCATCCTGGTTCAGCTGGCGACGCCGGATGAAATGCGCGGCCGGGTCAATGCGGTGGACATGATTTTCATTGGAGTTTCGAACGAGCTGGGACAGTTTGAGTCCGGTTTGACGGCGCATTGGTTCGGAACCGTCCCCGCAGTGGTGCTGGGAGGAGTGGGAACGCTGGCGGTAATCGGTATCTGGGCCTGGGCCTTCCCAGAACTGCGCAATGCCGACCAGATTACAAACTGAACTGAGAGCCGGGAACCAAAAACCAGGAACATGCGTTAAAATTCAGTTCTCGGTTCTGAGTTTCGAGAAGGACTGTGGATTCTCAAGTTATTTACTCCGAATCACGGTCTTCGCCGAACTCATGTTGTCAAAGCGGTCGTAGACTCGCACCACGACAACATGCTCGGCGGACATCTTACCGGCCGCAGCCACCGACGCCTGAAAGTCATAACTCGCGGATTTCGAATCCGCCAGCTGGCCCAGCGGTTCCACATACTGCCAGTCGGCGGCGTCCACGGAATATTCCGCGCGCTTGATGTTTGAAAATCCGTCTGCGGCACGGAAGCTCACATGGATTTGCGATCCTTCAACCGCTGCCTTGAGCTCCTCAATTCGCGGCGGCGTGGTATCGACTTCAAAGCGGGTGCTGTCGCGGGTTGCGGTGAGCGCCTGTCCCGGAGAATGCGAGGGCCCGTCCGACGCCAGTATCTCGATGGTGTAGCCGCCATCGGGAAGCAGCGAGGCGTCGAAGGAATAAAACTTGTCGGTCAGATTGTCCTTCAGCAACAGCCAGCGAGTTTCCCCGTCGCCGCGGTAAAAGACCGAGTAGACCAGCTGGTCGTCGTTGTCGTCATGAACCGTCCACTTCACGCCGATGGAACCAGAATCACGAGTGCTGGGTGGCGGCGCATCGAATCGTATCGGCGGAGTTCCCGTCCCCCCACCGGCGTCGGGGATGCCGACCGGCTTGGGCAGTGGCTGGTAGCGCACGCCCACCTGGACGCTGACGTCGTCGAAGTCCGGAGCGACATTCTTGGGCAGATAGTTCAACAGTACGCTATCCACGCTGGGAGCGGGATTACCGGCATGCAGCACGGCTTTCCACTGAACGAAGCGCGCCGGCGGGACATTCAATACGGGATCTTTCTGCAATTCAACCGGAGTCCACGGACTCCAGTTGCGATCGGGGTTGTCCACATTGCCGCTGCGGGCAAAAAGCTCCATCTTGCCCACTCCGCGCAACTCGGCGCGTCCCCAGCGGGAAAAGACTTTGCCGTCGAACACGTCGCTCTCGTACCTGCCTTCGGATTCCGGCGACCCACCCAGCAGAAATACTTTGCCCAGATTGCTGGTCGAAACGTAGAGCCCGCCTCCCGGAGCCTCGGCGAAGGCGGTGACCTGGGTGGCGCTGGCTTTAAGCAGATCGACGAAACGATCTTCGCCGGTGATGGCAAAAACATGGCCGCGGTTCCCCGTTCCGGCGATGAGTCGTCCGGCGGGATCGAATGCCAGGGCATACACCAGGTCGTCACGTGAAGTCCAAATTCGGCTGGGAGACCCGTCGGGCGCGATGCGGTAAATTTCCGAACCGCCGCTTGCTCCAGAGCCGGGCAGCGGGATGCTGCTCACCAGTGCCGATGGGGAAGGATTCACATTCAGAATCACCATGCCGGGCTGCGCCGCTCCGGTGGGCGCAGGCGTCGGAGTGGTTATCGGCGCCGGGAAGACCGGCGGAGTGACCCCTGGGCGCTTCTCCCCGACGCCGGCAGCGTAAATGTTTCCCGTCTTGTCGATCGCCAGCGCGGTGATTTCTTTTTTAGGTGCGCTGTAAAGCACGAAACCTTCGCCAGTGGGCTTGATCTGGTAGACGAGTCCGCTGCCATCCGAGCCGGCGATGAGATTGCCTTTGGCATCCATCGACAACACCCGAATGTGAGCTTCGTCACTCTTGAAGAATACGGAGTGCTCCCCCTTGGGCGTCACGCGAAAGATTTCACCATGATCGCCGGTTGCTACGTACAGGTTGCCGGAGCTGTCGAAGACCAGGTCCCAGATGTATTTCGTGCCGGGATCAAAATACAGGGACGAGGAAAATTCGCCGGCCGGTTTGGTCTTGTCCGTCGGTGCACCCGCCTGACGCTCAATGCGGTAGACCTTGCCGTCGGGATTGGTGGCGGCGTACAGAATGCCGTTCTTGTCCAGCGCCAGAGCCTGCACCTGCAATTCCTTCGGCTCGAAGATGCTGGACGATTGCCCCTGCGGAGTGATGCGATACACGCGCGCGGGCGAACCCGTGGCGGCATACAGATTTCCGCTCGGATCGGCTGCGATCGACCAGATATAGGTGGACGGAGTGGTGGAGATCGCCTTGAAGGCAGGAGCGAGTTCGAGCCCGCCCATGCTGCGAATGGCCACCCCCACAGCCGATCCCTTGCTCAGGTCTTCAAACTTCGATTGCTCCCAAGTGCGCGTGCCTTCGCCGGATGCGAAGGGGACCGTAACTAGGATAGAAACAAAAACGAGGAAGAATTGCTTACGGGGAAAGATTGCCAATTTGTTACCTCATCGCCGATCTAGAGCGAAAGAACTCAGACTATCACGGAGGGCTCAGCACCACCCCAAGGCGGTTCGTCGCACTAATCACCAGGAAACCTCTCATCCGGAGCGCAGTCTTTCGTCCCGCGAAGCGGGGCGAAAGCAAGCCAAGGACCCATGCATTCCGCGCCACCCTCCATACAGAGTCGGCTCCACATCAGCAGATCTGGCGAGGGTTTGGCGCCGCTATCGTCCGGGATGCATCGGTCCTTGGCGCCCTTCGCGTGGCGAAGGGCTCCGCTGCCTCACGATGACAGGTTGATTTACGGATGCACGAGCAGGGTCGCTCGCGACCTCACATTACTTGATTGTAATCGTCATCACCTGCGCGCCCGCGACTACATAGTCCAGCGGTGCCGTAGCCGCTTCGTTTACCGAAGACTCGCCCTGCACGATCATCTCCTGGGTGCCGCGCATGCTGTCCATCACGTTCATGATGGAGAGCGGCAGGGTAGGCATGACCTTGTCGGCGATCATGGCTTCCGGGTCGGCTTCGAGCAGCGACACGTAAACCCGATTGTTGACGTGCTGCTTGTTCAGCAGTGCGATGGTTGAGGCCAGGTCCATCTTGCGGCCCAGCAGGGGGCTGGTGCGGCGAATACGGTCAAGCGTGTCGCCATCGCTCACCAGAATGCGCAGCGGGCCTTTAGAAGTAGAGGTCGGAATGTGAATGGGAATCTGCTGCAGGACCACCTCGCCCCGGTAGGGGCGCAGCACGGCTTCGATGGTGATTTCGTCTCCCGGGCGGGCCTCGATCAGATCCGTTCGGGCGCCCTCCAGACGGGCCCAGCGGCGTTCGCGGACCAGGTCGAAATCAAGTTGGACGCCGCGAATGCCCGGCAAGTTATAGGGGTTGTCGTAAATGCCGCTGAAGCGTTCTCCCAGTGCCAGCGCCGCCATGACCGCGGCGGGCTGGCCGCCGTCCGATGGGGCAAACATGTTCTGTACCGTGACGTCGGGATATCCGCTCACGCTGATCCGGCCATTCATGCGGTAAGTGGTGTCTTCGCCATACTCGTTCACGCCGTGCAGCGCGTTGAAAACCGTGGCCATCATGGCGACCGGACTCAGGTTGGCGTTGTTCAGAACTTCGTAGTGAAACTGTTTGCTCGCCGCGCCGCTATGAATATTCAGAGTGACAGGGATCATCTCCGGCCGTTGGCCAAACACTCCCATGATGCCGGTGTGGCGATCCTGGACGAAGGCGCCGACGGGCTCGGTGGCATTTACGATCTTGAAAGCATTGAGCGGAGAAGGCAACGTAGCCAGGACTTCTGCCTTGGTCATGGGCAGATCCACCATGCCGAATTGCAGTAGCGGATGGCCGCAAGCCAACAAGTGCTGCGCATCCATGTAGGTGACCGTGCAGGTGGCCGCGATGTCCATGTCACCGCGCACCAGAATCGCGCTGATGGCAGATCCCGGTTCCAAAGGTTCGGGCTGCTTGCTTGCGCTGACCGAGCCCACGCCCATGACCGGCACAATCCCCTCCTTGGCGAATTGAGGGCCGAAGCGCTGCAGGGTTTCCTGAGAGAATCCGCTGAACACGAGTGGCGCTTCAATCGGCTTCAGGTAGTTGGCATAGCTTCTGGCGGCAGAACCTTCAGCGCCGGGGCCTGAGGTCTGGGTGGGTATTTGAACGGCCGCCCCGGTATTCCTCGTACTGCTTCCGGAACTGCGATCCATGGCGTTGATTTCGAGCATTTCCGCGATAGGAGTTACGCCGGCGATTGGTTCCTTGGAAAATTCGCCAATGCGGAAAGCCAGCGCCCCGGCCAGTTTGCCGTTTAGATATACCGGACTGCCGCTCATCCCCGCGACTACTCCCGTGTATTCCGCCTTCTCGCCCGACAAGCGCACCAGGATGACGTCTCCCTTGGGGCCGTTCGCATTCCTCAGGACTCCGAGAACTTCCACTCCCATCGACTCGGGCTTGGTGCCTTGAAACACGGTGTACGCAACACCCTTCATCCCAGCGTGGATTGCACTCACCGGAATGGTTTCAACTGATTTGGAAGTTTGGGCCTGGGATGTGGCAGAAAGGAGCAGGGCTACGATGCTGAAAAAAAGTGCACGTCTCATGAATTTGACCTGGAGCAACCCTGCTCCGCCCATCAAGGAGCTACACTTCGCGGTTTGTACGTGGTCTTGCCGGTGGGGAGGTAGCCGAAAAAGCGATGGCCAAGGCCGTGCAAAACATCCCAATCGCGAAGCCCTGCGTCTATACTAGCATAACGATTTTTCGAGGAATTCCATGTTTTCGATTGACCGGAGTCGAAATTTGAAATCTCTGGACCGCCAAGTTCTTAGTATCCCATTGACGCTGTTGGCTTTGGTGTTACTAACTTTGGACACGCCCGGACTTTTCGCCCAGAATCAAGACCAGTCCCAGCCCGCCGCCAGCGGGCAGAAGCAAGAGGCGCCGCCAGAAGCCGGCGGGCCCCAGAACGACGTTGGGCCCTATGCCATTCCGAAAAAGAAAGAGGAACCGCCTCCTCCGCCTCCCCCGGCAAAGCCTAAGAAGGTGGAGGGCATGCCGGACTACTCCATCAAGTCAGACGTCTCGCTGGTCAACGTGGATGTTCTGGTCACGACCAAGGACGGACAATTTATCCCTGGCCTGAAGAAGGACAATTTCCGAGTGATGGAGGATGGCGTCCAGCAGTCAGTGGTTGACTTCGATATTTCACAGGCGCCGATCACGGCGGTGCTCCTAGTTGAATTTGCGTCAACCAACTACTACTTCATGGTTGACGCCTTGAACGCCAGCTACGCCTTCGCCAACGCTCTGAAGAAGAACGACTGGGTGGCGGTGATTTCCTACGACATGAAGCCGCACATCCTGGCCGACTTCACCCAGGACAAGCAGGCAGTTTACGGCGCGCTGAACCAGTTGCGAATTCCGGGATTTGCCGAAACCAATCTGTTTGACGCCCTATATGACACGCTGGATCGGGTGGACCAGATCGAGGGCCGCAAGTACATCATTCTTGTAACCACCGGCGTTGATACCTTCAGCAAGCTCACACTTGACCAGATCACCAAGAAAGTCAAGGCCACGCATGACGTCACCATCTTTCCGATAAGCGTGGGATTTGCGGTGCGCAACTACTGCGAGACTCATCGCTGCGGTTACACCCATGGCATGGGCATCCCAGTCGGCGAAATGGATTATTTGCAAGCCGACAACGAAATGAACACCTTCGCGCGCCTGACCGGCGGCCGCGCGTACTTCCCGCGCTTCCAGGCGGAGCTGCCGGAGATTTTTCACGACGTGATCGGCGACATTCGCAACCAATACAACCTGGCCTACCACCCCACCAATCCCAAACTCGATGGCACCTACCGCAAGCTAAAAGTGGAGGTCGTCGCGCCCGACGGGGGCCAACTGAAAGTGAAAGACCAGAAGGGGAAGGACGTAAAGTACAACGTGGTGGCGCGGGAAGGTTACACGGCAAAACACACAGTGGAATAGTTTCTAGTGGACGTGGGTAATCGCATCGAGCAGAAAGAGCAAGCCAGCTCCCAGAAAGACCACCAACGCCATTTTCCCTCCCGGCTCACGGTTAACCTCGGGCATCAGGTCCGACGCCGCCACGTAAATTGTCACCCCGGCAGAAAGCGGCAGTCCGTAACTGACTTGATGACGGAACATTGCCATGGTCAGCACTCCTGCCAAGGTTGAGGCGCCGAGCAGCACCGACGCACCCCAGGCGATACCCCGGCTTTGCCCGCTCGCCAGCATGACCGACGCAATCGTGAATCCCTCCGGAATCTTGTGCAGGAAGATGGCAAGGAAGATCACCCATCCCAGCCAGTTCGAAACAATAAAACCGGAAGCGATGGCAATGCCGTCAAAAAAAGTATGGATGACCAGGCCCATAAGCACCGAGTATCCCCGGTGACCGTGGACGAACGCATCCTTGTGAGTTTCCTCGCCGAAGTGGAAGTGAGGCGTAACTGTATGTTCGAACAGGTGAACCAGAAGATATCCGGCCAGAATAAGGATTGGGGCGCTTTTGCCGCGGAGCTCCAGGCTGGCCGGGAAAATCTCTACAATCGCTGTCGCCAGCATGAATCCCGCACCCAGCGCCACGAAGTACTTGAGATAAGAACGGTCCCAGTTTTTCTGGACAATGATGGCGCCGCCAAAAACGTTGGCCGCGGCTGCCGTGAGACCGAGCAGAATGCTGAGGAAAATGGGATGCATGTACTCGGCCGATGATACCAGCTTCCGCTTCCCGGCTAGCCGGGCGAATCGCGCCGATCCGGCCGTTCCGTATGTTCCCCAGTACGGCCGACTTGTGCAGCAGGACCTTCCTCTGCTCCGGTGAGAAGTACGTTAGTTCTGAGCAATCATCAGCTGGGTTTCAACTTCGACCTGCGATCCTCGCGCCCGCGCCAGAAAATAATGGTATTCATCCGCAGAGAAGCGGGCTTGTCCTCGGCATGTTGGTAGGAATCCCAAGCACCGCCCTCCCCGGGACTTGGCTGGCCATTCCATATAGTTCGTCCCGTGGGGAACGCTTGATGACGTATGAACACGGAGAACAAAAACTGAGATCCGAGAACTGGTTTGTTTCAGCTCTTAGGTCGCGGTTCTCAGTTTCAAAACGGGACTTACCCGCTGTGCCGGATGTGCATCACATCGCCATCCTGCACGATGTAGTCTTTGCCTTCGAGACGCAGCGTGCCTTTGGCGCGGGCGTTGGCTTCGGAGCCGGCTTCGAGCAGGTGGTCCCAGCGAATGGTCTCAGCGCGAATGAAGTGCTTCTCAAGATCGGAATGAATCGCCCCGGCAGCTTCCACGGCCCGAGTGCGGACCGGGATGGTCCAGGCGCGGCACTCATCTTCTCCGGCGGTGAAAAAAGAAATAAGCCCGAGCAGTGAGTAGGTCGTGCGAATCAGGCGTACCAGACCGCTTTCTCGAAGCCCATAGCTGCCCAAAAACTCAGCCGCATCGGCGTCACTCATTTCCGCGAGTTCCGCTTCAACTTTTCCGCAGATCGCGGACGCAGACCCGTTGGGGCGTGACGCCACCTCGGTCAGATTGTACTTGCCAATTGCGTTTTCGAGATCGTTCCCTAGCTCCGTGCTCTCGCCGACGTTGAGGACGTACAGAATTGGCTTCTCACTGAGGAACATGAATCCACGCAGGCGCTTCTTATCCTCTGGCGTCATTTCCATTTCGCGGAGTGGCCGCTCGGTTCCCAGGTGAGTGTTGGCTCGTTTCAGGAGATCATTTTCTTTTTCCAGCTCTGGAGTGCGCATTTTCTTGAGATCTTTTTCCAGTCGCTCCAGCCGTTTTTCGATTTGCCCCAGGTCGCTGACCATCAGGTCGAAATCAACATTCTTGATGTCGCGGAGGGGATCGACAGGTCCGACGTGTGGGATGGACGGATCTTCAAAGGCGCGAACCACGTGGGCCAGTGCGTCCACATTGCGCAGGTGCCCGACGTAGGCGCTCTCCTTTAGGGCTTCCTGGCCGATGGCGCCGACATCCACATATTCGACGGACGCATGGGTAAGCTTCTTGGGATGGTAGAGAGCCGCCAGGCGGTCCAGACGTTCATCCGGCACCTTGGCCACACCAATATGGGCCTCACGCGGGTTGGCGTACGCCTGGTCGGAAAGATGAGCCTTGGTGAGAATGCGAAACAGGGAAGTCTTGCCTACCCGGGGCAGGCCAATGATGCCAGTTTTCATAGGAAGAATTCATGATAACAGTCCGATCAGGTCAGCGACCGTGCCACCAGGTAAGCAGCCACCAGGCCGAGCAGGATCACTCCACTCTCGATTCGCGTGGACCATTGATGCAAGGCGTCGAATTGCGCTCGCGCCTGAAGGTCAACTGGCGCCGAATCGATCTCTCCGATCGAAATCCGAATTGCGTCCATATGCGGAATGATGCCGAATTGCGAGATCAGAGTCAGCAGCAGCATCATGCAGATAAGAACATTCTGTGGCGCGAAGCCATGCACTTGGCCGGTGTTCAGCCGGCTGAGCAGCAGCGAACTGGCCACAAAGACTACCCCCGAGATGATGCCTATCCAGTGCAGAATCCCCAGTGACCGTCCCACCACCAACCCTGCGAGATGACGGCTGGGCAGCACCGAGAAGGCAGTCTGCGCAACCACCGGGAAAAATATCAACCCGCCCAGCCATACGATCAAAGACAGCAGCATAAGAAAACGAAGAAATGACATGACGGCTGATCATTATGAAGGGAGAAGAGCGGGAAAGCTAGCGAACGGGGAGCCGAGAAACGAAACTAACAACTGATTTCATTATGCGTGTTGTCTCGACGGCACGGGCCTACACCGGGACTCTCACGCTCTCGACGACTTCCCGCATCAACTGCTCGGCCTGTTCGGATTTCTTCAGAGTAGAAGAGTAATGGCCATTCACTGCTACGCGGTGAGCAAACACCGCAACCACCAGCGGCTTGAAATCTTCCGGGACACAAAAATTTCGACCATCGAGAAATGCCATCGCCTGTCCGGCGCGGTAAAGCATCTGCGACCCGCGCGGCGAGACGCCCAACGAAAACTGCTCAGACTCGCGCGTGGCCCGGACAATGGCAAGCACATATCCGACCAGCGATTCATCCACTCTCACCTGGGTGACAGCCCGCTGCATTTCGAGCACATCGGCGCCGGTGAGAACCGGCTCCAGAAGCTCCAACTGCGCCGTTCCAGCCTCAGAGCGCAGAATCTCGCGCTCCGACTCGCCATCGGGATACCCCATCCGCACCCGCATAAGGAAACGATCCAATTGCGACTCGGGCAAGGGATAAGTCCCGTGATGCTCGATCGGGTTTTGGGTGGCGATCACCAGGAATGGCTGCGGCAGCGCATAAGAATGCGAATCCACCGTGACCTGTCCTTCGTTCATGGCCTCGAGCAGGGCAGATTGGGTCTTGGGAGTAGTGCGGTTGATCTCGTCGGCCAGCAGGACGTTGGTGAAAATCGGTCCGCGCTTGAACTCAAACTGCTGCTCAATGGCGGAGTAGATCGAGATGCCAAGAACATCCGCCGGCAGCATGTCGCTGGTGAACTGCACTCGCTGAAAGCCGCAGTCGATGGCCCGCGCCAGTGCCTGGCCGAGCGTCGTCTTGCCCACCCCCGGGACGCCTTCGATCAACAGGTGTCCTCGAGCCAGCACCGAGACCAGAGCGAGCCGGATGACATCATCCTTGCCGCGAATCACCTTACGCAACGCGATTTCCAGCTGCGTCGCACGATGGGACACGGCAATGGCGGTTTCTGGCGACATCGAGAAAGTTTACTATGCGATTGCAGCGGTTGAGGCGGGCGGAAGACGTTACGAACGTCACAAGCAGACGTCGGAGGTCAGGGGTTATGTTCTGAACTCTTGAGTTCTAGCGGGCGAAGTCCGAGGTCCGAGGTTCGACGACGCCTCACTGCATAAACTCTGCCGGCCTTCCGGTCAGGCGCTCGATGCGCTTGGCGATTGGCGGGTGAGTAGAGAACAGGTTGCCAAAATTCATCCCCAGCAGCGGCTGAACGATAAACAGGTGCGCCGTAGACGGCGTTCCCATCATTGGGACACGACGCGAGTAGGCGTCGAGTTTAGCCAACGCGCTGGCCAAAGCGTAGGGATTGCCGGTAAAGTGTGCGCCGGTTTCGTCAGCTGCGTATTCTCGCGAACGTGAAACCGCCATCTGAATCATCATGGCTGCAATCGGGGCGAGAACCAGCATGAGCAGACCGCCCATGGCCCCCCCGCGGCGATCGTCGCGATCGCCCATTCCGCCGAAATACGCGCCGTAGCGCAGCCAGGTAATCGCGCCGGCGATGGTGGCGGCGACCGAACTGATCAGGATGTCGCGGTTGTTTACGTGTCCCAGTTCGTGGGCCAGCACGCCTTCGAGCTCCTCATCATTGAGCAGGTTCAGGATACCCTCGGTGACCGCAACCGAGGCATGCTTGGGATTGCGTCCGGTCGCAAAGGCGTTGGGCGAATCCGTAGGGATGACGTAGATCTTCGGCATGGGCAAGCCGATTTTCTGGGTCAGACGCTGTACGACGTTGTACACACGAGGCAACTGTTCTCTTGTTACCGCCTGAGCGCTGTAAGTCCTGAGCGCGATCCTGTCGGAAAAGAAGTAGGCGACGAAATTCGTTACCACGGCAATGCCCAGAGCCAGCAACATACCGTTCGGTCCGCCAAGAGCGCGGCCCACGGCCATCAGCAACAGCGTCAGCGCTGTAAGCAGAAACGCGGTCTTAAATGCATTC
>Ga0134128_10002507_pt1 | contig 22694 bp, 21 predicted proteins | sample KB31754_FD_96462 | JGI IMG/M metagenome (GOLD analysis project Ga0134128, IMG submission 96462) | Terrestrial soil microbial communities with excess Nitrogen fertilizer from Kellogg Biological Station, Michigan, USA - KB3-175-4 | ecosystem: Environmental > Terrestrial > Soil > Unclassified ... | reverse complement strand
CTGCGCGGCGGCCGCGGCATTCTTGACCTCCTCGAGCCGGGCGATCACGTCCACCAGGGCGGACGGGTCCACCGCGGCGACCACCGCCCCGTCATAGCCGGCGGGCCCACAGCCAGCCGCCGCACCATTCAACGCTTGGTTTGCCGTGGAGTTTGTCGTGTGGTCTGGGACCGCGGACGGGCCGGCAGTTGGCCCGGCACCGGTGGTGCCGCCCAGGGCCAGCACGACGTCGGTGGCCGCGGCAGCCTGGGACAGGGCCTTCGTGGCCGATCCCCTGGCGGCGGAGACGTAGTGGGCCAGGTGCGCAAGGTTTCCGGCCGGGGCGCCGGCACGGATTTGCTGCTCGAGCCGGGCCGCGGCGTCCTCCGCCCGCCGGCACGCCCCGGCGGCGAGTTCGTGCGCCAGGGCTGCGTCCAGCTGGGCCAGCACAACAGGGTCAAACGCCCCCGCACACTGCTCCAGCAGGAGCCCGGCGGTGGACACCAGCACGGCACAACCCTGCCCGGACGACACCGCGGCCCCGGCGGACCCCTGCCGCACGGCCGAGGCACCCGACGCCGGTTCCGGGGCTGCCAGGGGCACTCCGGACATCGCTTCCGCGGCTGCGAACGGCAACCCCTCACCCGGGGTGGTCTGTCCTCGGGTCCTTTGGCCTCGGGTGGCCTGGCCCGGGGTGGCCTGGCCCGCGGGGCGGGGCTGCTGCGCGCCGGTGGCACGGGCGGCGCCGGGAACCGCGTTGCCGTGTTCCAACCATTCCGGTGCCGCCACGCTTCCCACCCGCCCTGAGAATCAACTGGTCAATATCAAAAAATATATTCCCAAAGAATTCGATGGAACATATTTTCTTCGTGCCTCTATTCTACGTCCGGGCACTGACATTTCCGGCCGCCGATGCCCCAGGGCGGCAAATCTGTGGACAACTATATTGGGCCAAACACCACCCCTCAGCCGCCGTCGACCATGTCCTCGGAAGCGGACTCCGGGGCGCTACCTGCCTCCCTCGATCTTTCGGCTGCGCTGCTCCTCCGCCTTCGGCCCGTAGGGGTACACGCCCACCTGAGGCCGGCTGGCGTCGCTGAGCTGCTGAACCTCGCCAGCCGATAGTTCCAGCCTTGATGCAGCCAGGTTGTCCTCCAGCTGGGCCACGGTGCGGGCCCCCAGGATCACTGACGTCACGCCGGGACGGCCGGCCAGCCAGGACAGGGACACCTGCGCCTGTCCCACGCCCCGGGCCGCGGCCACGGACTCCACCGCCCCGATCACGTCCCAGGTGTGCGGATTGTCGTTGCGCGCCTGCCAAGCCTCCATGCCGCGCTGCGGATTTTCGCCCAGGCGCGTGGCCCCGGCGGGCGGCACGTCACGCGTGTATTTCCCCGACAGCCAGCCGCCGCCCAGCGGCGACCATGGCAGCAGGCCCACCCCGGCGTCCAGCGCGGCCGGAACCACCTCCAGCTCAATGTCCCGGACCAGCAGGCTGTATTGCGGCTGCAGGGTGACGGGCGCGTTCCAGCCGTGTGCCCGGGCCACGTGGACGGCCTTCGTCAGCTGCCAGCCCAGAAAGTTGGAGAAGCCGTAGTAGGCGATCTTGCCCTGGCTCACGGCGTCGTGAAGGAAGCGCAGGGTTTCCTCCAGCGGCGTGATGGGGTCCCAGGCGTGCATTTGGTACAGGTCAATTTGCTCCACGCCAAGCCGTTTCAGGGAGGCATCCAAGGCGCGGGTCAGGTGGCGGCGCGAGGTGCCGACGTCGTTCGGGGCACTGCCGGTGGGGAAGCGGCCCTTGGTGGCGACCACCAGCTGGTCCCGCACGCCGGGGCGGGCCGCCAGCCAGCGGCCAATGATCTCCTCGGAGGCTCCGGCCGTGTAGACGTCAGCGGTGTCGATGAAGTTTCCGCCGGCGTCAACATAGCCGTCAAGGATGTCGTGCGAGGTTTCCTCCGAGGCTTCGGCCCCAAAGGTCATGGTGCCCAGCGCGTAGTGTGAAACCACGGCGCCGCTGGTGCCCAGCGTGCGGTACTGCATGGTGTCTCCTTAGTTGTCAGTGGTGGAAGGACGGTCCGGCCGGTGGTCCCGCCAGCTGTGTTCGGGCTCGAATCCCAACAGGCGCCGGGCCTTGTCAATGGACAGCATGGTCTCGTGTTCGCCCAGTTCCCGCCTGACGGCGACCCTAGGGAACACCTCGGCAGCCAGGTCCGCGCTGCCGCGCTGCATGACGGTGTCGGCATTGGCAATGATGAACGCCTCAAAGCCGGGCTTGCCGTTTTCCAGGGCCCTGGCCACTGCCTGTGCGCCGTCGCGCCCGTCAATATAGCCCCAGAGGTTCCATTTGCGGGCCATGGGGTCGGCGTCAAAGGACGGGAACGCCGCATAGTCCTGGACGTCCATGACGTTTGAAAACCGCAGCGCCACGATGCTCAGCTCCGGGTCCCAGCGGGTGAGTTCCCGGGCCATCTGCTCCTCCAGGTGCTTGACCAGCGAATACGTGCTTTCCGGCCGGGCAGGGTACTCCTCATCGACCGGGATGTAGGGCGGGTCGACGTCGAACGGCAGTCCGAGCACCGTCTCGCTGGAGGCGTACACCACCTTCTTGATGCCGGCCCGCCGCGCTGCCTGGAACACGTTGTAGGTGGAGAGCATGTTGTTTTCGAAGGTGGCGGCGTCTGGGATGATGCCCGGCGCCGGGATGGCCCCCAGATGAACGACGGCGTCGAAACCGCTGTGCCTGTCATCCAGTCCCAGGAAAACGTCCACCACCTGGCCGTAGTTGCGCAGGTCCACGACGGCGAGCTGGGGGCTCCGCTCCCCTGCCCGGTCCAGGTTCAGGACCTGGTGCCCGTCGTCGGTGAGGCGGCGCACCACATGGCGCCCGAGCTTGCCGCTTCCGCCGGTCACTGCAATTTTCATGGTTTCTCCCTTGGTCTGGCTCTCGGCCCCGCACTCCGGCCGACTGCCGGAACGTTGCCATTGCTTCCACAGTAGGTCCACTGCCGGGTCCGGTGCGTGGCCCTCCCAGTCCTAGGCACGTTCGACGGCGGCGCGCGGCGGACCCTATGTGCTTGCCGGCTGTCGCAGATGATTCGCGCAGGCCCAAAAATGTCGGAGGCAGGAGGCATCATGACGTCATGAGCTTTCCCATTCGCTCGGCCAAGAGGGCAGTTGCTGTGCCGCCAGGCCGGATTGCCTACAACATCAATGCACCCGTGCTGCTGCTCCACACCATCCAGACTGAGTCGGCCCTTGACGGGCTGCTCTCCACCGGGAGTCTTCTTCCCGATCCGGCGCGGGCAGGGACCAGGCATCGGGACGCATACAGCTGGATGCTGGCTCAAATGGCCCAACGGCTTCCGACCGCGGGCCCCGCGGCACTGTGGTTTTGGGCGAAGATCAGGCGCGAGGACCTGGTGGACAACTGCGGCTTCCACGGAGGGCAGGTCTTGCTGACATGCCGCATTCCGAGGGAGAGGGTCCTCCTCTCGCAATACGAGGCTTGGCATGAGGTCCTCAACCGTGTCCCTTCCTTGCAGCCTGAAACCGGCGAGGGCGACGACGCCTACGATGCACGATACAACGCCTTGCTTGATAATTTCAGCCGCCAACTTCGCGACGCTGGTGCGTTCCACAACGTGATGGAGTCCTGGCCCGCCGAGCTTCGTGAAGAAGTTGAACGGACATGGCAGTCCATCCTCGATCCCGCGGCGTTCCCGAAAACTGCATATTGGCAGGCGACCACCCACTGGCTTCGGTCCGAGGACGTGGTGGAGGTTGTTCGTTTCACGGACCGGAACCGTCCCTGGCGCAGCTGAGGCACAGTTCAGCCGCGCCCCGCCATGAAAGACTGGGCGCATGGACTTGGATGTTTCGCCTGAGCTGACCATTCCGGCGTCGGAATTGGGCTGGAGGTTCTCCCGCTCCTCAGGACCGGGTGGGCAGCATGTGAACACCTCGGACAGCCGTGCCGAGCTTTTCTGGAATGTTGCTGGATCGGCCGTGCTATCCGACGAGCAGCGGGAGAGGCTGCTGGGGCAGCTGGGGCGCAGGCTGGTGGCCGGAGTGCTTACGGTGGCAGCTTCAGAGGAACGGTCCCAATTGCGCAACCGTGAAATTGCGATGCGCAAACTGGCTGCAATTGTCGCTGCAGCCCTGGCCCCTGACGCCCCCAACCGCCGGGCCACCAAACCCACCCAGGGATCCAAGCGCCGGCATTATGCGGCCAAGGTGCACCGTTCAGCCACAAAGGCCTTGCGCCGTCGGCCGCCCGGCGACTGAGCTCCATACGACAGAAGGACCCGCAACGAGTTCGAGTCAGCAGCGTTGGCGACTTACAGAATTCAAAGCCGCCAACGCTGCATACTGACCGCGCAGTCGGTGGCGCTCCCGCCCGAGCATGTCTGTCTTGATATCCGCCTTGGGCGCCTTGCCCGCCAGGGACCTTGGCAGCCCGGTGCAGACCCGCACTCCCGGCGTGCGTGCGCAACCAGGACGGGGCCTGATCAATCCTGCGCGGCGCCTCCCCTGCCTTCCAGCCGCTGCTTGAGCAACGCGACGTTGTCCGGCATTTCCCGGCGGGCCTGGCCGCGGACCACCAGCGGCACCAGCAGTGCCCCTATGCCCCGGCCTTCGAAGTCCACGGAGATCGTCAGCCTTGAGCTCCCGGGGGCCAAAGGCTCAACCGTAACGTCCACTGTTGCCCGGATGGGTCCGTCCGTGCCACGGACGCCCCACGACCCTGGCGGGTTGACGTGCGTGACCACCGAGGTGCTGGTGCGATTGCCGAAACCGATTCGCCGGGTGGTGGTGCAGAGGGACCCCACCTGGGGACTGCCCTCCGTCAGCATCTGGCCGCTGACCACCCCTTCCTGCCATTCGACAAAGAGGGCGGGATCAGTCACATAGGCGAAAACATCGGCCGCTTGCCGGTTGACGGCAATGGCTGTGACGACGGCCGGCATGTCAATTGCCTTCCACGAACAGCGCAGCGTAGCGGGCAAGGTAGAGGGGCCAACCGGCGTCGCCGCCCACACCCTCGCCGACGGCCTGCCAGCCTGGGCCATGCCGGTCAATGTGGCGGTGTTCCAGTTCCACGCGCGTCTGCTGCGCGGTGACGGCGGTGAACCTCACCTCCACCTCGCTGGTGTTGTCAGGGTTGCCTTCAATCTCCCATTGCGGCCCGATATCCCAGCTGAACACAACCAAGGCGGGCGGTTCATAGGCAAGGACACGTGCCCACCGGCATTCGCTGCCGTCAACGGCACGGTCGAAAATGTGGCCTCCCACCTTCGGCTCAAAAACCGTTTCGGCGATCGGCGCCTGCAGCAGGTTGTGCTCGGCCGGCTTGAAGTCGCCGAAACGCCCCGTGAAGACGGCAAACGCGCGCTCCAACGGTGCCTCAACAACGATTTCCCTGCGAACCACCGAAGATTCCTGTTCAGCCATTGTCCTGCTCCTCTTCTTCTTCCACTGTGTGCTTGTAGTTCCCCAGCGCCCGGCCCCAGAAAGTGTCCAGCTGGTCCCGCAACGCCCCCACACCGGCAGGATTGAGCCGGTAGATGCGGCGATTGGCCTCCGCATGGTCTGTCACCAGCCCGGCAGCCTTGAGCACCTTCAGGTGCTGCGACACGGCCGGCCGGCTGACGGGAAGCCCGGCGGCCAGTTCCCCCACGGCCGCCGGCCCCCGGGCCAGGCGTTCCACTATCAGACGCCGGGTGCGGTCGCCCAAAGCCTCCCAGGCATCGTCCGCTCGGTAAGTATCCACGAACGTAAGTCTCCACTTACCATGGCGCCATGTCAAGGCTTTCTCAGGAAGCTCTCAGGATGGGCTGCCCATACTGCTAGGACAAGGGAAGGAAGCACATGCGGATTTTGTTGGTGGAGGACGAGGTCCTATTGGCCGAGACCATCCGCCGCGGGCTCTCCAACGAGGGGTTCATTGTCGACGTGGTCCACGACGGCGTCAGCGGACTGTGGGCCGCCACGGAAAACCCCTACGACGTGATCCTCCTTGACCTCATGCTGCCGCTGAAAAATGGCTATGACGTGCTCCGTGAACTGCGGGACCGCAAGATTTGGACCCCCGTCATGATGCTCACGGCCAAGGACGGCGAGTACGACCAAACCGATGCCTTTGACCTGGGCGCGGACGACTACCTCACCAAACCGTTCAGCTTCCTGGTGCTCGTGGCCCGGCTGCGGGCCTTGATCCGCCGCGGCGCACCGGAACGGCCCGTGGTGATGACATTGGGCACCCTGACCATGGACCCGGTGACCCGCAGCGTGCAGCGCGGCGGCAGTCCCATCTCCCTGACCGCGAAGGAATACGGCTTGTTGCAGTTCCTGATGCGCAGGCACGGCGATGTGGTCTCCAAGGCGGAAATCCTCGACAACGTCTGGGACCCCGCGTTCGACGGCGGCGAAAACGTGGTGGAGGTATATGTGGGCTACCTGCGCCGCAAGATCGACACCCCGTTCAACGTCACCACGCTGGCCACAGTCCGCGGCATGGGCTACCGGCTCAGCGCCGACCGCGCCCCGTCAGCCTAAACACCTCCGCCACCCCGGAAATCACGTGGCACTGCCCGGCGGAAAGAGCAGTTCGAAACGGCAGGCGCCTGTTGGGGACACCGTGGCCGTGATGGTCCCGCGGTGGGCCCCCATGATGGCTGCGGCGATGGCCAGTCCCAGCCCGCTGCCTCCGCTCTCGCGTGAGCGGCTTGCATCGAGGCGCACAAAACGCTCAAAGATGCGCTCGCGGTCCGCTTCCGGCACGGGGTCGCCGTCGTTGTCGATGACCACGCGCACTCCCCCGGGGCCCTCCACAATTTCCACGGCAATCCTCGAACGGGCGTGCCGGTTGGCGTTGTCGAGGACATTGCGCACCACCTGGCCCAACCGCTGGGCATCACCCTTGATCCGGACAGGGGTCAGCGTGGCGGTGACGGCGTGCGGGCTCAGGGAACGCAGGCGGCGAATCTCGGCATCCAGCACGTCGTCAAGGTCCACGTCCGCCGCAATGGTGTCCATGCCGGGGCCGCCAGCCTTGGCGAGGGTCAGCAGCTCATCGACCAGGTAGTGCATACGTGCCGTCTCCCCGCTGAGCATGCCCTGCAGGTCCCGCCACGAGTCCCCGCTGGGGTCCGAGGCGGCGATCTCCAGCCCGGCACTGATCGTGGCAAGCGGGCTGCGCAACTCATGGCTGGCGTCGGAGACGAACCGGCGCTGTTCGGCGTCGGAGGCCTGAAGCCGGTCGAGCATCATGTTCATGGTCAGGGCCAGGCCGTGAATTTCGTCATTGCTGGCGGGCACCTCCACGCGCTCATCCAGCCGGGCGGCGTCGATCCTGGCCACCTGCCCCCGGATGCGCTCCACCTGGCGCAGCGACCTGCCCACCAGGATCCACACGGACACCCCCACCACGACCAGCAGCAAGGGCGTCGCGCCAAGGATGAACCAGGCCACAGTGGCCACCGAGTCGGACTGCACCTGGACGGTCGAGGCCACCACCACCGTGTAGGTGCCCTGCGACGTGCCCACGCCCCGGGCGACCACCAGGAACGCGTCCGGATCCCCAATGCTGGCCAGGCTGGAAACACTCTCGGTCAGCGTCTCACCCGGCCCGGGACGCAGCGCGGAAAGCGGCTTGCCGGCCGCAGAACCCTCCGAGGAGGCGGACACCGCCCCCTGCGGACTGATGATCTGCACGTACTGCCCGCTGTGCGCCGTGGCGGCCAGCGATTGCCCGGCCTCCTGGACGTCCTGGCTGGTGATCATGACGGCGACGTCCGACGCCTTGGAGTTTGCCGCCCCTTCGGTGGTGTTGATCAGCGAAGCCTGCAGCAGCAGCAGGAGCAAAAGTCCCCCAACCAGCAAGGCCAGGAGCACGACGACGACGGCAGTCGCCGTCGCCCGTTTCCGCACGCCCCACTGGGGCCGCCTCCGGCGTCGGGTGGTGGCTGGCCGCATGCGGGAAGGTGTCATGGTTCAACCATGCACGCCCCGCCGGCCCCCGCGCAATTACAGCACCCGCCGGCTCAGGCTCCCCTTGGGGACACTCAGGGCCCTCTTAGTGGGGTGGCGGGAGGATGAACCCATCGCCATCCACCCCGGATGGCAGCGGTCCCTGCGAAGGAGCCGCGGCGGAAGGAGAAACCATGACAGACAAAACGGCGGCAACCCTCAGGGAGCGAATCGCGGCGGTGGGCGTGAAAAAGAAGGCCGTCGCGGGTGCGGTGGCGGTCCTGGCGCTCGCCGGGCACGGCATGGGTGCAGCCAATGCCGCCACCCCGCCGGCACCGGCCCAGCACTCGGTGCAGCAGTCCGCCGACGCGTCCGGCCCCGGCGAAGCCGCCGGAGACAGCGGAGCAAATGTGCAGCAAGCCGGTGACCACACCGACCCGGGAGACCTCCCCGGCTCGCAGTAGGCGCCCCGGCCCGGGCGGTCCCCGTCCGCCCGGGCCTCAGGGTCCTCTCAGCAACCCCATGACAAGCTGGCAGTGAAGAAGACGAAGGAAGGCCGATGGGCACGTTAATCAACACGATATTGCAGGTGCCCCCTGTGGCCGCATACCTGCTCATCGCCGCACTGGTCTTCGCCGAGGACGCACTGTTCATCGGCTTTGTCCTCCCAGGGGAAACAGCGGCCATCCTGGGCGGCGTCCTGGCGAGTCAGCACCACCTCCACCTGTGGCTCGTCATCTCCCTGGTCATTCTGGCCGCCATCGTTGGTGACACGGTGGGCTACGAGGTGGGCCGCCACTACGGGCGGCGGGTGCTCAAGATGCGCCTGTTGCGCAAACACGAACAGAAGCTGGACGCGGCCCGGAATTTCCTGGCCCGCCGCGGTGCAGCAGCCGTTACGCTGGGCCGGTTCACGGCCTTTTTCCGCGCCGTCATGCCCGCCCTGGCCGGCATGTCCCGCATGCCATACCGGCGCTTCCTGGCCTTTAACGCCGTGGGCGGTCTCCTCTGGGGAACAGGGGCTGTTCTGCTGGGATACTTCGCAGGCAACGCCTACCAAAGCATTGCCAAGGGAGTCGGCCAGACGTTCACCATTGGCGGGCTGGCCATCATTGCCGGCGCGGCAATCGTGTGGCACGTCCGGAAGCAGCGCAGGGCTCGCGCGGAGCAGGCAGACCGCGCCGTCCCTGAGCAGGCGCACCGACATGGCGCCAAACTCGATACGGCCGCCTGACGCCCGGTACGCCTAAACCTGTCGCGAAGTAACTTGTAGCTACGCTGCTGGGATGGGGTCGGTTCATTCTGTCCTTGGCGGGGTTGCCTGATTGTGACAGTTTGATCCAAGACCAGTATGGGGGCTTGAATCAGGTCCATCTTGAGACGCACTGGGCTGGTTGTGACGGTTAGAGTTAGTCCGCTACATCATTGGGGGCTATCTCGTTAAAGGCGTATCCGGCGTTTTGATTTAGATTTTTCAGCTGCCGGTAATCTGTTGCTGCAAGTGATAGCGAAGTCGTTCAAAGCGGGCTTCGAACGCACGGCCCATCGGGCCTGTTAACGCCGAGTCGAAAGACTGCCAGTTTCGCCGATGTAAATCACTGCCACCAATTCGGCTTGTGGCGGATACTTGATAAATGGAAGCCGGGTGGAATTCGCGGCGGTGTGTGCAGTGCCGGCAGGTGTTGCCATCTACCGCCGGTTCACGGCAGAGGTACTGCTCGAATGGGTGCGTAGCGAGGCGGTACCGCCTGCGCCGCAGCGCCCTGAACTTATTGATTCTCGGACAGAGCATTGAAACGGCCCTGATGCCGGCCGTTGAAAGCGGAGCAAAGGGGTTCTTCGCGTTTCGTGGTGAATACCAGCCCGCTTAGTTGTATTCATGCCACCGTCCGGGCGGCACTTCTAAGCAGGATACGCGATTGATAGTTGGTCGGGTTGCGGAACCGGCGGGCAATCCTTTTGATGTTCTTGATCATCATGTTGGCTGCCTCGACTTTCGCCGTAGTGACGCGGGTGGCCAGCAGTATTTGGATCTCCGGCCACCATTTGTTGGCGGTCGCCAGCAGCCGGTCCGTTTCCTTTATCGCCTCTTTGACTTGGCGCTCGAAGAAGGCTTACCGGTCTTCCACGCTGGCCGGGTTGGTGGCCGAAAGCACCAATCGCACGGCTTCCTTCACGCCCCAGGCGGCGACGAGTTCCTGCGTCGGACCATCCGTGGCGAATACCTCGTCCACGCGCTGATTGCAGGCCACCGGGAGTGTGTCGTAATCGCGCAGAAGCCACTGCCGTTGGGCCCAGGTCTTGTCCGTCTTTAGGCCCCGGCGCCCGTTCTGCTCCCGGGACACAAGTTGGCGGACCTTGGTCAGCATGTCATTTCCAAGTTGCACTAAATGGAAGTGGTCCACGGATACGGCGCGTCGGTCAGGTTCTCCCGCAGCGCATTGCGGAACGCCGCTGAGGGGTCAATGTCGACAGTCTCGATGCCGCCCAACCACGCGGCGGGGCGAGCCTTGAGCCAGGCACCCACGCCGCGGCAGTCTCAGCCGTCAACGATGCTCAGTACTTGGCCGGAATCGACGTCCACGATCGTTGACATCCACGGCTCATGGTTCCTGACTTGAGAAGAACGCTTAGACACATCCATCTCAATAGGGCCACGGGCCCCTGTCTTGCTACGACACCAACGCCGGTTTCACCACCAACCGCGAAGAGCCACCATGCCTAATTGCGAAGAGCCCTCAATGTGTTGGCTCTGAGAGAAGGCCGCGATTTACCGATGATATTCCCGGTTTTGTTGCTTTCTATTTTTGATCCATGCCAAGAGTCCCCAAACAGTGAGAGCCAACATGACAATCGCGGTTCCGAGGCGCAATGGTATCAAAGGCTGCCATGTTATGAACACCAAAAACGATATAAAGAAGAATACTGCGACGATCAATGTTGGTGGTTTCAACATTCTCTGCCTACCTTTCACGGAATAGCTTCGGAATCACTATGGCACGCCCTAGATGACTGCGCATCTAGCTGGCCTATTGTCCACGGCAACCCATCCCGACAATCCAAGAATTCCATAGCCAGCCTGCTACGGCCCACGAAGATGATCCAAAGCCAGGGATGAATATTGCAACGATTTGGGTTGCGATACCGAGCTGGCAACTCATGGAAGCCACGTACTTTCCCCCGTTTTGAAGATGGGCTATGTGTCGCCCGTTGATGTAAACGTCCAGCCATCCTTGGCACGCCGTTGGGCTATTTCCGTTCCAGTTGTAGGAAACTCCGTTGAACCAAATGCAGTAGTAGTAATACTGGCCAGCAACATCCATCGGTGATGCAATGCCTGGATCTGCCTTTGTGAATGGCCGTGCATTTGGCGTTGGCGGTTCGGGTGCCGGAGAGGCAGCTATCGTTGGAGATGCTGCATGGTTCGTTGGCGAGTTTGCTGCATTTGCCATTGACGTGCCGCCACCAAAAAGCAATGCTGTGGCTAGCATTACAACGAATCATTTTCTGAAGAAGCGCACAGTTTTCATTTACTGCCCCCAATGAGTAGACACCTGAATTTTACCTACGGGTTCCACTGTAGACTTGTCGCCCACGTTGTCAATAGTTGACAATTTGAGTCCGTCGATAAGAGTGTGGAGTTCGGTGGCCACGCTGTGTACGCGGCTCTTCGCGTTTCGTGGTGAGTACGTGTGTCATTTTCAGAAGTTGTCTGCACAAATTTCAGTACTCGTCTGCACAACTGAGGTCCGGCCTGTTATTGGCCGTTAGGTTGTTTGACGATAGTTCGAGTATGGAAACGCCGCGCCAAGTGGTCTAGCGGCACTTCTCGGAAACGAAGGATTTCGCGAATGCATTGAATCGAGAATCACGGGGCCCGTCACCCCTTCGACGAGATGTGGAGTCCTGCGGCAGGAAACAGGCTCAACGAATGTCAGTTTCCTCTGCCTTACGGCAAAGCCGGTCCATCCGGTCCATGGTGACCATCGCGACTTGACTGGATTCGGCAACCTTCATCTCCGGGGCCCATCTTGATCAGGTCAGCCGGACGTGGGCGGGCGATCCCTGCCCGGCCCTGACCAAGCGATCACCCCTGCGTACGCGCCGCCATTGCCCGCGTTTGCGCACTGTCCCGGTCCACACCTGCAGCGGCCAGCGCCTGATCCAGGCAGTCGTCATGGACACTCAGCACCCCGAACAACAGGTGCTCAATCCCGACATGACCGGAATGAAGCTCCCGCGCGATGCCCTGCGCCGCCCTGAGGGCGGACATGGCCCCGCGGGTGAACGGCATTGATGCTGAGGTATATGGCGGGCCAAGGGAGGCGAAACGCGCAATCGCATCACGGACCTCGTCCGACCGGACGCCCAGCACCGTCACCACCGCGTCCGGAAAAGCGTGTATAAGCCCTAATAGTAGATGCTCGGGACCGATGTACGAGTCATGCATCATCCATCTTGACTCTCCCTGAGCCATGACTACCGCCCGCTTGACATCGTCGGTGTAGTTCCCAAAAATCGTCGAACCGACCATGCCCCAAAGCGTAGTCTTCGTGGCGCGTCCGCACCACACATGCGCCTCCCTTAGCATGAATTTCCGTACGGATCATCAGGCCCCGTAACCCCTTGGCCAGCGTTTGGAGGCTGTGCGGGACCCAATGGCCCTTGACATGCGTGGGAAACTCGCCATCCGGGGCCAGAATTTTTGGCCGTGGTGCCACGTTGGCTGTTGGTCTCTTCGAGTGCTTGTTGACCTGGGCGTAAAGACAGCGGCGGCCAAGCCTGGCACGCCTGTAACAGTTCCTCCGTTCTGTGATGTCCGTCCGGTCTTGGCTCTAAGTTGGGGTTTATTCCGGCTGAGTTCCTCACTGAAGTCCAGGCCGCGGCCTATGGTCGTTTCACAGAGCCGCCGTCGCTGGCAGAGTTGGAGCGGTTCTTCTTCCTCGGCAACACAGACAAGACGCTGGTCAAGAAGCGGCGCTGGGACTACAACCTTGGGATTCAGCCTTCAGCTGGGTACGGTGCGTCTGCTGGGTTCGTTCCTGGCGGATCCGCTGGACTTGCCGACCGAAGCGGTCGATTTCCCCACCGGGCAGTTGAGGGTGGCTGACCCGTCATGTCTGAAGGCATACGGGGAGCGGGAGAAGACCCGGCTGGAGCACCAGTGGGAGATCGCCCACGAGCATGGGTAACTCGACTTTCCATCCGTCGGGGCCGAGCTGGTGCGGTGGGTGGATGACCGGGCGTCGAACACCGGAGGCGGTCCGAAAGCCCTGTTTGACTGGGCGGTGGCGTGTCTTCTGGAACGGAGGGTCCTGCTCCCCGGAGTCACCATTCTTGCGCGGTTGATTTCACGGGTTCGCGACGAGGCCATGCAGCGAATGTGGGACGTTATGGCCTCGATGCTCACGGTGGAGCGGGCCAGGCTAGTGGAGCGCCTATTGGAGAATCCCGAGGGCGCACGGGTTCCGGACCCGGAGCGATTGCGGAAGGCACCGCGGCCGCCGTCCGGGCGGAACTTGGTCAAGTCTTTGGACCGGGTTGCTGAGGTGGCCGGGTTCGACGTCCTGATGACCACCGACCTGCTCGCCAGGGCGGAGCGGGAGTCCAAGGTGGAGAAGCTGCGACGTTACCCGCGGCCGTCCAAGGACGCCGCGAAGTGCGCCGCCGCGGTGGAGGTGATGCTGGCTTCCACTGAATGGGGCAAGGAAATCACGATCGAATTGCTCTGGGACGCGATCGAAAGCGTGGTAACACGCGCCGAACTGCGCACCGCGGTAACCAATCTGAATGACATCATTCCTCCTCCAGATGCCGGCCCAAACGGGGATTGGCAGGCGACACCGATAACCCGGTTCGCCGCGGTGCGGGGATTCCTGCCGCTGCTCACCAAGGTCGTCGCATTCGGGCTACGGCCGCCTAACGCCCGCGACAAGAGCTACGGGTGCGTCAACCTTGGGCTGAAATACTGTGTCCATGGACATTGAACAGCTTCTCGACACAGTTCGATCCCTCGACGGCATCCTGGTGCTCGCACCCGTGGCCGGCAGCGGCGCACCGGAAATCGCGTGGGGGGACTACTTCTTTTACTACGCCCCGGACGGGCAAGTCCCCACACATGAACAGCCCTTCGCCACCATCGTCACCAAAGACTACCCGGACGACACGGCTTCGAAGCTGGACACCGAGGGCCGCTGGCGGGTCAACGTCCATGTGGGCCAGGCGGCGCTGCAGCGGCTGGTGGGCGGCGCAGTCCCGTCAACCGTGGATTTCGCGGCGGCGGACACTTTCCTGCCGCACCCTGTCTACGGGGCCCTGGGCTGGGTCGCCGTCGTCAATCCCGGCAAGCGGACGGCTCCCGCCGTCGTCGAGCTTGTGCGTTCAGCCCATGCCGATGCGCGGCGCCGGGCCGCCCGCCGCGCGGAGGGATCCTGATCAGCGGGTGATTGGCGCCCGGTGGTACTGGCTGGGGGCGTAGGAAACCTTCACCCCCAGGGAGGCTGCGGCGCGCAGCGCGAAGTTCGGGTCGCGCAGGAATTCACGCCCTGCCATCACCACGTCGGCCAGTCCGGTCGCGATGATCTGCTCCGCCTGGTGGGGCTCGTCGATCAGCCCGACGGCGATGGTCGGCACCCCGGCGGCCGTGCGGACGGCCGTGGCGAACGGGACCTGGTAGCCCGGACCCACGGGAATGTCGTGCACAGGGACGTTGCCGCCCGTGGAAATGTCGGCAAGGTCCGCCCCGTGCTCGGCCGCCCAGCGTGCCACAGTCTGTGTGTCCTCCAGTGACCAGCCGCCGTCGGCCCAGTCCGTGGCAGAGAAGCGCACGGAGATGGGGACTGATCCGCCCACCGCCGCCCGGACGGCGTCGATGGTTTCCAGCAGGGCCCTGGCCCGGTTGGCGAGTGCCCCGCCGTAGCCGTCAGTGCGCGTGTTGCTCAGCGGGGACAGGAACTGGTGGAGCAGGTACCCGTGGGCGGCATGGATTTCGATGAGGTCGAAGCCGGCGTCCAGGGCACGGCGGGCAGCGGCGGCGAAGGCTTCAGTGACGCCGCGGATTCCCTCGACGGTCAGGGCGGCCGGGGCCTCATAGCCGGGGAAGGCGACGGCGCTGGGAGCCACCGTGGGCCAGCCGCCGTCGGCCGCGGGAACAGTCCCCCGGCGCTCGTCCCAGGTGCGGAAGGTGGAGCCCTTGCGGCCCGCGTGGGCCAGCTGCATGCCCGCAACCGCGCCCTGGGAATGGATGAATGCCACTATCCGGGCAAAAACGTCTCGCTGTTGATCGTTCCAGATCCCCAGGTCCTGCGGGGAGATGCGGCCCTCGGGCACCACGGCGGTGGCTTCGGTGAACACGGCGCCGGCACCGCCCCGGGCAAAGGAGCCCAGGTGCACCAGGTGCCAGTCGGTCGGCATCCCGTCCTCGTTTTCGGCGGAATACTGGCACATGGGGGTCACCCAGAGCCGGTTGCGGACGGTGACGCCCCTGACGGTGATTGAATCAAAAAGCGAAGGCACCATGAAAGTTCATACTTCTTTCCACGTGGGACGGGTCAGGCCGGGAATGCCCCGGCCGCCGGGCAACCCTCAGGACCTCCCCCATCAAACTTACGTCATCCAGCCCGGCGATCCACGTCGCCGCCAGGCATCGCTTCAGTTGCGCTGTGGGGCGCCCTCTTTCTGCGGCGTCTTGACGAAGAACCAGGTGAAGACCAAAGCCACGAGTGCCGTGGCCACCAGCAGGGACAGCCCGATCGCGTACTTGTAGTTGGTGGCCGCCGGGTTGTAGGTCATGCCCATGATCAGCGGCGGGAAATAGCCGCCCAATCCCCCTGCGGCACTGACGATCCCGGTGATGGCGCCCACCTTGCCATCGGGTGCCAGCACGCCCACCCAGGCAAACACGCCGCCGGCGCCCAGGCCGAGGGCGGCAGCCATGGCCAGGAACACCGGCCCTGCCTGTACGTCCGCCACCGGCTGCAGGGCGACCAGCCAGCCAAGGACGGCCACACCCGCCACTGATACCAGGACCACCGGTTTGGAGCCGATCTTGTCTGCCAGCACGCCGCCGACGGGGCGGGCAATCACGGCTGCCAGCGCAAAGCCGGCAGTCCGGGCCCCGGCATCCGTCGGCGAAAAGGAATAAACGTCCCGCAGGTATGTAGGCAGGTACGTGGCAAAGGATACGAAACCACCAAAAACAACCGCGTAAAGGAAGCAAAGCTTCCACGTGACCGCCAGCTTCGCGGCGTCCAGCAGCTTCGGCACAACCGGGGCTGTATTGGGCATCCAGCCAGGGGCGTCCTTCATGAAGAACCACACCAGCACGGTCATGGCGGCCAGCACCCCGGCTATGAGAAAATGGGTGGGCGCGTAGCCAATCAGGGCCACCAACCGGGGGTTCAAAAACGCGGCGAGTGCCGTGCCGCCCATGCCTGCACCGAATACGCCCGTGGCAAAGCCGCGACGCGCAGGCTGGTACCACGCACTGACAAAGGGAATCCCCACGGCAAAGACTGTCCCGGCCACACCCAGGAGGAAGCCGGCCGCCAGCACCAGGGCGAAGGAATTCAAGGAGCCGCCCAGTGCCACCAGCAACACTGTGGGAATGGTGGCCAGCAGGACAAAGGTAAAGAGGGCGCGTCCGCCGTACCGGTCCGTCAGTATGCCCACCACAATGCGGCCCAGCGAGCCAACAAATATGGGCATGGCGACCAGGACGCCCATGGTCCCCGCCGAGAGTTCCATGGTCCTGGCGTAGTGCGTGCTGAGGGTGGCGATAATGTTCCAGGCCCAAAAGCCCACCACGGAGGCCGCTGTGGCGAGAGCAAGGTTCAGGGCCTGGCCCGGAAGGGGTGGCTGCGCGGGCAATGGAGATTTCCTGGTCTGCGGCATGGTCACTTCCTCGAGGCTTGGGTCTTAGCGTTTTCTGGTGTCGCGGTCGTGCGTGCCCACTTCGGACCAGCCGCTGCGGGCTGGCACGCTGGCGCCCTTGTCCCGCGACCGGTACACGATGTAGGGGCGGAAGAGGTAGTGCAGGGGCGCCGTGAATGCATGGACCAGCCTGGTGAACGGCCAGATGGTGAACAGCACCATGCCGACCAGCGTGTGCATGTGGAAGGCGAGGGGCGCGGCCGCCATCGAGGCGATGTCAGGCTGGAGGATGAACAGGGAACGGAACCAGGGCGAAACGGTCTCCCGGTAGGTGATGCCGTGGTCGTTGGAAAATACGCTGGCCACAGTCGTCCAGAGGCCGAAGGCGATGGCAGCCACCAGCACCACGTACATGAGCTTGTCATTGTTGGTGGTGGCCATGAACACCGGCCCGGTCTTGCGGCGGCGGTAGATGAGGATGAGGATGCCACCCAGCGTGCCAACCCCGGCAATGCTGCCCACCAGTAGGGCATTGAAGTGGTACAGCCCCTCGCTCATGCCCGCGGCTTCGGTCCAGGACTTGGGAATGACCAGGCCAAAGAAGTGCCCGGCAATCACCGCCAGCAGGCCAAAGTGGAAAATGGGCGAACCGATCCGCAGCAGCCGCGATTCGTACAGCTGCGACGACCTGGTTGTCCAGCCAAACTGGTCGTAGCGATATCGCCAGATGAGTCCCCCCACCAGCACGATGAACATGGCGTAGGGCAGCACGCCCCACAGGAGGATGTCCATTTTCAGTCCCCTTTCATTGGCAGCAGGCGCGGGTCGTAGGGATCGAGCCCTACGGATTCGGTGGGCGGGCCGTAGCCTGCCATCCGCATGACGGCCTGCTCGTCCGCCGGCGAGGCGCCGGGCAGTGCATCACAGACGGCCTGGACAATGGATTCGTGCGGCAGGCTGTCGCGCCGAAGTCCGAACTTGATCAGTTCGAGGCTGGGCCTGTACCGCTGCAGGAGTTCCCGGCCCGACGCCAGGTCCACCGTGGCGGCGTACTCCAGCACCATGGGCAGGTAGTCGGGCAGTTCGCCGCGGGTGTCGACGAGGATGTCGCTGCCCCGGTACACCTTTTTGAATGCACCGAGCACCTCGCCGCGGCGGCGTGTGTCGCCGTCGGTCCAGTAGGACAGGTGCAGGGCGTGGCGCTTGCCCAGGTCGAACTCCTGCACATACTGGCCCTGCAGTTCCATCAGGGAGGTGTTTTCCAGCAAGTAAAGGACGACGGCGAAGGGGCCAGTTGCGCCCGGAAACTCGCCCAGGGCGGCGCGCACCAAGGGCACGCGGGCCACCAGCTCGGCGTCCGGGTAGGACAGGCACCACGCTGCGGCCAGGAAGGTCACCTGGACCTTGCGGCTCACGAGCCCCCACCACCCTCAGTGTCCGCTTGGGCCGGCGGCTCGGTGGGGTGGAGCTGCGGAAACAGCCCTTCCGGCGCCCCGTTGCCGTCCCAGTTGAGCAGGTTGACGCGGCCCCGCAGCGTGTCGGAGCCCGCAAGGGAGTCCGAGGTCTGCCGGTCCTGCAGGGCGTGAAAGGTCTCCACGGCCACCGGGGTGGGGCGGCCGCTGGCCTCGCCAAACGGCGAATTCCCCATGGCACCCATGCCGGGGCCGCCGTCGAAGTCCAGGGAGCAGCCCATTTCCTCCAGGTCGTGCGCCTGTTCGGCGTGGGCCTTGGGGATGACGTAGCGCTCGCTGTACTTGGCGATGGCCATGAGCCGGTACATCTCATACATGGTGGCCCCGTCCATTCCCACGGACGCCGGTACCGACTCATCCGGGTCGTTGCCCAGCGAGATGCCGCGCATGTAGGAACGCATGGCCGCCAGCTTGCGCAGCACCAGGGTAACGCGGTCCACGTCCCCGGCCGTGAACAGCTCGGCCAGGTACTCCACGGGAATGCGCAGTGCGTCGATGGCGCCGAACAGCACGTCCCGGTCCTCCGCATCGTGGCCCTGGTCCCGCAGCAGGTCCACCACGGGAGAGAGCGGCGGAATGTACCAGACCATGGGCATCGTCCGGTATTCCGGGTGCAGCGGCAGGGCCACGTTGTACACCTTGGTCAGGGCGTATACGGGCGACTTTTGTGCAGCGTCAATCCAGTCCTCCTGGATGCCCTGCTCGCGGGCGGCCTTGATGACGGCGGGATCATTCGGGTCCAGCAGGATGTCCATCTGGGCCTGGTAGAGGTCCTGCGGGTCGGTGACGGAGGCAGCAGCGGTGACCGCGTCGGCGTCGTACAGGAAGAGGCCCAGGTAGCGCAACCGTCCCACACACGTTTCCGAGCACACGGTGGGAAGGCCCACCTCGATGCGCGGATAGCAGAAAGTGCACTTCTCGGCCTTGCCGGTCTTGTGGTTGAAGTAGATCTTCTTGTAGGGGCAGCCTGTCATGCACTGCCGCCAGCCGCGGCATTTGTCCTGGTCCACCAGCACAATGCCGTCCTCCACCCTCTTGTAGATGGCGCCGGAAGGGCAGGAGGCCATGCAGGACGGGTTCAGGCAGTGCTCGCAAATGCGGGGCAGGTAGAACATGAAGGTCTGCTCAAACTCGAGCTTGATCTTGTCCTCGGATTCCCGGCGGACCTTCTCCACTATCGGGTCCAGATGGCCCATCTCCGTGGTGCCGCCGAGGTCGTCGTCCCAGTTGGCGCTCCAGGTGATCTTGGTGTCCTTGCCGGTGATCAGGCTTTTGGGCCGCGCCACCGGGAAGTCGTCGCCCAAAGGCGCGTCCACCAGGGTCTTGTAGTCGTAGGTCCAGGGTTCGTAGTAGTCCTTCAGCTCCGGCTGGAGGGGGCTGGCAAAGAGGCCGAACAGCTTTTTCACCCGTCCTCCCGCCTTGAGCTTGAGGCGGCCGCGCTTGTTCAGCTCCCAGCCGCCCTTCCACTTTTCCTGGTCCTCATAACGGCGCGGGTAGCCCTGCCCGGGGCGCGTTTCAACATTGTTGAACCAGACATATTCCACGCCCGCACGGTTGGTCCAGGCCTGCTTGCACGTAACCGAGCACGTGTGGCAGCCGATGCACTTGTCCAGGTTCATGACCATGCCCATCTGGGCCATAACTCTCATTAGTACTGCACCTCCTGGGAACGGCGCCGGATGGTGGATATGTTGTCCCGCTGGTTTCCCGTGGGGCCAAGGTAGTTGAATGCGTAAGTTAGTTGCCCATAGGCGCCGATGAGGTGCGAGGGCTTGACCAGCAGGCGGGTGAGCGAGTTGTGGATGCCGCCGCGGCGGCCGGTGGCCTCCGACTTCGGCACGTCTATGGTGCGTTCCTGTGCGTGGTAGACGTAAACCACGCCCTCGGGCATGCGGTGGCTGACCACGGCGCGTGCCACGAAGACCCCGTTCATGTTGACGCATTCCACCCAGTCATTGTCCGCGACCTTGATGGAGCCGGCGTCCTGCGGGCTCATCCAGACCGTGGGCCCTCCACGTGAAAGCGAGAGCATGAGGAGGTTGTCCTGGTATTCGGAGTGGATGGACCATTTCGAGTGCGGCGTCAGGTAGCGCACCACCACCTCCTTCTCGCCATTGGGACCGATCTTGGGCTCGCCAAACAGCCGGTGCATGTCAAGCGGCGGGCGGTAGATGGGCAGCGCCTCGCCGATGTCGATCATCCAGTCATGGTCCAGGAAGAAATGCATCCGCCCGGTCAGCGTGTGGAATGGCTTGAGCCGCTCAATGTTCTGGGTAAACGGCGAGTACCGCCTGCCGCCGGTTTCCGAGCCGGACCATTCCGGGGAGGTGATGACCGGCACCGGGCCGGCCTGGGTCATGGCGAAGGTGATGTGCTTTTCCTCCGAGCCTTCCGCCAGGTCCACCAGCTTGACGCCGGTGCGCTTCTCCAGCTCCTTGAAGCCGGCCACGGCCAGCTGGCCGTTGCAGGTGCCGGAGAAGGTCAGGATGGCCTCGGCCATTTTCGCGTCCGTGTCGATGGCCGGCCGCCCATGGGCAAAGCCGCCCATCATGACGCCGTTCGCCTTGGCCAGACTGCCCAGTGCCTCATCCAGCTTGTAGTTGACGTCCTTGACGGTGAAGCCCAGGGTGTCCGCCAGGGGCCCGACGGCGGCCAGCTTGTGGGCGATGGCCGTATAGTCCCGCTCCACCACGGTGAAGTTGGGCATGTTGTGGCCGGGCACGCCGTCGATCCCCTCCTCGCGCCAGTCCCGCACCACACCGCCGGGCTGGGCAATCTGGCCCACCGTGTCATGGATCATCGGCACCGTGACCAAATCGCGCCGGGTGCCCAGGTGCACCGCGGCCTGGCGCGAGAATTCCTCGGCCAGCAGGGTGAACATTTCAAAGTCCGTCTTGGTTTCCCATGGCGGGTCGATGGCGGGGGTGAAGGCGTGCACGAAGGGGTGCATGTCCGTGGAGGAAAGGTCATGCTTTTCGTACCAGGTGGCCGCCGGGAAGACGACGTCGGAGAGCAGGGTGGTGCTGGTCATGCGGAAGTCCGCGGACATGAGGAAGTCCAGCTTCCCCTCGGGCCCCTTTTCGTGCCACTTCACATCGACGGGCTTCAGCGATGCTTCGCTGTCCTGGCCCATGACGTTGTTGTGGGTTCCGAGAAGGTTGCGCAGGAAGTACTCGTTGCCCTTGGCGGAGGAGCCGAACAGGTTCGATCGCCACAGTATGAGCGTGCGCGGCCAGTTTTCCGGGGCGTCGATGTCTTCGATGGCCGGGCTCAGGGTCCTGTCCTTCAGGGACCGGGCCACCCAGGTTTTCTCGTCCGGGGCCTCCCCGGCGGCGACGGCGGCCGCGGCATCGTCGGCAATGTCCAGCGGGTTCCTGTCAAAGAAGGGGTAGAAGGGAATCCAGCCCAGGCGTGCCGACTGGGCCAGGGCGTCCGCCGTGTGCATGCCGTCCAGGTGCCCGGTGGACAGCGGGGACTTGAGGGCGTCCGCCGAGTAGCCGTCCTGGCGCCACTGGTCGGTGTGCATGTACCAGTAGCCGGTGCCGATCATGGTCCGCGGCGGGCGGGACCAGTCCAGGGCGTTGGCCAGTGACACCCAGCCCGTGAGCGGTCGGGTCTTTTCCTGGCCCACATAGTGTGCCCAGCCGCCGCCGTTGCGGCCCATGCAGCCGGTCAGCATCACCATGGCCAGCACGGCACGGTAGGTGGTGTCGCCGTGGAACCACTGGCAGATGCCGGCGCCCATGATGATCATGGACCGTCCCTTGGACTGCTCGGCGTTGCGGGCAAACTCGCGGGCCACCCGGATGCACGCCTCTGCGGGGACGGAGGTGATCTCCTCCTGCCAGGCCGGCGTGTAGGGGGTTGAGGCGTCGTTGTAGTCCACCGCCCAGTCACCGGGGAGGCCATCGCGGCCCACCCCGTACTGGGCAAGCATCAGGTCAAAGACCGTCGTGACCAGGTGGCCCCCCACCATCAGGGTGGGCACCCCGCGCCGGAGTATTGAGCCGGCGCCCTGGGGGTCTTCAAAGCAGGGCAGCAGGATTTCGGCCGAATCGGTGGAGACTTCCTGCAGGCTCAGGGCCGGCTCAATTCCGGCCAGGTCCAGGTTCCACTTGCCTTCCCCCGAGGCCGAATAGCGGTCGCCCAGGGTGCCGTTCGGCACCACGGCCCGCCCTGCCGCCTTGTCGAACATCATGGTCCGGAATGAGGCGTCCTCCGTCCCGGCAAGGGCGGTGATGTCAGCGGCGGTGAGGAATTTGCCGGCGCTGTACGTCCCGCCGTCGCGCTCTTCAAGGCGGACCAGGAACGGCAGGTCGGTGAAGCGGCGCACATAGTCCTGGAAGAACGGCACCTGCCGGTCCACGAAGAATTCCTTGAGAGTGACGTGGCCCATGCCCATGG